>Ga0208669_1000759_pt1 | contig 12537 bp, 15 predicted proteins | sample 21_taG_FD_184095 | JGI IMG/M metagenome (GOLD analysis project Ga0208669, IMG submission 184095) | Marine viral communities from the Subarctic Pacific Ocean - 21_ETSP_OMZ_AT15319 metaG (SPAdes) (version 2) | ecosystem: Environmental > Aquatic > Marine > Oceanic | place: Pacific Ocean | collected...
ATCTTCCGTTAGTATCAACATTCTGTTGGTCTAGTAGTCTTGACATTCTAGCAATAACTGTCAATGGGTTTCTATCTCCATTAGCAGGAGCAGCAGTAGTAGCTCCACCTGTTCTTGGTAAGATAGCAACAGCATCTCCAGCAGAACCACCGAAGTCTTCAGCATCAATCTTCATTGAGGATAAGAGTTCGTCAGAACCGGCTGTTGAAACAGCTACACTACCATTAGTAGTTGTATTAGCTGTATCTGCAACACCATGTGTAGCTGATTGCTTGTAACCTGACATATAACCAAGTACGTCTTGGTCAAATTGGTCGGCTAGTCTATAAGCTGCTCTATCTGATGCTAACTGTTGAAAGTTAATATGAGAGTGAGCCTCTTCAATATCATCCACTTTAAAAGCAAAGTAATTAGCTTTGTCAATATTAAGTGAAAATTCTTCATCGTCAAGGTCTTGAGGAGTTATTGTAGTTCCTCTAGAATATGCCTTAACTGTTATTTCTGGTTCTTTGATAACCTTAACGGAATCGCCCATATTTGCAATTTCACCAAAATAATCATTATTAGTGATTGCATCAACAATAGATGACTTACGGAAAGCAAGTTGCACCTGTTTGCTGTAAATAATAGGACTAAAATTACCGTTAGGAAGGTTGCCATAACCAGCTGCGCTTCCAAATGCCATTTTAAATCTCCTTAAACATTTAGCAAATGTACACAATAGTGTGTACTATATAGTTTTAGTCTTTTACTTTATAAGGACCATTCATGCGTTGAGGTTGTACATTGGATAGCTAATCTTCTGTAGGCTCACATAATTGGGTAATCTAGTAAAGTGGGGTTAGACGTAGCACAAGTATCCAAAAAGGGGTTGTACTACACCTCTAGTTATCTATAGTTATACATATAAAAAAAACTTTGTCAAGCTTTTATCTAGCATTACCAGAGATATCATAAATGAAGTCACCACTACGGATGGCTTCCATTATCTGTTCTGATTTCTTTTCATACTCTTTAGCACTCATCTTCTGCACAGTGGACTCACGAATTTTGTTAGAGTTCCCTGTAGCATCAATGTTGGTTCTTGTACCTTGCGTATTAACTGCTTTAGCAGCACTTTTATCACTCTTTGTCTTAGTTCCCTTGCCAATACCTCTATCTCCTTTGTAGAGGTCAATAGCTCTTGCTGCTGATCTTGCATCATTGTCATTCTCGTATAGTGCATCTTGTACCCATTTAGGCTGTTCGTCTGCCCAACTATGAAAGTCATCACTTTCTCTTATCTCATTAAAATCAGGATGTAGATTTAATAACTGTGCTTCAGCTTTATCTTTTACAGCACTTAACTGCATTTCGTCTATAACCTTAACACGTTCTTCTAAAGCTTTAGATTGCTCCATAGCTTTTTTCATAGCTATTGTTTCTACAATCTTTGCCACATCAGGATATTCTGTTGCCCATGCTTCTATATCCTCGTCTGACTTTGGCAATTTCATTTCTTTCTTAGTGGCAGAATCTAATTGACTTTTTAAATCATTTAACTGCTTTTGAAATTGCTGTTCTTTTTCTTGGGAATGTCTGCGTAAATCTCCGTATCTTTTCTTAAAAGTTTTCTCTTCAGCAGAAGTCGGTTCTGCTTCACTCTCAACTTCCTCTTCGCCAGTCTTGCCTTCACCTTTTTGCTCTTCAACGAGCCTCGCAAGTTCTTCTTCATCTTTCTTTAATCTCTCTTCTTGAGAATAAGGTCTATTTACAAACATTGTTTTTTTAGGTGTGTTCTCTTTCACCATTATATCTTTAGCTAATTCAGCCATTTTCTTCTCCTAGGGTTAACGTAGCCTTATTGGGGGTTAAGTAAGCTAGTTCTAATTGTGGATTATTAACGTGAAGCTAATCCACCTCGCTTCATCTTCTTAACTTTAATCTTTTTCTTTTTACCTGCAAGTCCACCTATGTTGAAACCACCGGTGTCTATGCTGTCAGAATAGCCTGAATCTGAATAGCTATCATCTTGACTGCTATCATATGATGAGTTATCAGAAGTAGATTGAAACTGATCGCCGGGCTGAGTTGTACCTACAACATCACTTGTATCAGGTGCTGTAGACGTAAACGCATCCTCTGATATACCTTTGTCAATATCACCTAGACTGTCTACAAAACCATCATCTAAGCCTTTGTTTATTTGATCGCCTTTACCAAACTGTAGTCCACCTTGTATTGACCTCATATCTTTTTCACCTAAACCTTCAAATCCTAGTTTGTCTTCTTTTGATCTATCTGCAAAACCTTTATCTTTGTCATCTAAATATGATCTACCCATGTCAAACATCTCTTCGGGTTTAAAGCCTCTGTCAAAATCTTTTTGTACAGTTTTAGCTTTTGTTATAGCAGTGTCTAGTTTTTTAAGACCCGGAAGTTCAACTCCAAACTTTTTAGCTACCTCACCTACAATAGCAGTTTTCATTCCCACAGCTTTAGCTATTTCAGCCACTTGACCTACAGCTTGTGTTTTAATTTGTTCAGCTAACGCAGGACTAACTTTGTTAAAGTCAGCTTTACCTGTTGTCTTATAATCTTGTACAGATGCTAACCCAACTGTTCCATCAAAGTTGTATTGTACAGCATACTCTACACCACCTATAGTTGTTCTAGCACCACCTAAGTCAGCTACTCCTGTATCATCGCCACCATCATCAGTGCCTTGTACTCTTGTAGACTGAACTGTCTTACTTTGACTTATAGGTTTATCTGCTTTTTCCGTTTTAAGCATGTAGCCTTCAGGGATGTTATACCCTGTTAAAATTTTACCATCTCTAAATGGTACTTGTATTTCAGCACCTGCTTCATTTATATAAGTTTTGTATTCATCTGCTGCAGCTGCTTCACCACTGTCTACACCAATTAAATCTTTAAATTTTAATTTTCTATCTACTTTTGGTACTGTTGGTGTTTTATAGCTATAGCCACCTTTAGGTGCTTGACCTGCAAAACCGTTAGCAGCATACACTACCCCACCTTGAGCCATTTCCATGTCTTCATTATTATACTCTTCATTTTCCTCTATGTCAATATCATTTATATCAAAAGGTAAATCGTCTGGCATTGTAGCCTCTTCGCTATTGCCCATCTGACCCATAGCTTCCATTTCCTTGAGACCCATCTTCGCTTGTTGTCTCATCTGCATTAGATTCTGTAAGCCTATATACCTAACTACATCTGCGGGAAATACAAACTCTCCCTCACTTAATTGTGCTGGTATGTCATCTCTAACTTCTTCTTTTGTTGAACCTATTGGTACATCATTACCTGACACAGGGTCTACTGAACCACCCTCATCTTTAAGACCACCTTCTTCAAACATTTCCATTTGATTAGGCATAGAGCCACCTTTAGCAGCATCTATTTTTTTACCTAGAAACTTTTTTCTTTCTTTGGCTAATTTAGTAAGTCTTTCTATTTCGCCTTTTAAAGTTTTATCACCCTCTTCGTAAAAAGCTTTACCTGTGTCCATATTATCCCCTGCTCTTGGGTCTTCTGGATGTAACTCACCTTTTTCTTTTTCGTACCTTTTAAAATCCACCATATCCATTATGTCTTTATTTACGACATCAGGTTTTGATTTTGGCAGTGCAGCCTTTTCAATATCCTTATCTTTTACTTTAGACGAACCACCTCTATTCATTTTTATTTTTTTCATTTCATTTTTAAGCTGTTGTTGTCTAGCCTCTATTTGCAATCCTATTAAAGCAGTCAACTCTTCCTTATCTAAATTAGGATATTCTTTTTGAGCTGCCTCTAAAAGTTTTCCCATAGGTATCATGTCTGCCATATTATTGTTCCTTTGCGTTAGCTCGTATATTAAGTAAATCAGCTATTGCTTGAGTTTACTTCATCCCTAAGTTTCTTTAGTCTGCGTAATAATGTCACAGCACCTTGTGCTCTATGCATTATAATAGTATCGTCTGTTTGTTCTAACAACTTATGTTGTTGACTTATTAAATACTCAACGTAATCATTGAAGCTGTTCAGTAGCTTGAGATTGCTGACCATCGGCTTGAGGTTGCTGAGTATTTGCTGCTTGTTGCTGTTGTCCATCTTGAGGTGTTCCTGTAAATCCTTGTTCTCCCGGAGTTGGTGCTACTCCAGTTCCAATAGTTGCTCCACCTGCTCCTGTTGGGTCCATAGGATTTGCACCTGCGGGTGGTTTCTGTTGCTGATCGGCTGGGGGTCCTTGGAATTGTTTCATAAGCTCTGCTTGTAATGCAGCCTCATCCATATTATTTGTAACCTTATCAGGGTCTAAGTCCATTGACTTAGCAATCTCCCTAATAACATATTGGAATTTAGCAAAAGGTGCAAGAGCTGGATTAGATGCAACTTGTAAGAACTGCATAAGTCTTTGACTACGTACTTCATTAGCCATTAAGCTTTCTGTACCTCTAGCCTTAACTTCTAAATCACCCTTTAAGCTTTTATCAAAGTCAAACTGCATATTAAACCTAAACAAACCTTCACCTAATGGTTTAAGTAAATAGTCATCTACGTTCTTAATAACAGTTTTAACACTACCACTTGCTGCGTTCATTAGCATAGATATACCACTAGCAGTTCTACCTACACCTGACACACCTGTTTGACCATGAGCAAAAGATGGTAGTCCTGTGCTTTCGTCTGCGAGTTGTCTAGCCTTGTCAAATAGCTGTAAGTTCTCTTGCGAGACATTAGGAAACTTCGTGCCAAATATTGCTTGACCCGGAGCACCACCTTGTCTTCTAAACACTTTACCCGGATATACTGATAAGTCTTGTCCGGGAACTAAGTTAGTCTCATCTACTTCTATAAGTAGATTGCCTGATAACACAGCATTGTCTACAGACATTCTCATAAAACCATTCATAAGAGTCTGTGTGTCATCCATGTTTTCAGCTATACCTACACCAAAGAATGAATAAGGATTCAATTCATATGGTGCAGCCATGTATGGAATTTTTGATGGTTTGAAAGGATTAAGAACCATTCTTATTAATTTACCATTACATATCCACACATTAACTTGCAACTCATCTAGATTTTCTAATTCTTTAGGTATCTCAACTTTTTGCTCTAATAACATCTCGGTATCACACATACCCCAATACTCAAGAACTTCAAATCTGTCTACACCATGTTCAGGTGCATAATCAGATAAATCATCTTCCCAAGATTGTCTTGTGTAATCTTCGCCCTCTGCTATAGCAGCCTCAATAACTTCACTTCTAAAGTGAGGTCTCTTCTTTAATGCCCTTATTTGAGAACGTGACATCTTATGTCTCTCAATAACAAACTGTGCTTCATCCATATTGTTTGCATCAGGGTCTGGATAAAAGTTCCAAACAGATACATGAGATACTTGAGGTACAGTTTTAATTGTTGGGTCATACTCGCCTTCTTCATCCCAATTAGGATACTCTTTGTCTATAGCAAAAGGACCTTTCATAACACCTGTACCAAACAAAGCCATTTCAAATGCCGTACTACGTAAATGTTTACTTGCACCTGATTCTTCTAGTTGGTCGTGGATTTTCTTTTCCATATTTTTTGCCGCAACCAACGCAGGGCTGAACGTAATTGCTGAAGGAGTTTTACCAACTTCTTCTTTAATGTTTTCAACATCTTTAAGCTTGTCTTGTAAAGGACCAAGCATATCTTGCAAAGTTTTGGCAGTTGCACCTTTAGGCAATTCTTTACCATCTCCTTTAAACCCATAAGGTGAGGATGATAAACTAGTGCTTCCACGCAACTCTTGAGGCTCTTTAGGATCAAAACTAACATCTTTAGCTACTCCTTCTGGTAATTCTGTTGGGTCTACACTCAACGGAAATCTATTGTTAGCAAATAAAACATCAACAATCTGTCCATAGGCTGCTAATGTTTTAGTCTTAGTTACTTTAATAAACACACGAGATTTTTCAGCTTCCGTAAACTGAACGTCAGAACCATATAAACCTCTATAGTTTCTGTAGGCTCTTAGCCACCTCTGTTCGTCTTGTTCTCTATAATCGTCTGCACGATTGTATCTCTCCATTATAAATGGAATTATATTTGCAGTATTAGTATCTGTAGTAGTAGTGTCTTCAGAATCTTCTAAAGATATTGCTTCACTTTCTACTATTATTTCATCATTTTCATCCATATTATATCCTTAATATCCAAATGTAGAGTCTGCCATTGGCATAGAGTGTGTTGGCACACCTCTTGGGTCGTAATCAAATAAGCTAAATCTTGGTCTTGACATTATACCATATCTTAATGCATCATACAAGTGGTCTTCAGCTAAAGTATCTACATCCTCTGGGTTTTTCTTATCTAGTGGAATAGATGGTAATTGTGCTGTAGTATTACTACATGTGTTAAAAAATACTAGCCTTGGCTCTTCAGTAAACTCATCTATCTGTAAACGTCTGTGTATTTCGTTCTTACCTGCTACACGACTACCTTTACTTCTATCTGACGGTCTCCAACGACAACCTCGCATAATCATTTGTTCTGCTAGAGAAGGACCTGTGTCTCCTCTCTTGTGCCATAAGGAGCTATCTAATACTCCATATCTTATGCCACCATCTCCGTCTTCTAAGTCTAATATCATATCTGCCAAATCTGTGGCAAGGACTTTGCTAACGTATAATTCTCTGTAGACAATAAGTTGTTCAGATGGCGATACAGCAAACCAAAGGACACCAGACTTACTACCATAACCGTAATCACAAGCTCTAAACTTAACCCAATTATGTGGTACATCGTAAGGCTCAATAACATGCACGTTCCTATCAAACTCAGTGAAAGCAGCACCTTCCTTAATATCCCAATCGCCATCCAATAATTGCCTTCGTTGCTGTTCAGGTAATGATAAGAGCATGGCTTCGTAATCCCCTTGCTCTGCAAGATAAGGATTGTCTGATAATCGTGCAGGGATAAATCTCCTTTTGAATAATGATTTTCCAGCCTTTTCATGTCCTGCCGGATACTTAAGGACTTCTGTTGTTTCAATGTCTGTAGCATCAAATGAGTTTCCATATGGAGCTGGGTCAATAAACATTTTTTTAACCCAATGATGACCCCTGCCTCCCGGATTTGTTGTTGCTCTCATAAATATTGGTAAGTCTTTTGCTACCGACCTCAATCTAGAACGCATATAATTCCATGCGTATGGTGTTGCCCACTGTGTTAACTCATCAAAGCCTATCCAACTAAAAGCTAAACCTTGATACCTTAGTACATCGTCATCTCTATCTAAATAAGACATCCACAACCTAGCACCTGACGGTGCAACCCACTGCATCTTTCTTTCTGACCATTTAATTCCCGGAATAATCTTTGGATATATTTCCTGAGACTTAAATATTAACTCTCTTAATTCTTCTGTCGTGTGTCTTAGTAGTAGTCCACTAAATGATGGGTGACTCATATATCTCAATGGGTCTGCTAACATGGCATAACTCTTGCCACCACCTGCTGAACCACCATATAGTACTTCTCTTTCACCAGCTGCTAAAAACTCTGTCTGAGGTCCTTCATTTGGTCTAAATATAACATTGTGCTTTTGCTCAATAGGTATTTCTGTTATACGTTCAACTTCTTGGACTTTAGACTCAAGAGTAGGCTTTTGCACCGGTTCTTTCTTGCTCAATTTCTTTCGCCTTGGAGATCGCCGCTTCTGCATACTCTGCCCACTTGCGTAGGCTTCTAGCTTGGTTCTTACGTCTTTTTTCATTCTGTAACCTTTTTCTTAGTCCTACGTGTGAAATATATCTATCTGTTTGCTTTGATAGCCAATTAGCTACTTGGCGATAGGAATACTGCTTCACATATTTTCTAGCCATTTCTAATTTATCTAGTTCATCTTTTATAGGATTAAGTGTCTCAGGGTCTTGTTCATCTTGTATGTAACCAAAAGGTACTGTTCTAGCTATACGTGGTATTTTAATCCACTCATCATCTTCTTTTAAATCTGTTGGTTGGGGTAATTCCCAAGTTCCTATACTTCTGTTATTCATCTTCTGCTTGTACATTCTTGACTGGCATAAGCATGACACCACCTGTAGACTCTACTTGCATCTTCTCTGTCTTCACTAGACCTGTCCTATCAAGTAATTCTTTTGCCGCAGTCATCTTTTCTCTCATACCCAACTCTGTAGGGTCGTTGATTCCACTAACCATTGCAACAGCTGCTCTAGGAGCATTACGTGCCATGAACATCTGAGTAGCCTCTAGAACCTCCTCCTTGATGCCTCTGACGATGTCTGACGTAGAACTGGTAGGTGCATAGCCTGCGAGTAGTTTCGCCTGTGTAACATCCCCATTTGCCTCATCAAACAGTACATCTAAAAACTTCTGTTGCTTTTCTGTTAATTCTTTTGCCATTATGATTTCTTCTTTTTTGTTTTTTTCTTCAAGGGTACTATGCCTACCTTAACTTTTGTAACACTAGCTATAGTAATAGGCTTTTTCTTCTTCTTTACAAAAGAAGTAATTTGAGCCTTGCTAAGCTTTGGGTACATCTTAGATAAAGCAGTAATCATTTTGTTATCTGCTGCTGACATTACATTGGTACTCCTAATTTAGTAATACGTGCTATAAGTCTATCTGCTCTATTAGTTGTTTGCTTATACCATCTACTGTCTTGCATCTCATCGCCTGCACGTTGCCAATCTTCATTTTTAACTGCAGCAATAAAATTTTTAAATTTAGATAGTCTTGGTCTACCTAATTGAAAACACATATTTGCTATGACTAGTTGTGCTTCTTCTGGTAGATTATCAAAGTTATCAAATAGAATCTTACAATCACTTATTGTAACTTTTATATCTTTCTCAAACCAATCATTAACTTGTTCATTGGGTACTTTAGTTCCTATAGGCTGTTCATAGAACTCCTCATCCCATTCTGTGATAAGATGACCTATACCTCCAGTTAAATGTCCAAGGGAACAGTGGTATGTTTCATACACTACACCTTCATCATTAGCTATCTCGTCTTGTAGTTTTATTAAGTTCATTAACTATTTACTTTCTTTAGTTTTATACTTTGTTCTAAATGGCTTATTAGAATCTTTCTCATCTTCTCTGCTCTAGTTCTATCTGTAAATGAATACTCTCTAATATCATCACTACTTAGTCTAAGTGAAAATATATAGAATGCACCCTTCTTGACAATGCTAGAAGCACTACCTTGTGCTACTCTTGCAGGGTTGATTAGTGTTCCAAAGTTTGTTTCAATAATGTTTGACATTACGTTATCTTCTTCCTCTAAATCTAAATCTTCTTCTTCTAGGTGTAGGTGCTCTCGGTGTAGGTTGTGCTTGTGGTACTCTCGGTGTAGGTTGTGCTTGTGGTACTCTAGGAGTTCCTGTAGGTCTTTTTTTCTGTGGTGTTCTTGCTTTTGGGTCTACTTGAGGCTTTCGTGGAGTACGTGTAGGTACAGTTTTTTGTGTAGCAGGTGTTGCTGAAACTTTTGTAGCTTTTACTCTCTGTTCATTTTGTTTCTGTCTTTTATTTCTTTGCTCCATTTGTTTTTTAAGCATATCCATATACCGTTGTTGAGCATCCTGTATAGCCTTTCTTCTATTAATGACAGTTGGCTTTGAACTAGGTGCATTTGGCATTCTAGTTGCTCTTTGTTGTCTTTTTTGTAACTGTTGTTGTTGTTGAGGCGTTAGTCTTCTACGTGGCTGTTGTCTATTTCTAACACCTAAGTCGAAGATAAATTTATTCTGCTGTCTACTATATCTGTTAGACATTGCATTAAGCCTTGCTCTTTGTTGAGGACTTAGAGACTGCATTTGCTTTTGATTACTAGGGTCTATACCCATATTTTTTAAATCTTGTCTAAAACGACTTTCCATATCTTTTTGATAAGCTCGTATCTTATCTTTGTTCCTATTCAATATGACTTGATTTTGCCTATCCCTAGGAGTGATTCCTCGTACGGGGTTTTTTAATTGCCTACTTCCTCTTGGTATATGAGCCATTCCTCTATGTGCTTTAACTACAGGTTTCTTTGTTTTTGTTGTGGCTTTGCTTTTTTTTACAATCATTATTTCTTCCCCATTATTTTCATTGCTTGTCCTGCGCCTTTAATACCAAAGGATGCACTAATTGCTATAAATAAAAGATACTGATACCACTCAGGTAGTGTATTAAGTACCTCAAAGCCTACTCTTACATATTCTGTCATGCTAGGTACAAAAACTAGTATAGCAGGTAATAACAAAACAATCAAGGCAAATTCGTCTTTCCAACTTCCATCTGTTGCATCTGCCATTGTCTTTTCCCATTCAACTTCACCTGTTGCTACTTTCTCTGCCACAACTGCTTTAGCTTTAGCCTGTGCTACTTTAGCTTGACCATCAGCTTTAACTTTCTCAACCTTACTGTCCATCCAAGAACTAGCTAGGTTTGCTATAGGTCCTATAAGTGCTGTAAACATTATTTCCCCTTATTAAATTTTGAGTCTATCCAACATTTACCATAGTACAAAATAAATAACCATACTGTGAATAGCACACCTTCAACGTAACTAAGTTCATTCCATGCATCTAAAACCATGTTTTCCATTATAGTCTCCTAATTCCTTCTTTTTCTTGTCTTTTTCTTAGAGCTTTCACGTGCTTGTTGAATAGATAGTTTCCTAGCTTCAGCAGCGGCTTCGCCAAGCTTAAGTACAATTTGTCTTTTCTCATCTAAATCTCGCCGTTTTTCTAGCAATCTTTTTGGGCTGTTTAGATACTTGTCTATTTCCTCTAGTTGCTTTTCGTTTAGCAGCCGAAGTGGCGGCGTATTCACTGGAACTAAGAGCCTTAATCGCCGCTTCAGGTAGATAACGTTCGCCTGTAGCTTTTGACCCCTGTGTACTAGGTTTACCACTCTTAGTTGTCCATTTCTGTTTTGTCCAATTTGCTAGTGACTTTTGTGGTGCTCTCATATGCTTCCTTAATTTCTTCTATTGTTCTATTACATCCTATGCAGACATTCTCTTGCAACGTGCAGATGCCTATACATGGGGTTATAATCTACCTGTCCACTTAGCTACTGCCCAAGCCACTAGTCCTGCAAAAAATATAATGACAATAAACCCTACACTATACCCTACATATTCCATTATCTCTTCTCTGCGTTTCTCTGCCATCTTTTCTTGATAACGTCTAGATTTTCTTGCTTCAGCTTGAAACTGTTGCCAATCCTGCCACAACCCGGGTCTACCTAGATATATCATCATTTTCTTGAGTTCTTCTTCTTTTTCTCTTATCTGCTCAAGAGCCATGAACTCTTCTAAGTCTCCACCACCTATACCTTTGGCTTTTTTCTTTTTAAGGTTTTTCTCTATGGCTTCTTTAGAAAATACAAAATCTGATATTTGTTTAGCACAACCTGAAAGTTCCTTACCATTAGATATAAAACTCTTGATTACACCGAAGGCTGCATTTGCTGCTGCGAGTTCTGCTAACATTATCTTTTCCTTCTAGGCTTACAATATGCTGTTATCTGTAGATTAGGTCCTTCCTGTTGTGGTATTGAAGGTTGTGCCTGTAATCTTTCTGCAAAGTACAAGCATCTATCTATGTCTTCAAATGTTTGTGTTTGGTCTACTACTCTTATTCCCATCATAAACACTAACACAAACTCAATCATTTACTATACAGGTACTCCTTGTACCTCCTCTTCTTCTTCGTGACACTCACAGTTACAATCTTCACAGTCACAATCGTAACACTCACAAGTCTTACATCTATTTTTTATTTGTTTTTCTATCATGTGCTTTCTTTAATTGTTCTTTTGCTCTTTTTGCGAGAGCTGCTTGCTCCCTCTTCCCAGATACTTTGGCTCGTTGTTCAAGGACAGTAAGGATTTGTATCTTTCTCGCATATGGTTTATTGATTCTCTTAACCTTTGCAATGGTTGCTTTGGCATCTGCGACTGTGGCGAACTTGATGCTAACTGTGTCTTTAGGGTTTTCATCCGTGTATAATCGTCTGCCACTTCCTTTTGGTTTTTTTCCTGTTCCAACTTTAGGGTCTTTCTTTTTTTCTGCCATTATCCTCTATAGCCACCACCTGCTGCTTTATATGCTTTGGCAACCATCTGTGCTTTTCTTGCACTCCATTGACCGGGAGCACCTCCCTTACCACCTGCTTTGATTCTGTTGAATATCTTCTTACGCATGGTTGGTTTAGTGTAGTTACCTGCAGCATTGACTGTACTACCTCCACTTTTAAGTTTAATTGCTTTTAAAGATTTAGCTTGACCTGCATGAAGTTTAGATGCTTTGTTTAAACCCTTAACTACTTTTTTTATTGTCTTTTTTGCCTTTTGCTTTTTTAACATCTCTATCCTCGTATAAATTGTTAAACGTAGTGAATGGGTCTAAATAAGATTCGTGTGACTCTGCTGAATGTGTCCATTGAGATGGAGCAAAATCAGGAGCACCTTCACCTGTAACCCACAGAGCAGGACTAGTAGCTCTTACTCTGTTATTTGGCAGTGCAACAATGTTGCCTGT
>Ga0208669_1000760_pt1 | contig 12532 bp, 6 predicted proteins | sample 21_taG_FD_184095 | JGI IMG/M metagenome (GOLD analysis project Ga0208669, IMG submission 184095) | Marine viral communities from the Subarctic Pacific Ocean - 21_ETSP_OMZ_AT15319 metaG (SPAdes) (version 2) | ecosystem: Environmental > Aquatic > Marine > Oceanic | place: Pacific Ocean | collected...
TACAGTATGGTCATAAAACCCTTGATCCATTTGAAGCGAAAGTGTTATTTTTTGGTTCTCTTCTAGTTTATCAAAGTTAAATGTCTGGACCTTTAAACTTTTAAAAGGGCTTGCCTCTATAATTTCCCCACCCGAAGGTAGCCCTTCCCCCTGGAATGAACGAGGCTCAAATAAAGCAGTCCACGCCCCTGGGCCATCCTTAAACGTTCCTGCGTTAACCCAGGAAAGTTCAATCCTTGGTAGGGTGGCAGATTCAATACAAATTGCATTAATATATGGGGCTTCGGTAGCTATAATCAAGTCTTGATCATTTAACGTTCCGCTATTATCGAAGTCAGGGAAAATTAAAGAGGCTTCATATTCGGTTAAATAACGATTAGCTCCTGGGTCCAGAAGCAATCTTTCCTGAACATCTCTATATGCATCTTCCGCGCTCTTTTTGGTAAGAACTCCACTTTCATTAAATAAAGCTGGATAGTCGCATATATTCCCTGTAAAAGGTTGATAAGGGGGGTCAGGATATTCGCAGGTTCTGTCGCTATGTGTGGCTTTAGGGTCGTAGTTTAAAGCAAAAGGGTCTGTGCATCCAAATATCATCACCTCGGTTTTGGCATCGGGTTGATGAGGGAAGTCAGGTAGCGTATCTAGACCATGAGTTTCAGGGTCTAAAACAGTTATAAGATATTCGTTCTTTAAAGGATCGTAACCACCCACCACACGCACATCATCCCCGTTTATAGTGGATTGATCAATAGCTTTTTTAAACAGATCTCTAAAGTAGGATTTCATGTTTTTTTCAGAGATCACATTTACCCCGTTTTCTCCAGAGACTTTATATACCTCTCCTAGTGATTTATTGGCAAAATATACGGCGTTATCTATGCTTACCACCGATTCTGGATTTCCATCAGCTCCCGCCCTCCCCACATAATATCTCGGGGTATTGAGGAATTTACTAGAAGCTATAAGGCTCGATTCACCCGATACATCCGATATAATACTTCTGTCTATAGGTATATGCCCTGTTTTACTTTGTTGTATGAAGAGGCAGTTCTCATCATGGTTAGCGAGGTAGTTAATGGGACCGCTTTTTAAGTCTAGGTCTTGATCTATCGGTATGGAGCGATTAAAGGACGAATAAGAGACTTTACCAGCATTTGTGATGTCTCTGTCCGAATGTATCACGCTAGCCTCTTTATAGGCTTCCTGTGCGTCGTGCTTGATTATATTAGGACGTCCGACAGAGAGGCTATCTGATTTAAACAAATCCGTACCCACAGGGGACTCTATATAGTAGCTCTTGAAATTAGATTCCGAGGCTTTAAATTCATTAAAATCAGAATCTTCGATATCTGCTTCAGTGTCAATGATTATATCCTCGTACCCTAATAATCCACCGTCTAGGATGCTGTCGTCATAATCGCGGAAATTAACCGCCGCAGACCTAAAGTATACATCCCCCTCGGTAAGAAGTATCTCTTCTTGTTCATGCACTAAACTCCCGTTTCCTAACCTAACAACATTATAAGTCTCCCCTATTTCGTAATAAAGCCTGTCTTCGGCATCGAGCTCCTTAGCGGGGGAGTAGATTTCCATAAGGCAGTTGTTTTTCCAGTTATGTGCCTCGTCCCGCACATCCTGATATCTAAAACCGTTTGCGGCATCATTATTCTTTATAACTAAGAAAAGCCCTTGTCTATTTTCTGGAACAGCCCAATCCCCGTCCGTCTGTATAGCTAATGGATTGTCCTCACTATTATCAAGGGATACAACGCTAGAGACCTCAAAGTCATAGTTCTGCGGATATATCCTTTCTGGAACAGGAGCTCCGCTAGGTGGTAACATATATGATATAACCCTTAGCCTATCTCCATCTTTTGGGGTATATATAGCCATACTCCCCTCTTTAGATCTAGCTCCCCATGCGCTTGAGTAGGATATTGGGTGACCCTGTAGGTAGTTCAAGGAAACATATATTCTGGACGGATCTCCTCCAGACGACTCCCCCTCCGCTGTAAACGCCCCGCCAGCCGAATATTGCACAAAGTCAGATACACTGGTGTTCTTGGAATATACTATCTTATAATTGTGTGCCCAAGACGGCGGGGCATGAAGTAACTGAAGCTCTATATGTGCCGACCCTTGATTATTGTTTCCAAGATTGTCGGTAAGTCTACTCTGGGGAGAATACCCCTCTACATATACCGTATCTAGGTGGTTTACATACCCGTGCCTTCCTCGCTGATCGTAATATACTACCCCAAACTCGTGTGTAGCGGAAGATTTAAACGACATATGCCCCTCCTGCTCTCCACTAGCAAAAGATGATCGAGTATTCCCCTCTATAGCCGAATGTGTAAGTGAGAAATCCACACTCCCGAAGTGATCGTGTGCGGCTGGGGAATTACCAAAGTCAGTAATGTCGGCAAGGACACTTTCATCACCAGTGTTTCCATTGTAATATTCTGGATTGGAAAATGGGGTAAGGTCTAGCTGACCATTTGTAATCAACCCTTGACTATCCGTAAACGACTGAGGGGTGGCGGGTTTAAACACCTGCGGCCAGGGATACGAAGTCCTTAACCAGTTTTTAGGTATAGGCTCGTTGTCATTAAGTCTGTTTCCCTCGCTATTAACCCACACAAGGGGTAACGTGGTTGTAAAGTCCCTTATTGGTGGGAAAGGCTGAGGATTAGCCGCATTGGAAGGAAACCCTACAACGGGGTTCATTTGTATACTCCCCGTAAAAAAAGGACCGCTTACGACATATCTATCACGCCAAAGGTTTTCAATGTTACCATCATTATCATTATCTGGGTCGTCTGGATCGTAATCTACAGTTAATCCAAGAGCGTCTGCCACAGCGGAATTACCCGTACCTATCGGAGTAGTTCCAATTATATCTGTATTCAGAATCTCAGTTGAACCCCCAACAAAAGCTGGATATGTCGCGGAAAAATCCCCTTTCCCCATCCTCACCTGGCTCCCGTCAAATCCAAAATCCACCCGCGCCGCTATAGAACCATATTTTGAATTTCCGTACTTATCGTATGCGGAATTTGCCCCTGCGTGCGATCCACCTGGCCCCCCTTCCCCATCCATTATAGAGAACTTAAATTTCTGCCCATCGGGCCCAAGCTTAGGAACGTAGTCCCCATCGGGGTTGTGAGGTTTATAAAATTCATATCCAGGTTGAGAGGAATCTAACCACCCGCAAAACCCTATGTTAACCCAGCGAAGTCCCGAGACCCCTCCTCCCTCTAAGGTAAAATTATTAGCATTATTTGAGTAGTCAAAATGACAAGTAAACTGTTTTTTAGGTTGGAAGGAACCATAAGCCCCTTCGAAGAAAAAAGGGTCGGGTAGTCTAAATTTGTATGCAACGCTATTTAACCATTCCTCTTGAAGTTGAGGCGAGACCGTAGAAGATGTATTATACAGCACCCCGTTGGTGAACTCATTTAAAAAATTAGGCTGTTGAATAGTAACAGGGTCTATAGCCCACCAAGGGGATGTAGGGTCTAGCCTCTTAAAACACGTCATTACACCTGGTAACCCATCTTCTGGTTCTACGTCTATTTTAGATACAGCCAGTCTTAGATGTTTCCTGTTTCCGCTATGTAGGGTTGAATCCACCAGTTCTAGGTAAAAGTCAACTTCTGCTCTGTTTATTATAAAATATCCAAACGGGACGATATAATTTCTGTCTTGTACACCAAAAGAATAAAATTCATCACCTTGAGGCTCATCCCTTGTATTTTGATCCCCAACCGAGCCCACACCACATATAAGGTAACTCAGATCATCCCCTGGCATTATTTTTTTAAAGTCAAAATTTGGATCATATGGTCCTTCACCCTCTCCAGTAGGATACCCTAACCCAAGATCGTAATCGGTTTTCGTTACCTTAACGGTGTTTATTACATCGTTTTCGGTGTCTATCTCTATCCAATTATTCCAGCTAAATAGCCCTGTTCCGCCCTCAACCTCAGTAGATATTCCATTTGCCCCAGCTAAAGCCTCAGTTATAGTCTCCTCTACAAGCTTTTTCCCATCATAGATTATATCTAAAAGAAGTTTAAACTTTACGCTAAAACGCAAAGGCACGCTCTTTAAAATCAAAGGGTTACCCGCACTCGTCCCATATCTAGCATAGTTACCCTCTGTAAGGATGGGTTCGGCGTTAGTTGTCTCAAGGTTTGTCACCCTCCATTTAGGTAAGTTGGCCCCCGTAAAATCATTCTCAGACCCTACCCCAAAGTTTTGACCAAAAAACATTTCACCCCTGGCCTTTAAAAATTGCCCGCCACTATCGCTATTCGACTTCCAGCTATTGTACTGTCCCGTACTTCCACCCACCCCTTTCTCTTGTAAATCAGCGGGGGTATTTTCATGTGTGTTATTTGCGCCATCACTACCGCCTACACCCTCCCCATTTTCATAATAGAAGTTATTTTGTTCTGTTAATGGCCAGTGCCTATATCCTACCGCGTTAGAACTGTATTTACCCATCTGCCTAGACTGATGATAAGATCCATATTCACGTTTTGTTTCGTCGGCCTGGTATATATGAAAATTCCTATCTGGCGTATAATCTAGGTTTACTTGAATAAGCGTCCCCGCCATGATTTTAGCTGGAATTTCTTTTGTATCTATCTCAAAGCCAACACATTTATTGTCATTATATGCCGATAAAGGCTGTATAGAGGGATGGGCGCGTAACGTTAAATCCAGAAAATCCTGTGGACGCTCGTTGTATACGACATTTGATAAGCATTTAGTATTTACATTATCATACCCCTCTAGGTAGTTTCCATATACGAGGCGGTTCGATATCGCCGTCTGGGCCTGGGCTTTACGGGGTAGATTGTCGAATGTTTTATCCACCTCTTTTGGTGAAACCCCCGAGGCTACCCTGTCGTTATAAAATCTATATGTTCTGGAACTGAGATCCCAGTTCTCTGTATCACTCGTTGTATTACTTACTTCATCTATCTCAAAAAAGTTAGCTGTATTTCCATATCTGGCTAATATCCTAATGTTTTTAATCTCAGGCCCAACTGGAGGAATCGTTAGGGTACATAGGTTGTGACTTAGGATATTTGATGTCTGTGCCGCCCCCCTGTGTATCACAGATGGAGGAAAAGCCATTACCGAGTATGTGGATATAGCGCTCTCTACCCCGTCTTTATATATGTTTTGATATGCAAATTGAAACCCAGGAGAAGCTGCAAAGTTATTAGTTGATCTATCAGCGTCTGGGGAGAACTCAAAAGTTATCCTCTCTAAAGGTACTTTAGGACAGGCACATATAAAATCAGCTGTATCATATAAATCGTAACCTAAAATTGCTTCGTTTTTTTCCAGCAAAGCCCTGTATGCATTTATCTTCCTTGGCTCGTTTTTGTGGTCTGTGAAGTATATCAGAACATCTTTTTCGAAATCCACCCTAAGATTTTCGTTATGTTCTAGAAAGGTCTGAATTTTCTTGTGCTTCTCAAACTCGTTAGTGTTGGTATATATTATATCCCCCTTAACAAACCCATGTTCTGGGAAGTTAAACTGAGTTGATGTAAATATCTTCCTTAAAGAATTTGCAACACCCATACCATCATCTTTACTTAAAGGTAATTTCCCGTATTTATCGTAAGCCCATATACCATGATCTTGGGGGCTCGTAGACCATACAAAAAAATAGCATATCTGTGTTTTGCTGTCGGTAACGCTACCTATAACCTTTAAAAAAGCGGCGGAAGCACTTGGCGCATCTTCATGTCTTGCGTAACTTATATTAACATTCCCTTTTATGTTCTTTAAGACCCCTACGTTACCTTCCGAATCTGATGTATCATCTGTAATATACAGATTAAGGGCATCCCTCATACTCGTCTTGGTAATAAGCTTATCGTCTGAACTTTTATCCAGAGCCCTTGGGGTAATTTTATCTATCATTAGAACTTGGGTGCCTGCATGAAGTTTTTGCGTATAGTTTTAAGAGCTTCAGATTTACTAAAGTTACTCAGTCTAGCATTCGCTTTCCTTCTTTCATTGTAATACTCTGTACGCGCCCTAGCTTTTTCGTTAGCGGGTACGCTAGCTTTACGCTCACATAGTTTATAATATACATAGCATCTTAACGCCTCCTCTGCATATACATGCACCTCGGGGTCCGTAGCTCTAGCTTCGTCAGCTACATACTCCATGACTAACTGCGTAAAGTTACTGTTAGATGCTATTTCTATTCTGTTTTGATCTAGATTTATTCTAAATTCACCTGGGGAGGAACCGCCTCCCACACCATACAAACGCCCAGTACCTCCTTGGAAAATATAGTTTTCAAAAATAAATGCATTGAAATTGTCAACGTCTGAGCTAGAGGTAGACGTTTTGTCGTCCTGTCGGTCTTTAATTATGTTGGCCTCTATGTTTAGAGGGTTATCCTCACTGTCGTTAGTTTCGTTTGTGGCCGCTCCGCTAGAGTCCACTTCATATTTTTGCGAGTAATTAAGATTCCCATTATAATTAAGAGCCCTAATAATTCCATCCTCCCCAATAATACCTAGTTTGCTTACGTCTACATAATCGTCTGGCAAAGTTATCGTATTGTTAGACTCAACATCAAGCTTAATAGAGCGTATCTTCTTACCTATATCAAATCCTATCTCACGTATACCCCTAAGGGCTATATTTCTTATAGCTACGTCTGACGCGTTAGAAACATAGTCGTCATGATCCAAGGTGATTATAAAATCACGTATAATCTGACTAAGTTTTACTTTGTTCATACTCATTATTCTGTGGCTTCTTCTCGTGAGGCAAAGGAAAGGACGTTAGGATCCCGTAAACGGACACCTAATAGTTTAGCCATCTCCGACACCAATTCTGGTATACAATGATTAGGTAACATAAAGTCTCTCATAAACATAGGGTCAGGAACTTCTGTGCCGTTTACCTGGACGTTTACGCTATAATTTGGCTCCTGGGGGCCTACTTCCTTAGTTCCCCACTTCCACGAGGTAGGGGCTTTATAATACGTAAGCTCTATACGATTCACGCTAGCGGGGAAAACCTCTATATTTTCCGCCACTAAAGCTACAGGGAAGTCCCGTGTTGGGGTAGAGAGGTTGCTCCCCAATATATAATTAGCTTTTTCTATATCATATAAAATCTCACACGAATTTCGAACTGTTCCGCTGGTAACCACCCCGCTTTCGATTGCGTCATATATATTTATTGAGATAATTTTAGATAAATCCCATGGTTTCTCAAATACATTACCTAAAGAGTCTATGGCTGTCTTTTTAACGAAATAAGACAGATCCTCGAGCTTTTGTTTTTTAAGTGATTTGTCCCTACCTAACTCAAACCCCTGTCTAGACAATCTTTTAGCATCAACGAGCTCTGTAAAAAACTCATTATACACATTCATTTGAGCCACGGCAGCGAGAGAATTAAACACCTTTGGTGTGATAAATCCTTTCTGCTCTTTGTTGGTTAAATCCCTAAGCGTGTTATATACTTGCTGTATGCTAGCCATACAACAAATATACAAAAAAGAAAAGCCGCCATAATAGGCGGCTCCCTTTCATCATATCATGAGTTTATCCCAGTCTATCTAACCTTTCTTCAATAGTTGATAGTACAGGGGATCCTTTTTCTGTAAGGCAAAACCTTACCATAACGTCCATAGCGTCCTGACCTACGGGTACAGAAACGATAAGTCTGTTTGAGTCAAACCAGTAACAACCGTCAGATTTAAGGTTGAGAATCTGGTAATCCTTGGCCTGCTGTATGCTCGATCTAACCTGAACTTGTGGAGAATCAAACGATTGGATAAATTCCTCCGTGCGCTTCTTTGCAATGTTCAACAGGTTGTATCGTATTTCACTGACAGGCGTATTGATGTTTATACCGAAGTATAGGGCTATAGGTAATAGCTCGTTAACATCCTTATCCCGAACCATAGTGACCGCCTCTGAAAGTAAAAACTCTCTCTTAAGCTCTTTCTCCGCATCTTGCTTTTTATCTACCTGCTTAAAGATTTTACCCCCATTGCTTATATTCATAGGGTGTAGATCCATAAACTTACGTAAATTAGGCTTATCCTTAGGTACGAAGAGCTTACCTTCTCTGAACGCTACTGTTTCTTTGCGGGCGTTATCCCCCTGCTCATCCGCCCATATAGAGGGCTCGTTAGGACAATAGCGCATCTCGCGCACGGTGTCTTTATCACTATCATACACGGTAATCCCCTTCTGCGGCAGCATATATACTATACCTGCATTCTTTGGGATTTCGTACTCTGCGTGGTAAAGGACAGTCTCCTTACGCTTTAGGTTACGTTTTTTAGTAGGCGGTGCCTGCACAACTGGTGGGGTTACCTTGGTTTGAGCTTTTGGGCGCTCAGGGGCCGCTTTGACTTTCTGTGTCATTATATATTAAATTAAATTATGAAATTGGTTTGTACAACTCGTACAAGTCTTTTGCTAGTTCTGATGCGTTACCCGCACCTATGTCTCTTTTGATAACCCCAAATCTTGCTAAAGTTCCTGAAAAACTGCTAGTAATATTAGGTCCCGCGGTTCCTAGTCTTTGTAAAAGAAGGTTTCCGTCGGTTCTATCTGCTGAGCCTGTCGTTATGTTAGAATAAACAGCGACAGATTTTTTTTCGTATTTGTCTTTTCCTTTGCTAATAGATTGAATTTTACTTGTGCTTCCTTCCGTAAAGGCTGGGATAAAAGCAATAATCTCACCTTCGTGATTATGTAAAGATACATTAAAATCTTTATCGCGCCTGATGACGAACACATAACAGAATTGCCTTGCACCTATCTGGATTTTATTTGATTTATCTGGGAAAGCATATTTAACGCTACCTCCCTCAGATGAGTCTGTGTTTTGCTCAAAAGGTTTCCCCTCTAACCCTTCATGCCTCATGGTAAAGAAGCTACTATGACCATCTTTAGAAAAACCTAAAGTCCCCCCTAAATCATCACCAAAAAGCGACCCAAAAGACCCCGACCCCGACCCTGGATCACCTATAGCGAAATATATTGTGTAATCGCCTTCTATAGTTGCGTCGGGTATATTAAGAAAAGTCCCTACAGCAAACTGTGCGCATGTTTTGCTTAAACCTGTATCCGCAGCCGTAGCCTCGGTTTGTACCGTTACAGTTCCTGTATGATTTGTAAGGTTGTGAGCCGAGGAGCCAGTACCTGAATTTCTCCATAAAGTTAAAGTGCTATCATCAGCCCCAGTAAGTAACTCATGGTTGTAATCTAAGAAAGGTTTATTGTCTCTACTCCCGAAATTAATCCCCCCAACTATGTTTCTAAACCTGCTGGCTGGATCCCCTGTACTTAATTTTTGAGAAACTCTTTCTGTAGGCTGCGACTTTATTTTAGCATTAATGCTTGCTACTGAAAATGTAAGGGCGTTATTAAAAGTGGCTTTTTTCTCAATAGCGTCAAACCTCATGATTGTTTTTCCGTCAGAGTTTGATACAAACAGCATGATTTTTTCAATCAGCTCCATCTCCTCGCCTTTCTTACACGCAACCGTTATATTGGTTTTTTCTATAGAATCCCCAACGAATAGCTCGTTTTCTTCATACATCCCCGCGTCGTTGAATGTAATGTTTACCTCTCCACTTCCTGCGGTCATAAAGGCTATCTCATCCGCGGGTATACCTAGGATGGATATATCTACTCCGTTTTCAGAAAACCTTTTTGCCGATCCTTCTGGATCAGATCTACGGAATAAGAAAAACTTTTTAGCCATAATACAAATATACTAATTAATCTACGCTGTTAATCTTTCCTATACTAGCTGTGGCTATAGAGTTTACTTTACCTATGCTAGCAGCTGCAACTCCGTTTACATCATGTGTATATCCAGCCGCGGATTCTGTATAATCTAAAGTTATAGTTACGTCAAAATCTATAGTAATATCAGCAGTTGCTGTAGTAGCTGAATTAGCGTAATCATTATCATTATCTATTATAGCTACGGTAAAATGATCATTATTTTTTATATCAGCTAAAGCTGCCGCTGTTAAGGTGTACTCATTGTTACCTGTTGACCATGTAGTTAACTCACTAGAATATGCTGTGCTATAATCTAAAGAACTAAAATGATCTGAAGTAGCTAAAGCTGTACCACCATCTCCTCCAAAGGCGGTGCTTTTTATTATTATGGTGTCGTTAGGGTCTGGGTCAGATCCACTTCCTCCGTTAATATCAATGTGAGCTGCTGTTACCGTCCCTGTTATCCCGCTTGTATCGAAATGCAAAAAAACTCTTTTAAACCTTTTAGTTCTACCTGAGCCAAAGTACTGAACATCGTATTCACCTGTAATACCGTCTGTAACGGTTGACGCTGCGTTTGTTCTAGCTGTATTGAAATTACCATTAGCAATACCCTGACCAACTCCTTGCCTATTTACGTTTATTGTAGCCATTAAGCTGTTACTTCAACAAACGTACTGTCTGGGTTAAACCAAATCTGACCATTAGACGCGTGTAAGCAATACCCTATCACCCTAACTATATCGTTGTTTCCAGATGGAGCAGTTGATGTTGCTGAGCCGTGAGACGTAGAAAGATAAAGAACGTCTCCTACTGCCCCTGGATCATGATCTAAAGTTACCATCCCCCTTAAAAGCATCCCGTTAGTATCTGAGGCCGCGCCTAAAGCAACACCTAGCAATCCATCAGAAGTAGCAACCGCATCCGCGTCTGCCGCTTCCCACGTACCGTCAGATTTGTAATGATATATTTTTCCAACACTCATTGAGGTGGTTCCTCCGAAATACACTACATCACCTTCATACGTCCCATCTGTATCCCCTGTGACGGTAAACCTACGGTTAAAATTAGAATCACCGTTTGTATCTACTGTTAAAGCGGGGAGGTCATTTTGACCTATGATAACGTTATGATCCCCGAAAGAATTTAGAACAACATCCCCGTCAGCGGAACCAACCACAAAGTCATTAGTGCCATTAGCTACACCTAACTCTAACGTGTTCTCGTCATTAAACATTCGTATGTACGGCTGGATATCTGCTGTATTATCACCAATAGTGAGGCGGTTGCTAGCAAAAAAAAGATTAGCCTCAGCTGTTAAGGCGCTAGTCCCGTTTCCCGTCAGTATTGTATTTGCCGCTACTGTTGTTAACCCCGTTCCACCTTTAGCTACAGTCACCGTATCGGATAAGGTAGATCCCGCGGCTGTAACAGTTATTGCAGCAGACCCATCGAAGTCGACACCGTTAATAGCTCTGGGTGTGGTAAGAGTTGCTGCGCTTCCTGTAGTGTTTTGATTTAAAGTTTCTACAGCTAAGACTAAAGTTCCGTTACCTGTTGTAGCGGCTAACCCAGATCCAGCCAAATCAGCCCCCGCTACTGCCGCGGGCGTAGATCCCCCGACAATTATATTCCCATTAGAAGAAAGGTCTACCGCAGATATAGCAGACGTGCCATTACCAAATAAAATCCCGTCAGTCGTTAGTGATGTTGCGCCTGTACCGCCGTTAGCCACAGGTAATGTACCACTAACCTCTGATGTTAAATCTACAGCGCTGCCAACCGTTGTAGCAACCGCTGTGTTAATTCTATCATCAATAGCAGCTGATGTCATTACGCTTGTGTCGTTATCTACAAAAGACTCTGCAGAAGTTTGAACCGCAGACAAAGCAACGCTATCTAACGTAAGTGAACCAGATATCACTGTATCCCCACCTACATCCAAATCCTCGGCAACCTGTAAATCTTCATAGCCTGCTGTAAGCGCATCACTATTTATAACTGGAGAAACAAAGGCGTTTACATGTACAAAATCTGTTCCCCCTGTTGTAGCATCTACAGCTATATTCCTATCAGCTAAAGTTATCACTGATTTCTCCCCAAAATTTATCTCATCCACAAATTGAGTAAAAAATTCCTTAATAAACCCAGAGGTAAGGGAAACGGTAAGCCTTGTGCTTGTAGCATCCTTAGGGCCTCTAAAATAAACGTAGAAATTTGCAGCGTTTGCACATTCCAGCCCGCGGATGTGTTTTACGGGGAAGTATTGAGCAAGGTTATATTCACCAGTCGTTGTGTCTGGATTTACATATATAAATTTTTCATCAGGAGATAATGCCATACTATACTGTTATTGCAAATCTTATTTCTAAAATATCGTCATGGAAGAAAACAGAGTTTATCTCATCGGCTATCACTATCATCGCATCCTCCCCAAACGTTATCTCCTCACTAATAGCACTCATAACCTCCTTACCGCTATGTGCTGTTATTATTAATAAGATAGATGTAGTAGCCCCTAGATGTCCATCAACGTCCTTAAAAGACATAACAAGCGCGTCTCCATCAGCGTCTATCGCCATATCTATAAGATCATCAGCAAGAAGCAGTGCCGCATCAGACGTGCTCTTAGCAAACATTAAGAATTTCTTCATATTACAAATATACGCAAAAGAAAAAGGCCCCGAAGGGCCTTTCTCGTAGTAGATTAAACAACTATCAAGCAG
>Ga0208669_1000761_pt1 | contig 12531 bp, 19 predicted proteins | sample 21_taG_FD_184095 | JGI IMG/M metagenome (GOLD analysis project Ga0208669, IMG submission 184095) | Marine viral communities from the Subarctic Pacific Ocean - 21_ETSP_OMZ_AT15319 metaG (SPAdes) (version 2) | ecosystem: Environmental > Aquatic > Marine > Oceanic | place: Pacific Ocean | collected...
ACTAGTAGGATAGTAACTGGTTATTTTACCATCTTTATCTTTAATGTAATGTCCTGGCATCTCTATCATATCTTTACGAATATTTACATTGTTAGCTTGGTCCCAGCATACTACATGAAGTACAATATGTTCTTCACCTTCTGTATCTTTACATTTAAATTTGCTTGTAATATGTATCATTTACATAATCTCCTGTTTTGGTCACGTTTATCTAAAATTAGTATAAGTATCGCACACACGCATAATGTTGAGTGTATGACTATGTTTACGTACAAATAAGACTATAAGAGTGCAATATCCAATGACATCACACCCTTTAAAGCCCTTTATCTACTCCTTTGCAGGCGTAAGCCTGCACTATTAGTAGGTAATAGTTTCTTGCTTGTGGCGTGTTGCCATCTCTTTGAACTTAGTTAACTGCTCTAAGGTGAAACTGTATTCCGTGCCCTTATCAGCGTGTTCAAAGTAGTAGAAGTTAGTATCCCCAAGCGTGCCATACTCGCCTGTATAAATAGCGGGAACTCTGATAATGCCTGAGCCTGCTATGTCGAAAGCAACTGTAGTTTTGTCGCCTTGCTTAAGAGTTACTGAATTGTCTTTTGCCATAAAATTAGTCCTGCCTTTCTTTGTTTTTAATTGAATTATAACGTAAAAAGCAAATTAAAAAGATGCTTTTGGGGGGTGTGGTCTGATATTTAGTCTGTCTACTAAAATGCCCCAATTTTTTAGGATTACCTCTTACGATTGTTTTTTAGAAAATCATACTTTGTCTAATCTCTATATGTATATTATATGTAGTTAAGTTATAGGAAATAAATAATGGTTGCAAATAAAACACTTTATTATATAAATTATATATATATGAAAAAAATGTATAAGCTAATAATTGTATTTGATGAAAATGATGATGAATGTGAGACTGTAGTAGAATACTTTGATGAGCTTAGTGAAGAAGAGCCTCTAGAAATAGAAGATTATATAGATAAAGATGTAAGAAAAGAATTAATTAAGATGCAAGTAATGGGGGAAGCATGAGGTCTTATACTGTTAATAATATTCGCCACAACGTCTTTGAGGACGTTGATGAAGTGCCAGGAAACGTTGACTACTTATATGATTGGAGACATGGAAATCTTGGTGACTGGGTGTTATCAGATGATGGATGTGTTATACAGATACTTAGAACAGGTACTATGTTCAGAAGTAAAGGTGCATTAAAGAAGGTAGATTATGTAGGTACTTGTACTGGTACATTCTTAAAAGATGGTAAGATGAAGATGGATGCTGATAAAAGAGAGAACATCTATTCTTTGTCTGGTAAAAAATCATCTAAAGAAGTATTAGAAGATAGAAAGAAATTAACAGGTAGAGAAGAGTTATTTATACATAACCTTCAAAAGAATATGAAATTAAAGGATGCTTATATTAATGCATTCAAGACTGATAATGAGAAGTATGCTGAATCAAGAGCTATGCTACTTATTAAAACAGAGAGGGTACAAAAGAAAATGAAAGAACATTTAAAGCCTATATTAGAGAAGTTAGAGATAGATGAAGAGCTAGTATTAGATGGTATTAAGAATATAGCTGTTACTGCTGAAAAAGATTCTGATAGGTTAAAAGCTCTTACAGAGTTATCTGAAGTATTAGAGATTAAAGATAAAGGCGTTAAGGTTCAAGAGATTACAGGTATGGCCTCTAAAGAACTATTTAGTGGATTTACTAATGAAGATGTATCAAGACCTAAGTTAAAGGAGTAGTATGGCTAAAAAAGGACTATACGCTAATATACATGCAAAGCGTAAAAGAATTAAAGCAGGTAGCGGTGAGAAGATGAGAAAAAAAGGTTCTAAAGGCGCTCCTACTAATAAAGCATTTAGAAAGTCTAAAAGGACTGCTAAGAAAAGATGAACGAAACTAAAAAAATAAAAATAGAAACACCTATAGGAAGTATAGAATCTGATAGTGGTAGTCAGTTTGTAGACATTGCTAGTGTTATGCTTATTATACTATGTGTTCTAATGTTTAAAAAAATAATGAAATTATAGGAGATATAGTGGCTAAGACTACTTACAAAGACAAAAAATCAGGTAAATCACTTACTAAAACTACATTAGATAATTATAAGCCTATTAAAGATGCTAGTAAACCTAAGATAGTAAAAGAAGGTAAAGTTTATAAGATAGCAAAAAATAGTTATAAGGAAGGAATATAATGGCTAATATAAGTAAAAAAAATAAAAAACAAATGTCTAATATAAGAGAGATTGCTGGAACAGCGTATGCTGTTAAACAAATGTATGATATGGTAAAGCCTGTTGTTGAAAAAGGTATAGACATGGGTAAAACATATATTGATAATAGAAAGAAAAAAAGAGTATATAAAAATAACACATATAACGAAGGGATGGATAAATAATATGCCATACGGTAAAGGTACATACGGAAAAAAAAGAGGAAGACCTCCTGCAAAGAAAAAAAAGATGCCTAAAAGAAAGAAAAAGTAATTGGCCAATATAAACTTTCACAATGTTTCTAGAGAAGAAAAACTTTTAAGGGAAGCATTTTCAGATATGATTGCTTTCGGCAAGTTATTCTTGCCTCAAGATTACATGAGAAGTGAAACACCTTGGTTTCATTATCAAATAGCAGACAAGGTAGATGATAAGTCTATTAAACAGTTAGCTGTTATTATGCCTAGAGGGCATGGCAAGACTGTGCTTACTAAGTGCGATATATTAAAATCATTTTGTTTTAATGGCGTAGAAAAAGAATGGGGTTTGTCAAATGTTGATGAACCTTTATTCTATGGTTGGGTATCAGCTACAGCTAAGTTAGCTACTGGTAATATGGATTATGTTAAGACTCATATTGAGACTAACGATAAAATTAAATATTACTTTGGTGATTTGAAAGGAAAAAAATGGACAGAAACAGATATAGAGTTTTCAAATGGGTGTAAACTCATTTCTAAATCTAATATATCAGGGATTAGGGGTGGTGCAAAGCTACACAAAAGATACGACCTTATTGTACTGGACGACTTTGAGGACGAGAACAATACGATTACTCCTGAAGCTAGAGCAAAAAACTCCAACCTTATTACTGCTGTGGTATTCCCTGCTCTTGAGCCTCATACTGGTAGGTTACGTATTAATGGGACTCCTGTCCACTTTGATAGTTTTATTAATAACCTTATTACTAATTATGAAAAATCTATACAAAAAGACAATAAGTTTTCTTGGGATGTTGTTCTCCATAAAGCAATAACTGATAAAGGTGAAGCTCTATGGGATAGTTGGTTTGGTTTAAAAGAATTAGAAAGAAAGAAAAAGTTTTACGCTGACTCAGGTTCTCCTCATAAATTCTACCAAGAGTATATGATGGAAGTACAAAGTGAAGATGACTCTGTATTTAGCAGAGACCATATTAATTATTGGCAAGGTGGATATATGTATGACCAAGATGCAGGTATTGGGTATATATTAAAAGATTCATCTAACCCAGTTCCTGTAAATGTATTTGTAGGAGTTGATTGTGCAACTGATGTTATAAGAAGAGATAATGACTATTCAGTATTAATGGTTATTGGTGTTGACGAGTTTAATAAAGTTTATGTATTAGAGTATATTAGAAAAAGAGGTTTACCTGTACTTGGTATACCAGGAGAAGATAAAAAAGGTATTGTAGATTATATTTTTGAATTAGAAGAAAGATACCATCCTACTATGTTTGTAATAGAAGATACAACTATGTCAAGACCTGTATTTCAATCACTTAAAAGTGAAATGTTGCGTAGAAATAATTTTGGTATTAAATTTAAGGAAGAAAAACCAGGCACAAGAATGTCAAAGAGAGATAGAATACAAGGTATATTAGCACAAAGGTTTGCAGTAGGACAGATGCATATTAAGAAGGAGATGTATGATTTACATCACGAAATTATTACGTTTGGGCCAAGAATGGGTCACGATGATGCAATCGATGCATTGGCTTATGCTTGTAAGTTTGCTCAACCTCCTATTGGCATTAAGTCTTCTAGAGGAAAACATTACAAATATAAACCTAAAGCAAAAAGTTGGGTGGTTGCATAGTATGGATATAAAAGAATTTATCAAAATATCTGAAGGTAGACATCCTGATAAAGGTAAAGATGTTGAAGGAGATGGCATACTTACTTATGGATATGGACATAAAAATTATAGAAATATTGATTTTAGTAATTACACAGAATCTCAGTATGATTCTTTACTTAATGTAGATATAGAAGATGCATCTAATAGAGCAAGACAACAATTTACTAATATGTTTACATCTAATGATAAAGGTAAAAATTATTCTACAAATTATTCTTTGTACGATAATTTACCTGAAGATGCAAAAAATATACTTACAGACATTTCTTTTAATGTAGGAAATATTAGAGAATTTAAAGAATTAGGTAAAGCATTAATAAAAGGTGATTGGGATAAAATTGATAAAGATTCTTTATATGTACGACCTCAAGTTGGAAGTAGAAACACAAGATTACGTGAATCATATATAGCTCCAAATTTATCTGCTACAGATAATAATGCATTTGATGCTATGTTAGATAGCACTTCTTCAACGCCAGCATTAGATGCAATAAAATTAGAATTAACAAAGTAAAGTAATAGAGGGAAGCAGAATGGAAATGTATGGAAGAGCAATTACAAGGATTGATTGGAGAATGGGGCTGGATGGCCGCAGCTGCTTTTGCATTAATGACATTTCGTGCTACTTTAGAAAATATTTTAGAGTCGTTAAAGATATTCTTAGGAAACGACTTGAATACAGACGATGTTATACATTTAAATGGAAGACCAGCAAGAGTAGTAAGAGTTGGTATATGGAAAACAATATTTTTTGTGTATGATATTGGATGTGCAAATGGTAAACCTTATGTTAAGGGCGGTTGTAAAAAAGCTGTACAGAATGATAAACTTAAAGATTACGAAATAGAGAAGCCACTTCCTATGTTAGATTTATCTAAATGGGACGACTGTAAAGAGGAGGAATAATGGCCAAAAGACAGGACAAAAAAGCATTACGAGTTAGAGACATTTTTGATAATGTTAATACTGGTAATAGGCAGCAATGGGAATTTATAAACCAAAAAGGTTTTGACTTTGCTAATGATAATCAATTATCTGCTGATGATAAAGAATTATTAGAAGAGCAAGGTATGCCTACATTTACTATTAACAGAATTATACCTGTTGTAGAAATGTTAAATTACTATGCTACTGCTAATAGTCCTAGATGGCAAGCTATAGGTACAGAAGGTTCTGACAGTGACGTTGCATCTGTCTTTTCTGATATGGCTGACTATGTATGGTATCAATCTAATGGTCAATCTTTATTATCTAATGCTATAAATGATTCTGTTTCTAAATCTATAGGTTATTTAATGGTAGATATAGACCCTAATGCAGACCAAGGTATGGGTGAAGTTGTTATTAAACAACCAGACCCTTTTGATATATATGTAGACCCTAAGTCTAGAGATTTATTATTTACAGATGCTGCTTATATTCTTATGAGAAAAGTATTACCTCGTACACATTTGATGAAAGAGTATCCTGAAGCAAAAGCAAAAATTAAAAATTCTAACTCATATGACAATAGTTCTTATAACTATACTGAAAAAGTATTTGATGAAACTCAAAAAGATTTTAGTGCAAAAGATATATTAGATGAATCTACTACAGATATGCTAGATGAAGAAGATACAGGTAGAGAAGATTTAATTGAATACTATGAGTTGTTTGAAAAAGAACAACAATTATTTGTAAATGTTTTTTATAAAGTTCCACCTGACCCTTCTATGATGCAAGATATAAGACAAAAGGTACAACAAAAAGTTAATCAGATGCAAAAAGAACAAGCAGTTGCTTATAAAGAAAAAGAGTTAGAACTTTCTCAAGCTGCTGAATCTGGTCAGATACTTCCTGAAAGAATGAAATTAGAGTTAGAAAAATTACAACAGCAAATGAAAGAGCAAGTAGAAATGGCTCAAATTCAATTTGCAAATGAGCTTCAAAAACAATCTTCTATTATTGAAAGTAAAGTTATTACAAAAGAAGAGTTTAACGTATTAGTAAAAGACGAAGAGTTTGAAGAGTTAATTGTAGATACTGTTGAATTTTATGATGCAAGAATTAAAAAAACCTGTGTAGTTGGAGATGTCTGTATTTACGAAAAGTACTTACCCTCAAAAATCAAAGATTATCCTTTGATTCCTTTTCACTACAAATGGACTGGCACTCCTTACCCAATAAGTGCAGTCTCTCCACTCATAGGTAAACAACAAGAATTAAATAAAGTACATCAGTTAATGGTGCATAATGCATCGTTAGGAAGTAGTTTAAGATGGATGTATGAAGAAGGTTCTATTGATACAGAGCATTGGGAAAAGTATGCAGCTGCTCCTGGAGCATTGCTACCTCTTAGAAGTGGCTTTAATGCACCTACTCCTGTTATGCCTTTTCAATTACCTAATGCATTCTTTGGTATTTCAGGTGAGGGTAAACAAGATATGGAATACTTAGCTGGTATATATTTCTATGCAAGGTGATACTAAGCAAACTAAAGACATGCCATTTAAAGGTATGCTTGCTATCGATGAATATGGTACAAGAAGAGTTAAGTATTGGTTAAAGCATTCTGTAGAGCCTGCATTAAAACAAGTAGGAGAGCTTGTAAGACAATATACTCAATCTGTATATACAGCAAACAAAATATTTAGAATAGTTCAACCAAGTGCTATACAAGAAGAAAAACAAGTAGAAATTAATATTCCAGTTTATAATGATATGGGAGAAGCTATAGGTAAATATATGGACTATGCATCTTCTAAATTTGATGTAAGACTTATAGCTGGTTCTACACTTCCTGTTAATAGATGGGCATATCTTGCTGAACTAAAAGAACTAATGCAATTAGGCGTTGTAGATGATGTTGCAGTTTTATCAGAAACTGACATTAAAAACAAAGATAAGATAGTTAAACGTAAATCTTTATATGCACAAATGAAAAACCAAATAGAAGGTATGGAAAAACAAATGCAAGATAAAGAAGGTACTATTGAAACTCTTGAAAGACAACTTGTGCAAGCAGGTATTAAAAACAAAACAATGCAAGGCCAAATGGAAGTTAGTAGAAAAGTTGCAGAAACTAAAGCTGCAGCTGAAAATGAATTTAAGGAAACTAAAACTTTGCAACAGCAAATTAGGACAGAAAGTCAAAAACATCTTGAAGAAAATAAATCAAAATTATCTGACTTACTAAATAACTTGCCTGTTAACCAAGAAAATAAGTAACTTACAAACAATAAATAGGAGAAAATAATGATAGAAGAACAATCTGGTAACTCAACTCCATCTAATGAAGTATCTAATACAGATGCTGAAAAAGGTGTATTTGACTCTAGTGACTCTTTCTTTGATGCTTTAGATAACGAAGTTAGTGGCGCTGTTTTAGACGAAACAACTTCAGGGGAAGTTCAAGAAGAATCAATAAACCAACAAGCTGAACAGTCAACTCAGGAAACTCCTGACTCTGTACAGGCGCAAGGTAATGATACCGACTGGCAAAAAAGATATAAAGATTCCAGTCGAGAAGCTCAAAGGTTAAATGCCGAACTCCAAGAGTTCCAACCAATTAAGCCTTTAGTTGAATATATGAAAAGAGATAGCGGCCTAGTGGACACTATTCGTGGCTACCTGCAAAATGGTGGCAAAACGCCTTCATCAATACAAGATAATCTGAATTTATCAGATGATTTTATATTTGATGGACACGAAGCAGTTACTGATACAAATTCAGAATCTGCTAAAGTACTTAATCAAATGGTAGATGGTACGGTTCAAAAAAGAGTTAATGATATATTAGCCAGAGAAAAAGAACAGAATGCTGTAGTAGCTCAAAAAAACAAACAATTAAATGAAGCTAAGCAGTTTATGGAAAAAACTGGAATGTCTGAAGAAGATTTTACTTCTATGCTTAATAAAGCAAAAGGTAAACAATTTTCTTATGATGATATGTATTATCTCTTGAATCGTGATAAAGCTGCACAAAATGTAGCTACTTCTACTAAAAACGAGATGCTTGGTCAAATGAAAAATGCAAGACAAATACCTACATCACAAGGTGGAACAAATAGTGCTGGCGCTCCTGTTAAATCAGCAGATGACAGTATATTTGATGCACTAGCTGGTGCAGATGGAGGTCTTGACGATTTATTTAGCTAAGTAATCTTTTAAATTAAACTTGTAAAGGAGATTACAATGGCAGATAATTTTAAATTATCAGACATAAGCCCAGGTGCAGCGCCTAACGCTAGCAACCCAGGCTCGGGTACAGACCTTAGTACAGGCGATTTAAGAAGAAAGTACAATTTTGGTGACAGAGTATCTGAACTAAATATTGCACAAGACCCTTTCTTTCGTTTCGTATCTAAAGTAGCAAAGAAACCTTGCGATGACCCAAAATTCAAATTCACAGAGCGTAGAGGCTCTTGGCATAAAAGATATGCATACGTTGTTGACCATGGAGCTACTTCAGCTTTAGGAAATTCTACTGATGCTACTGTTGATGCTGGACATATTTCAACTGGTGACACATACTATTTAAAAATGGCTACTGACTATATGAGTGCAGGAAACCGTCAAAATGTATTTGGTCAATCTAAAAATGAAATAACAGTTGGTGCTGCAGGCACACAACCTACTTTCTTTTTACCAGGTGGAGTTGTTAAAGTAAATACTGGTTCTGCTTTTAATGTTATGACAGGATATGCTTTATTTAGAGTAGTTTCTGTTGACTTAGCAACATCTTCTGCTCATGCTATATTAAAATGTAGCGTAGTAAAAGGTACTGACAGTGCTACTGAACTACAATCTTATTCAGCTGCTGATGCATCTGAGCAAGACGAATCAGTAATTTCTGATTCAATAGCAGGAGCTCTTGAAGCTTCTAGATGTTATGTAGTTGGTAACGCTCATGGTGAAGGTACTGGTTACCCTGAAACATGGAAAGACCAACCTTTTAGTACAGGATATGGACAGACTCAAATCTGGAAAACAACTTGTGCTATGACTAATACTGCAAGAGCTACTGTTCTTAAGTATGAAGGCAACGAATGGGCTAGAGTATGGAGAGAAAAACTAATTGAGCATAAATATGATATTGAGCAATCTTTATTATTTGGTTCTCAGTATAGTGACTCTGATGGTATTGCATATACTCAAGGTGCTGTAGATTTTGTACAAAACTATGGTAATGTATTTGCATTAGATACAGCTAGTAAAACTCAAGATAGTTTCTTAGACGATATGTCTAACTACCTTGACCCAAGATATAACAATAGTGGTGCTACTGTTTATTTCTGTAACACAGCAGTTTATAACTGGTTACATAAATTAGGTGGATACTTCAAAAACAACTTAGAGATTGGTAATTTAGGTACTTCTAGTAATGCTGGAAATACAAATCCTTTCTCTGCTGATATGGCTGTAACAGGTAAGAAAATGGCTGCTGGCGTTGGTGTCACAACTATTTCTACTGTATATGGTGATATGAATGTTGTTAGAAATATACACTTAGATGGTACTAACGTTAAAATGCTTGGTATTGATATGAAACATTGTGCATATCGTCCTCTTGTAGGAAACGGTATAAACAGAGACACATCAGTCTACGTAGGTGTTCAAACACTTGAAAACTCTGGAGTCGACAGAAGAGTAGACCAAATATTAACTGAAGCGGGAATGGAATGGTCTATGCCTGAAGCTCACGCTGTTTGGTTATAGAAAGGATAAAACATGGCAAATCCAATGTATGGACAAAATAAGTTTGACTCTATGTTAACTAATCTTTCAAATCAAGTTAAGGTTAAAAGATATAAAGTTCAAGCTACTACTGCAACAGATGCAACTCACGTTTTAGATAGTTTTAGCAAAGGTGACATGATACTTGGTTTTCAAGTTAAAGTTACCACAGCTGTAACATCTGGCGGAAGTGCTACTGTTTTATTTGGCTTTACAGGAGGAACACACGTAACATCAGCTATAGCAAAAGGTACTTTAGTTGATAATTACGTTATTGGTTCTGCAGATAAAGGAGCTGCAGTTTTAGCTGCTGATGACAATTTTGACATCACAGTTGCGACTGCTGCATTAACTGCTGGAGATTTTGATATACAAATCGTATATGTACCAGCACCAAATATCACTGATGGTAGTGGTGAAATAGAATATGATACTGTTTCTATAGGATAACAGTTGATTATTTAATTAAATAAAATGACTGGAGCGCTCTCTATGGTGAGCTTCCCTCCCTGTAGGGAGCGTTTCTAGTTTTAACATAAACAAGCACATTCACGCTTAGTCAAAGCTTAGTGCAGGAGGTAAACATGGCAGCAGGAAATAAAGCATATACAGTACAAGAATCAACTAACCCTTATTTTAAAGGTGTGGTAGGAACATCTTCATCAACTCCATCAAGAGCTCTAATTAATAATGGTGAATCAGCATCAGTAAATATTACTTTTGCAGATGGAACAGTTGGAGCAGTATGGATGCTTAAAGGTACTTTATACCCTATAGCAGCAACAGCATCTAGTGCTAGTGTTCTATATTTATATTAGGAGATAATGTGGATTTAGATACTTTAAAATCAGCAGCTGTAGGTGGTAGTAGTATGACTATTCAATGTATGGATATATTACCTGACATAGTTAGGTTATGTGTAGGAATAACTACAATAGTATATTTTGTATATAAAATAGCTTTAATAAGAAAAGAGTTAGCAAAAAAGTAATTTAGTTATTATATTATATTATGAACATTGCAGAACATATAGCTTATTTAATAGGAGATTCAAAGAGGATAACAATACCTGTTTATCCTCCTGCTCCTATTGACCCTAATGAAGATTTAATTTATCCAGATGGTGACACAGGTTTACCACCTATTCCAAGACCAGAACCTAACCCTTTTAATAATGGAAATAAAGAGTTAGTTAATCCTGATGGAAGTGGTACTCCTTATCAAGGTTTAGAAGATAAGCCTAAAAAAATTGGACCAGGTGGTTTAAGCGATGAGATTGTAATTGACGACCCTATTGATGATGATGAAGAAAATCAAAATCCAATGCCTGCTAATCTTTTAGTAACTGAAGATTCTAGTGTAATTGTTAACTATATTAAAAAAGATGTATTAGAACAATGGATTCAAGATTCAATACTTAAAACTTCTAAGTTAATGCCTGCTAATTTAAAGTTGCATTTAACTAAAAGTCAAACGTTTACTGCAGGAGAGTGGGAAGAAAATTTAGGTACAGGTATAGGATTTAATTTAAATATATTAGGCAGTAGTGATATTAATGCTGTTATGAGATATGATGGTGATATTGCATATGAAGCAAGAATGATAGCTTTCCATCAAAGAAGTAAGTCAAGATTTGGTAGTGGATTTTTAGAAGAGTGTTCAGAAACAGACCCTATTTATTATGTAAATAAAATGCATTTAATGGTAGAGCCTAAACCTGAAGATACACATTTAGATGCATTAGATGGTTTTTGTACTATTGATTACATATGTTACCCTAAACCAGATGCTAATGATAAAAGTTTAGAAGATGTTCCTTTTGATATGCATCAAATAGTTTTAGTTGGTGCTGCAGTTAAATGTAAAAAGTTTCAAATAGATAATATAGAGTTACCTAGTTTACCTTTATTAGATAAAAACTTTAAAGTTGCACAGTTAGATAAACCTGATATTGTTGATGCTATAGAAAAAGCACAAATGTTAGTTGATAATTATTCAGGCAATTCTTTTAAAGACTTTTTAGAAACAGAAGATATTGAAATGGCTAAGACTGCATTACAAGGCTCTGCACAAGAGTTACAGATAGCTACATTAGAACTTTCTGAGCAAGATAAAGTTGCTTCACAGTATCTCGGAGAATTTGCACAAAACATTAGTAATTTTGCACAAAGTATTAGTAAATTTACAGTAAACTATAAAAAGTTAGATGCTGATTATGATAACTTAAAAGCAGAGTACCAAGAATTAATATATGCTTTAAGAGGACAGCTACCTAATAAAAAACAATTAAAAGATACTGAAAAGAAGTTAGAACAAATTAAACAAGTGGTACAAAAATAATGGAAGTAAAAGATATAATATCACAAGTTGAATCTTTATTTGGTAGAAAACCTAATAGGTATTTAATGCAGTTAATAAATGATGGACTTATGGATATAGCATCTAAAAGACTATCTAATGAAGATACTGCTGTAACAGATTTAATGGAAGGCCAAAGATTTTATGAAATGCCTCCAGGATTATTAAAAATAGAGTCTGTAGAAATAAAACAATCAAATACAGATGGTGGTTTAGAATTTGCACCTATTAGAAAAATTGATAGGTCTGCAATAGCTATAGGAGACGAGTCTTAGTGTTAAAAGATACAGCAAAAAAGTTTCTATGGTTTATAGATGAAGAAA
>Ga0208669_1000763_pt1 | contig 12506 bp, 23 predicted proteins | sample 21_taG_FD_184095 | JGI IMG/M metagenome (GOLD analysis project Ga0208669, IMG submission 184095) | Marine viral communities from the Subarctic Pacific Ocean - 21_ETSP_OMZ_AT15319 metaG (SPAdes) (version 2) | ecosystem: Environmental > Aquatic > Marine > Oceanic | place: Pacific Ocean | collected...
CTTTTTCTTTTTAAGTTTAGCAAAATCAGCACCAGTTATTTTATCAAATGGTGCAGCCATTCTAGCTATCTTCATTTGTTTTTTACTATACTTTTTGTTTTTACCTTTAGGCATATTTTTTTAACCCTCCAACATTCCCAACTGACAAGCAGTTACTCCTAATTGTTAATATTTACTTACCATTTTCTTTTTTTTCTTCTTAGATTTCTTCTTCTTTTTCTTCATTGGTTTTTTTCCATACATAGTTTTCTCCTTTTGTTACCATTTTTTGCAAGACCAATATCTAGCAGAAAATACATCTTTAGCAGTAGCACATTTGTGTCTAGCTCTAAAACTTTTTCGTCTAGCAGGGTTAGACTTTTTAATAGTCATATTTGCATCCCCATATCTAATTATCTTTTCTTTGCCACCTTTACAAGCCTTGACTACAAACTTTTTTCCACCCTGAACTTGTCGTTTAGGTCTGTTGCATTTCATTTTAGACTTGTTTATTGCCATGTCTTATAGCCTTCTTTATCCTTAGTAAGAGCTTGACCTCTAGGATTTGGCGACCAAGACACATGAATCCATCCACTATTAATATCTGAATCATCATAATACTCTAAAATAATTTGATCGAATGGAAGGTTCTCAATAATATGTTTAAATACTTTTTTATTATCTACACTAGGTATTTCAAAGTCTGCTGCTGCACATTCATTAGCACAATGTTGTGAGGTAGATTTTGATCCCAAAATTTCGCATAACTCAGGTGATCTAAAACCAGAGGTAATCTTGATTGGTAGTTGAAAGTCATCTCTAATAGGTTGTAAGATGGTTTGGCAAAGTTGTTTAAGGTTTTCTATTTGCTCTGCATTAGGCTCATTATCTATATTGTTTTTAAGAGCTGTTTGAGATTGTGTCATCTCTTTTAAGCTAAAGTTTTCAGTTAATTTCATCTTCATTTACTCCGTTAAAATATTTATATTCATATTTGACTGCTCTGCAATCATGTTTTTTTCTCATAGACTTTTGTTTATCTTTAAATTCTATAGCTTTTTTTTCAGACTCAAAGATAACATTAGTAAACATACTATAGATATTATTATCATTTTTCCAAATAACACACCACATTAAGTTTGCGTCTGTTCTCTACAAGAAAAAACAATGTATGCTCTATATTCATCAATAAATTCTTTACTAAAGTTTTCCATTAGTTCAGATGAATAACTATAACCATATCTAGCACATTCATGATAACTTTTAAATGTGTAATATTCTGGTTCAAAAGGTTTACAAGAATTACCAGAAACATTGCTACATAATAACATAACTAAAACAAATTTCATTATGGGTGTTCCAGCATCATCTTATTTGTTTCTTTTAAATCCTTAATAGTTTTGTTAGCATCTTCTAAATCTTTAGATAGATGTTCAAGTTTTTGTAAGCACCTTTTGTTAGCACTATCTTTGGACTTGGAAGAATCTTGAAGCTCTGCTACCTCTTGCTTTAATATTCTAACCTGTTCCTTATATTCGTTTATTATTTCTAAACTGTCAGACATTATTTCTTTTTAAATGTAGATACACCTTTTATACCAAGTATCGTACTAAATGCACCCACTACAAGTGCTTGATAAAACATTGGTAGATTAGCAAACTTATCAAAAAAAATATCTATCTTTGCTTGTATATCAGGATCATCACTAAATACAGACCAAGCCAAAAGTAACAGGGGTATTGAGATAAGAATGAGGCAGAACTCATCTTTCCAATCATTTTTATGACTGTCAATAACTGCTCTTTTAAATTCAACTTCTCCATTAGCCATTCGTTCAGCTAACTTTAATTCCGCAACAGACTCTAACTCTTTTGTCTTTCTTCTATTGGATGCAATAGACATTCCAGTCTTAATCATACCTGGAACTAATTTAGCTGCTAAGTTTAACCACATAATTTACTCCTTTATTCTAATATTAGTTTCTTAATGCTTTTACTACCATCGATGTTCGACTCAAGCTCAGCCATCGACTTGATGCACTGGTACTGAATATTATTATTCTTATTGGATCTCATTGCAACCCTTTTTCCTTTTAAACAATCAGACATAGATTCTTGTATTCTATGTTCTTTAATCTCTCCATTTACAATCATAAGTAAGGCTATAATCAACTCCATTAATGAGCTCCATTTCCGTTAGCTCTAACTTTATCTTTTAAATCCTCAATATCTTTTAATGCTTTTTCTAATTGATCTCTTAAAAACTCTATATTTACTTTGTTGGTCATATTCATTTCTTGAGTTTCTTCCATTTTTTCAACAGACTTGTACAAATCCTCAAGTAAAAAATGTTGCTCTTGATCCACAGGCACTTGTTCAGATTTTTTTAACAAGTCATTTTCAAATAATTCTCTTGAGGTTTCCAAAGATACTAACCTTGAAGTTAATTCTGTATATGCAAACACACCCATTGCTACAAGAACTATAAGACTAGCAACTGTTTTCATTGGCATTTGCACAGCTGCCGATTCTGATATATTTAATGGTTTATCTTTCATATTGGTTTCACACAAAGTGCTAAGAATACAAAACCTAAAATCAACATACCTGTAAAGTAATAGTTCATGCTTATCCTCATAAATTATTTAGCTACTTTGCCTTTGTTAATACCTTTTTTAATTACATAGTCTTGAGTACCATTAGCACCAGTTTCTACTTCTTTTTTAAGGTTCTTAAATATATTCATCTCTTTTAATTTTTTTTCTGCAAGTTTTTTAAACGACTCTAAAACTTTAGTATCTCTCATTTTTTCTTCTTTTTCTTAGGTGCATCTGAAATAAACCTATCAAACAGATAACTCATAAAATTATCTACTATTCCAAACACTTTATAAATTAATTTATCAATCATAATCTACCATCATTAACTTTATGCCTAACTTTTTTTGTTGTTCTGTAGGACTTCTATGAATTTTATATGAGCCTTTAGGTTTATCTTTAAGACTCTTACCTTTTAAATTTTTATAATAGGTAATTGTTTTTATGTCTATTAACTGTATTTTACCATTTTTATCAACGATAACAATATCAAAAGGACAAGCAGGATCTACTGATTTGGCGACAAAATAACCTTGTCTAGTCAGCTTTGCGATAGCTTCATATTCGCCTACAGTACCTTTTATTGATGTTTTTTTTTGTCTGTCAGAGATTATTTTTTTATCTGATGGCAAGATGTTATTTTATAAAGTAATTATAACCACTTGTAATAACTGCTGATATGGCAAGTAATATCCATATAGCACCCTTTCCCTTGTTAATGTCTGCTCTTAATGATTTAGTTTCATCCTTGAGTTCCTTTACTTCTTTAACTAAAAAATCAATCTTTACTTCTGTTGCAGATTTTCTTGGCATAATATTACCTTCTTATAAATCCTTGTGGAGCTACAGGAACATTTAAAGGTCGTCTGTATCTATCTATTAATTGATTTAGACCAACTGTTTCTGCTGCCGTAACAGATGGTGTTGCAACTCTTTCTGCTCCAGAAACCAATTCTTCTTGTATTAATTTTTTTGCAGCTTTTTGACCAACAACATCTCTAGCTCTATCAAAAGCACCTCTTGCAGCTAGTAATCCCTGTATGTTTGCAAATTTAAATCCAAAGATACCTACTAATGCTCTACCAGTTTGTTGTATAATTCTTGATAATGCAGATGCAGTATTTGAAGCATTTACTAAATCTCTAGGTTTAAAAGTTTTTCTTACTTCTCTTACAAAATCATCAATTAATCTTAACTCATCTGGATCATACAATTGTTTTAAAACATCATTATATTTTTGCCTTCCAGTTGACCACTGATTTACAAATTTTTGAGGATTAAATATTCCATTACGACTAGAATCTCTTATTAATTTTTCAAAAGAAGAAGTTCTTAAAGATTGAAAATCTGCACTTTTTGCTGCTAAATCAGATACATCTTGACCTGCTTCCGCACCAAAAATATTTTTTAATCTTTTAATAATAGTTAAAGATCCTTGTTTTTGTCCTAATTGTGCAGAACCAAATATGTAATCAATAGCATTTAAAGGTGTAACATCAGGATCATTTAATATTTTTTGAACTACTTTACCTGCTCTATCATCAATTTTAATACCATTTTTTCTTATTGCATTTACACCAAATAACTTTTGTTTTAAATTAAATTTACTTCTAGCTTGTTTTATTGCATTTAAAGCAACTTCTTCTCCGCTAAATAAAGCATTATCTATAGCATCATCATAAAATTTATCATATTCATTTATAATAGCTGTTAGATTTTTTTTATCAGTTGCATTTTTAGCAGTAGGAAATAATGCAGATATTTTTTTTCTTAAATTTTCAAATTCATTAAATGTAGTTACTGGTAATTTTTTCTTTTTTTGTGGTTTTACTTTTTTTACAAAATTATTTATAAATTGATTAGCTCTTATAGTGGAAGGTGTAAGCTCTTTATCAATAACATCAGTTGATTCTTTAATCGCTTTTTGTATAGAACTTGTTAATACATCAATATTACTATCACCTGCGTTAAATACTGCATCTTTATCAACTGCATTATAGGCTGTAGTTACATTATCTGATGCTTTTTGAAATTCTTTTTGAACTGCATTTAAAACACTTTGACCTGCTGATTCTAAATCTTCTTTTGCAAGTTCACCTTTATTAAATTTATTAAGTAAACTTTTAGCTGATGTTTCTATATCAATGTTTTGTTGTTTTAAAAATTGTCTAGCAGCTGTTTGAGCTTCGCTACCATAAGCACCTTTACTAGCTTCAAATAATGCAGCTATACCTTCTTCTTCTCCTATAGCTTGAGATTTAGCAACTCTAAAACCAAATTTACCAGCACCTGCTTGACCAGCAGCTATATCTGTTTTTACACCTTTAGATAATTCATCACTAAAACTTTGAACAAATTTTTCATCAAGATTATCAGGATCTATACCTGCATCTTTAGCTGCTTTTTTTCCTTTAGAATTTAAAACTAATTTACCATCAACTTTGGTGGAAAATTTAGGATTACCCACTAAAGATTTCCATGTTTTTGCTGCTATAGGATTTATTGCACCTTCAAAAACTACTGGTACAGCAGTAGAAATAACTGCTCTAGTAACATCAATATCTTGTGATCCTAAAGGTTTAGTTGCAACATCTTGAGCAACAGATGTTAAACCACCTGCTCCACCAGTATATACAGCTCTTTTTAATAAAGATTTACCTGCTCTTTTTGCTGCTGAAGAATATCCAGGTATATAAGATAAAATTTGAGATGTTGTTTGTAAAATATCTTGTTCTGATGTTCCAGGTTTATTTAAATAAAATGTTTTACCATCTGGCATAGCTATTAAAATATTGTCAAAATTATCTTTTAATATTTTACTTTCTGGTATTTGTGTTTGTATTATTTCTGCTTGTGCTTTTTGATTTGGATTTATTAATAATCCAACTGCAATTTTAGCTGCACCTTCACCTTTGTATGCACCTATTTCTGGTAGTTCAGGATATTCAGTTCTTTTAGTTCCTGTAAAAAATTCTTTAATAGCACCTAATGATTTTTTAACTGTACTTTCTATACCTTCTTCATTTTCTAATTTGTTAAACTCAGTAATAATATTTTCATCTTCTACTAATTTACCTGGTTTTAAATCAATTTCTTTTTCATCTTCTTTTTCAAAAACTGATAAAATTTTAGGATCTTCTACAATTTTCATAATTATATCCTATAGTTCGTAAATTTGATCACCAATTTTTATATATCTTTTACCATTTATAGTCTTTACATTATTACCTTCTAAAAATTCTTGATCGTAATTTTTAGATAATGTAGATAAAGTTTTTCTTTCATCATCGGATATTAAAGGATTTTCTTTATGAAAATTAGATGTAAATTGCGACCAACTTTTACCACTTATTTTATCTTTTTTAGATAATCCACCATTTCTTTCTACCCAATCATTAGCTTCTTCATTATATTTTAAAGTAATATCATTACCTTTTTTTTGTAAAGAAATATTAGCAGAAATACCTTCTTTAGACATATTTAAACCTGGATTAATATCTTTAACAAATTGTCTTTCTCCATCAGAAATTGAACCTTTAAAATTAGATAAACCTTCTAAAACTAATTTACCAGTAGTTGCACTTAAAACTTCAGCTGCACCTACATTTTGAAAATCAAAATTTAAACCAAATTCACTAGCTAGTTTTCCTGCACTTGTTCTTAACTCTCCAAAATATCCTGTTTTTAAATCTGGTTGTTGTATTAAAGTTTCAATAGTTGCAATATTAGATTGATTTTTTATAGCAGATTCTGCTGCTGAATTTATTGTTGTAAATTTTTTACCAAATGCTTTTCCAATTTCTTTTTGTTCTTCTGTTTCTCCAGCTGCCATTAATGGTGTTTTTTTAGAAGGAGAATATAAATCTGGATTAGCTCTGTATTGTGCTTGTGTTATAAGTTCTTGTTTACCTGTTTGAGTATTTGTTACTGCAAAAGGTTTAGAAGTTTTAGGAGTCATTAATTTTTGTATTTGAGCTGTTTGACCTACAGCAGGAAGAAGTGCTGCAAAAGGATCTTTACCTTGAATACCTTGACCATAAATAGCAGAACCTAATAAAACAGATTGGGGTATATTACCTAATAGTCCACCACTTTGATTATTTGGTGTATTTAATAAACCTTGCAATTGCTCATATCTTTTTCTTAAATTCTCTATCATTATATTAATCCTAATAGTTTTAAATAATCTATATTATATGGGTTGGTTGTTAAATTACTAGCCATTAGACCGCCATACGGCTGTGCTGAATAGCCAAACTGCTGATTTGTAGGTGTTATACCCAATATACTATTAACACTATTTTTAGCATTATTATAGTCTGTTTGCAAATCAGAACTTAATGGTGAACCTTGAGTAGTATTCATATTGTTAAAAAATTGTTGTGCAACAGATGCTTGAGGTGTTTGTCCAGATACTGAATAAGCTAATTCTGGTGTAAATAAATTTTGCAAACTTTGTTGTTCATCTCTTGTTAAACTATTAGGATCAAATGCTGCATCTAAAGGATTTGTAACATCTCCACTTCCATACTTTGCAGTAAAATCTGATTGTTTAAAAGTACCATCTCTAACACCTTGTAGGTCTGATTCTAAATTTTGAACTTTAGAACCAATCTCTCCTGGTATTTCACTAACACTTTCATAATCTTCAAAGTCTGGATTATCTTCATAAATATCTGACAATCTTTTATTCAAAGAAAATGTCATAGCTTTTTGTTGTATAGATTCTGATAAAGGAGATAATGCTCTTAGTCCTGCACCTAATATTCCACCTTGTTTAAAAAAATCTAAAGTGTTATCAAAACCCACTTGAAAAGGTGATCTTTCATCAACTGCTTGAGATTGTAATAAAGCAGGTGCTTCCAATTGATCTTTTGTAATTCTTCCTTGTCTAAATGCTTCTTCTTTAGATAGACCAAAAGGTTGTTCATCTTGTGGTCTAAATCCTGGTTCTGTTCCAGTTGATATTCTTTGAATTCTGTCTTGGTAATTATTATCACCACCACCTCCTGTATTGGTTGGAGCAGAGGTTTTCGTTGGTGCAGAGTAAGCTGCATTTGATGTCATAGCTTGTTTTGCAGACGCAAAGCTATCTCCGCCACCTCCGCCTGAGCTACCTCCTCCGCCTCCTGCACTTGAACTCATTTAAACTCCTATGAAATTATTGAAATTAAAAATAGTACACCAAGAATAATAATATACTTTGAAGTGTTATTATCTATGTCTGTTTTTAAATCGTAAATTAATTTTCTTATTTTATCCATTATAATAGTCCTCCTAATAATCCTAAACCACCACCTATTAATGCACCTGGAGCTCCAAATTGTCCACCAACCATAGCACCACCTAATGCAGTAGAAAATGGATTAGCTTGTACTGATGATTGTCCTATTGTTGTAGGTAGTCCGGTTGCAATTGGTGATACGAAACCTGCGTATTGTTGTAATGCTTGAGCCGGAGCTAGTTGTCTTTGTCTTTGAATGTTTTCTAATTGAGAACCTGTTTGAACTAAACTTGGTGCTTGAGATGCAATACCTAATTGTCTGCCTCTTTCAGTTTCGTACTGACCAAAAGCTAAAGGTAAAGCAGCTTGTGCTACTTGTGAAACTATTTGTTGTTGCGACATTGGAGAACCTGGTGTTCTTCCTGCTGCACTAAATTGTGATTGAACTCCTGTTGAAATATCTGCTGCTGTTTTTTGTAACAAAGGAGATAAGAAAGGATTTAAATATTGACCAGATAAAGTGTCTGCTAATTGTTGTTGTGCAGCTGTACCTAATGCTTCTTGTTGAGCAAGACCTGTTAAAGTTTGTTGAGTTGGAGCAACATATCCTGCTGCACCTGCACCTTGACCATAAATAGTTCCAGCTTCAGATAAAATCTGAGCTAATCCTGGTTCTGCTGGTGCATAAGGTGTTACTTGTTGTGTTGTAGTGCCTCCACTTGATCCTCCGCCAAAACTCATATTTTATTCTCCTGTTTAATTTTTTTTTCTAAAACTACATGGGTTCTCTTGTAGTCAAAGATGTTTAAAACTTTTTGCCAACCTGGTCTAGCAATTAGTTCCATCATTTCGCAACCTTCTTCTTTAGCAAAATCTTCTATCTTACTAATTAAGTGTTGCCACTTATTTCTTTGTCTGCCAGTCATTATATAGATATGACAAACTTTACCAAATTTTCTTTTTATCAATTCAGTTACTACAACACCAAAATATTTATTAGCTGTAATCTTTTGTTTTTTATCCCATAATACCCAAAGTTGAAATTTACCTTGTTTGGTAAGATCAAAAACAAAATCTGAATCGGTAAGTTGACTTGAATATGCTAAAGCTGATTTAATATCTTTTTCAACCATGCTCCAAACTTTATCAAGTTCTTCAATTGGTATTCGTACTAGTTCCATAAATACATTAAAAAATACTTAATAACAATATATAATTACGCACTCTTTTCGTCAAATATTTCTACATAACTTACAATACCTGCTATGTGATTAGCAGATGCTGCTTCTAATTTTAAAGCATCACCAGACTCTAAAACCATTGTACCTTTAACAAGGTTTTCTATAGTTTTTGATGCAAGTTGAATATGTGCTACTTCATGCTCTGCGTTAGATGATGAACTATCTGTAGTAAAGGCTTCAACCTCAACTGCACCAGAATGAATATTAGTTATTTGAATAGATTTTACTAAAGCCGTTCTATCAGTTGGACAAGTATATACAGTTGTCTTATCTGTAGTTGTCAGATCAAACATAGCATTTTTATATATATTAGCCATTCTTAGGATGCTTTACTTTAACTGCTTTAATAGATTCATAGAACTCAAAGTATTCAGATTTTAATTTAGGATTCTGATCTATTGAGTGCCATAACATATCTAGTTGATCTCCAATACTAGGATAAGCCGATTTTCTTTGAGATATATAAACTGGTGTTGGTTCTATATTAGCTTGTGCTTCTGCATAAGCTTTTTCGTTAGCATCCCATTCTGCTTCCTCTGCTTCTGTGAAAGGAACTATGTTCCCATTTATGTTGTGATGTCTTGCCATAATTATTTATACTCCATTGTTAATTGTTAAGCAATACCATAAAGGCAAATATCTCCAGCATCAATATTGCCAGAACTCATTTGAAATCTTACTGCATCTACAGCACTTGTTGTGTTTCCATAACCAGCCATAAATCCATTAACAGAATATCCACTTGCTTCACTATTATTTGTAGTTGCTATAAAATGTTTAACAAAAACAGAACTGCTTGGAGAAAAAAGTTGTAAAGTTCCAGAACAATTTTCATCATTATCAGTTCCTAGACCATAATTTATAACTTGAAATGCTGTTGATTGTGCTAAATCTTGACCAGTTTCATAACCTAATCCAGCACCACTATCATCTTCTTTGTGGTATGCTTGAAACCAAGTTGTAGTTTTGGTTACATTATAATTACTTCCACTATCAGTAGAAAGATTAAATGTAAAATTAGCTGTATTAGTAGCTGGGTGCATATTGTTAAATGTAAATACATATTCCTTATAAGTATCATCTAGCACCACACCATCAGAGCCATCAACAAAAGATAAAGTTGCAGAAGATGATGCTGTTAGCTTTTTAATAAATATCATACTGCCTAATCCTGTAATACTACCAAAAGCAGTTGCGTTCTTTACACCATTATTTGATAATTTAACGATAGACATATTATGAATCCTTTATTCCATAGAGTTTGATTGTACCATTCATATTTCCAGAACTCATCTTGAACTGTATTGCATCAACTGCATTTTGAGTATTCCCATATCCAGCAATATAAGCATTATAACTTGCGTTTCCAGATTGATAATATTGAGTAGTAGCTATAAAATGTTTTACAAAAGTTGTTGAAGATGGATTAAATAAAGTTAAAGAACCAGATTCAGATTCATCACTGCCATTACCTAAACCATTTTGATCTAAATTTTGATAAGATGTACTTTGTGCTAAATCATCTCCACTAGCATAAGCTAAAGCTGATGTACTGTCACTTTCTGTATGATAAGCTCTAAAAAATGTTGATGTCTTTGTTACATTATAATTAGAACCACTATCTGTACTTAAATTAAATTGATGTATAACATCATTAGTAGTTGGTTGGATATTAATAAACTCAAACTTATAAATAGGATATGTGCTATCCAAGACTACTCCATCACTTCCATCTACGAATGACAATGTTGCTGAACTACTAGCAGTTAAAGTTTTAATATGTGTTAATGCTCCACTTGGTATTGAAGAAGCAGAGGTTACAGCACTTATGCTATTGTTGTTATATTTAACTAAAGACACTATGAAACTCCATATAATTTTATTACTCCACTATCTATGTTGCCAGATGACATTTTAAATTGAAATCTTGTTAAAGGTGTTGCAGTATTTATATAACCAGCAACATAATGATTATCTGTATAAGCTGAATTATAAATATAATTAGTTGTTGCAATAAAATGTTTTACAAAAACAGAACTACTAGGATTAAAAATTGTTAATGTTCCAACGGTAGAGTTGTCATTTTCATTACCCATTCCACCACCAATATCTTGAAATCCAGTTCCTTGTGCTTGATCACCAGCAGCTCTATATCCTAATCCTTGATCAGCATCATTTTCATTATGATATGCTTCAAAACAAGTTGAAGTAATTGTTTGATTATAATTAGTGTTAGTTCCTGTGTCTGCTTGAAATTGAAAATTTGTATTATTTGTTGCTGGGTGTATGTCATAAAACTTAAATACATAGCTGTCATAAGTATCATCTATTCCAGATGTAAAAGATATTGTAGAACTACTTGATGCAGTTTGTGTAGATAACAAAGTCATAGCACCACCACTTAAACCACTTGGTTTAGTTGTGATTGCTGATAAGGAGTTGTTGTTAGCAAAGTTAAGAGCCATGTTATGCTCCAGTCAATGCTTTTATTTCGTCATCATCTAAACCCAAGTCTTTTAGCTTTTGTTTGCCAGATGCTTTTTTAGTTATTGCGTCTTGTTCTTCTTGTTCTATTTCTGCTTCAACAGTTGGTATTTGTGCTTTAATATCTATTTTAGAAATTTCAGCAGTTCCTTCTAACCATTCAATTTGGCAAGTATCAATATCATTACCTCTTACAACTACTTTTGCATTAGGATTTATTTTAAGTATTGCTTGTGTTATCATCCAGCTATCTCCATTAATGTAATAGATGAAACTGAACCACCATTTTGTACAGCCACAGTTCCAGAGCCTTCATTTTTTAATTGTGTTTTATAAGTCGTTGATGATGTACTGTTTGGAGTATCTAAAATTGAAACTCCAGTACCACCTATATCAGTTCTATTTGCTGTAGATGTATTTAATGTTCCAGTACCAGCAAAAAGTGCAATATCTGTAGATGCTCTTAATAATTTTAATGATATTTTGGTATCAGTATTATCTTTTTCTAATCCATTTTGATTTACAATAACTAAAACTTTATTTGATGTTGAAGATGGAGTAATAGATGCTGTTAATCCAGTATCAGCATAACTAGATGAAGTAGATGTAACTTCTGTTGCATGAGTTGCACTAATAACTTGCAAAACTTTACCACCAGTACCACTTGCTAATTTAGCACTTGTTACAGCACCATCTACAATTTTAGCAGTAGAAACTGTATCGTCAGATGGTACTCCAAGATCAAGAACATTACCTAGTATTTGAATGAAGTCGATCACATCTCCTGTAACTAGATTTGATGCAAAGGTAATTGTAGAACCAGATACAGTAAATGAACTTCCAGGTTTTTGTAAAATTCCGTTCAAACTAACCAGCATATGATTAGCACTTTCTGGAGATACATTTACAGAGCCTACTTGCATAGTGTATGCAGCTTGACCATTGACTACTGATATTGCATCGCAAACTTGAAAGTTTCCTA
>Ga0208669_1000764_pt1 | contig 12484 bp, 12 predicted proteins | sample 21_taG_FD_184095 | JGI IMG/M metagenome (GOLD analysis project Ga0208669, IMG submission 184095) | Marine viral communities from the Subarctic Pacific Ocean - 21_ETSP_OMZ_AT15319 metaG (SPAdes) (version 2) | ecosystem: Environmental > Aquatic > Marine > Oceanic | place: Pacific Ocean | collected...
AAATGAACTTTTAGATAAAGGTCATTCTAAACAATATCCACCAAAAAACGTAACATTAAAACCAAGTGATAATGTAACTAGTAATTCACCAGCTTTTGTAAATAAAATGAATGGTTTAAAGGAAGAAAAAGAAACTATGGAGTATAAATATATTGGTGACCCAGCTAAACATATTAATGAAGAACCAGAAAAAGATACTTACTGGATGATAACAAAAGCTAACAGGGAAAACCTTATCAAATTAGGTGGTGTAGCAGAAGAGATTGGCAGGTCAGCAACAAACAATTTCCAAAAATACTGTAAATAATTTACTTTCTAGATTTTTTCCACTTATCTAACTCCTTCATAGTTAGTGGTTTGTTGGAATTGGGTTGTATTTTTAACAACCATTTTTTATAATGATAATCGTCATCTAAAAAATCTTCTATGTCTTTAGTAAACCCACTACCATATTCTTCCGTAAATTTTTGACTCATCTTACTCATCTTCTTCACAATAATCAATTTCCACATCAAACGATTTTCCATCAGTATCTGAAAAACCCTCACCTTCTATAGGTAAACCTTCGTACCAAAGTTCTTCAATAAGGGAATACACACTATCATTAGTTTCAACTTCCTCAACATACAATTTTACTTTATTTATATCAAATTCATCATCATCACCAATTTCGAATTCCCAAGTATTCAATACTCCTTTTTCCCAAGTTATAAAACTCACCATTACATTACCACTCAATCTTACTCCTAGTTCTAAGCCACTCACCAACCCTTCTTCATCGACTGTTTCTACATGGCGAGTTCTCACCACCACATCACCAGTTTCAAATTCATATTCGTCACCACCAACGGTTGCATATAATTTACAACTTAAATTACCCCCCATAAAATGTCCTAAGTCATCACATTCATACCACGGACCTCTATTTTCTAAAACCTCTTCCAGGTCATTAGTTAATACTGACTCTATATCCTCATCATTCTCTTTACAGTATTCTTTTATTTTTTTTATTTCTTCACACGTAAAATTACTACGGGTAATCTCATGTCCAGTACCACCAAGTCTTATTTCTACTTTTTTCATTTTATGAATGTTTTCTTTTTATATCCCATTTATCTTTAGCTAATTTAACACCATATAAATAATATTCTGTAATTTCTTGTTCTTCATTAATAATCGCTGGACCTTTATTGTTATGTGTTTTCATAACACCATTACATTCCATAGCATAAGTGCGTGTCGTAGAACCGTCACTTTCTTCCCTTATAAATTCTCTTATTTCGTATCCTGTCATAATATTTTATTTTATATGTAAAGATACTAAAATAAAAACAAACAATCAAAGTTTTATGGTTTAAAAGATATTTATAGTAAAAATAAGAAATGATTTTAAACGAAAAAGAAAAAAATAGAATTAGAAAACTACATGAAGCTACTACAGCTGCTTCTAGTGGGTCATTCAATCAACCCATGGCATTTACTGAACCTGTTGAAGTGATAGATGTAGAAACTACATTTTTGGATGGGGATAATATAGTTGACGACTCCGTGGAAATTAATCTTAGTATTGATGATATAGGTGAACTCTTATCCCTTACATCGGAGGAAGAAAATAAAAGAATAAGAGAAATGCATAAAGACAACGCAATAGTAAAAGAACAGGTTGTTGAGGTACCATCAGAATGTTTAAAGTGTGTAGAAAAATCTTTAGGGAAATATAGTGCCAAAGCTGAAAAAATAGCTTCACAAATTATGAAAGTAATGAGTGATGGGGAGGTTTCAGAATCTGAAGCTATTGTAACTATAACAAGTATCCTAGCAGAATTAGCTACTATAAGTTATTTAGACTTGGGGCCAATAGCGGTAAAACTTTGGGGTTGTAAAACTAAATGTGAGAGTTCCAAAATAGGATAACCCAAACTTAATCAATATGTATAACTTTAATACCACACTAAAAATCTATAAAGACTCTAATAGAGGAGAATTTGCTAGGTTTATGATTAATCTACTAAAATCAGTCTATGAACCTTTGGATAGATGGACTAGAATAGATACAGAAACATGTAAAACTTACAGAGCGGGTGTAGTTAACTACGAAAATGACGAAATTATTTGGTCCCCACTAAATAAAGTTGATGCACATGTCTTTGTATTAGGTTTAATATTGGAAAAATTAGAAGAAAAAGGACTAGAACCAGTAAAAGGGGGGAAAATAGATATGAATGTGTTGAGTGGTGAGGCTGAAATGATAAAAAATGACTTTTTAGATGAAAACGGACAATTCCACAACAAAGTTTTAGTTTTAATAGAGAGAAGTTCAGGTCCGGGAGACAAAAACGAAGAAGATGCGTTAGAATATTTAAAAAATATTGAAACAAGCCCTGGAAAATGGCTAAGAATGTGTCCTGGAGACGAAAGAGACGTGTTTAAAGGGATAGATTTAATTAAAATTCTTGAAAATGGTAGAGAATTAACATTCCAAGTTAAACCATTCCTTAATGCAACAGTAGATAATGGAAAAGTAACTGTGACAGGAGTTGGAAACTCTAAAGAATATACAGTTGACTATCTAGTTTTGGTTGGTAGGGGTCAAAATAACGGAAATTTTTTATTAATTGAGAATACACCAGAGGTAAAAGGTGGTTATGGTACCTACACTTTCCCAGAAAAACTACTAAAAAGAGATTCAGGTAACTTATTGGAGTGCTTTAATCTATTTAGAGGTGTATTTATATTATAATGGGTAAAAAAACAATCATATTAAAAGAATCTGACCTTATAAAGTTAATCTCTAATACTGTTAATAACATCACAGAAGAAGAAAGGGAAAAACTACTTGGCAAAGTTAATGAACAATTCCTTATGCCACCAATAGTAATGCCCGTAACCCACTATACTACTGATGAATATATACAAAAAAGTGATAACGCAGACAAAGATGACGGAGAACCTTCCTATTTTTGGAACTATGTTATAGACGCACTTTCAATAATTGCTTATATAGCTTGTCCATTTACATGGGGTATTGGATGTGCGGTTTCTGTAGTATTTGATGTATGTAATGCTCTTATCTATATCTATAGGGATGAAGATTATTTTATGGCAGCCATGCAAATGGCATTTGCTATAGTACCTGGTGGTGAGTTTCTTAAATATGGAGCAAAACCAGCAGCTAAGTTTATGAATCCTATGCTTAAGGCAGTTTGGGAGATGGGTAAAGCAGCAAGTTCTAAAGACATAAAGAAAGAAGTTGCGAAAACAGTATCCAAAATGTCCAAAAAAGAAATTAGTGAAGCAAGAAAAGTATTCACTAAAAGTATGGTTAGTAAATTAAAAAGTGGTTGGGCTACTGTAGACGCTACAGCTAAGTCTTATTATGGTAAGGTACCTGGTTTGAAAGCCATGTGGTCCTTGATTGGTGGTATTATGAGAGCTCTGATAATTTTTGTTGAGATGATATGGTTTGACCCAGAATATGCGGGTAATATTCTTGTAGCTCTTGGTGAATGGAGTGGGTATGAAACACTTTCTAGTTGGGGTAAGGCAATGGAAAATTGGCCAAAATATGGTGTAAAATTAGCTAATAAATTTTATAAAAAATCTGGGGTTGGTGGAATAAGAGCCTTAGTAACTACAACAGTACTAGATTGTAATAACACAGTATACGAATGGGAACACGTTAAATCTGAATGGTTAGCAAAAAATGACCAAGAAGAAGTAGAATTTGATATAGATGCTTTAGAAGAGGCGTGGTGGAAAGATGGTTGGAGACCAAAACCATCGTCATTTGGAGGTAGGTCCGGACCTCGTGACCCAGAAGGGCATAAAGAAAATTTAGAAATAGCTAGTAATTATATACTCTTTAGTAATTGTGCAGCATTTAAAAAAACTGAGTATAAAGATAAATTAACTAACTGTGAAACTTTTACAAGTTATTACAAATCTCTAGGTGATGATGAAAGGTGGGATATGTTTATGAAGTTTGCTGAGGTGTGTTCCGACTAACCTCATTAAACCTCACATCCCAAGCAGATTGTTCTACAGGACTTAATCCATCGTACCAAGACCTAAAATCACCACCCTTAATTTTTTTATAGTCTTCCCACACCCTATCTTTTAATTGTTCAACAACAACATTATTATTTATAAACATTAATGGTCTATTCATTTTTTTTTTTGGTTTTAAAATTATTATACTATAAAGATAAGAAAAAAATTATTAAAAATCATTGATATTTATAATTAGTGAAAAAGTTTATACGTCATATAATTAAAGAAGAGTTATTAAAGGAAGAAAAGGTTGTTAATTTTGACAACCCTACTAATAATTTTGTTGTTATAGCGGGTGGACCTGGTGCTGGTAAAAGTTTTATTACTAATAATCTTATAAATTTAGATAATGTTAAAAACTTTAATGTTGACCAGGTTAGAGTAATGACAGCAAAAAAGTTATGGGGTGATGAATGGGAAGAAAATATATCCACACCTGAAGGATACCAAAAGATACTTGATATGACCTTTACAACATCCGACCCACGTAATAAAACAGTTAAATTTCTTAAAAGTTTTTTAGAGTACGAAAGAAACCAACCAGTGAATGTAGTTTACGATGCTGGCGGTGGACAAGAAAAAGTAATGAGGGATGTTCATAAGTTAGCTAAAGATAATGGGTTTAACACAACATTAGTTTATGTGAGAACACCATTGGAATTAGCACAAATGAGAAACGATGAACGCCCAAGAAGCCTACCTTCGGACATGGTAGCACAATACCATCAAAAAGTTAAGGATAACATGAGAAATATGATTCCTATTTTTGACAATGTCTGGACAGTAGATAACAAAGAACTTATAGACTTATCTGATAGGCCTTCTGAAAATATTGAGAAGATAAAATGAAACCGTTAATCCGTAGAATTCTAAAAGAACAAACAGACCCGTCATTTACAGATAAATTATTTAAAGCTATTAAGGATGTTGGTAAAATGGGGTTAAAGTATAATCCGATATCGTGGTTACTAAGACAAGTAGTCGGAGCCACACCAACAAAAGCAAGACTAATATTCCCTAAAAAAGGGTGGGAAACTATAGCTGTTAAAATTTTAGAAGAAATCGGTGTTGTAACTGGAACGTATAACACACTAGAACAAGCTAATGAAGTTTTTAAACAAATGAAAAATAGTGGAATTGTGTTGGAGGAGTTATTAATAGGTTCTCACGGTTCACCAGGTAATTTACTCTCAACCGCAAAGGGTGGTGAAAAATATGAAGAACAAGTTTATAACCCTGAAACACAAGAATGGGTTAAGACTGGTAAAATAAAAGAAGGTGGTAAAAGTTATTATTACGATACCAGTTTTTTAGAAAATATAAAACCAGTAGTAAATTCTAGTACTAAAGTTTATTTTACAGCTTGTAAAGGAGCTAATAAATTAGGTATATTAAAGGAAGCAGCTGATTATTTAGGTTGTGAGTGCTACGCTTGTATGGGTGATAATTTTTATAGTTTTAGATGTCAAAGTAGTAATTGGTCTTGTAAAGCAAACACGGGTGTACCAACGCTTAATCAAAGTATGTCTCAAGAAGAGATGGATATAATGAGTGGTTCTTATAATGAAAAACAAAGTTGGTATGACTCATCAATTAAGTACGACGATTTTTTAGTAGGGTACTATACTAAACAAGGTGTTTGTAAACCACAACCGAATGTGCCATTTAATTGGATTTCTATAGGGTAGTAGTTTTAATAATCTCTAATTTAACATCAGGATAATCTTCCATAGCCTCTTTCACTGAGTTAATGTGTTTATCTTTATCTTCCCAGAACTTTACAGACTTACAATTTTTATATTTATCTAAAATTTTTCTAACACGATTACCTTTATTACGGTCATCACCATCTATTAAGTAATAATCTTCAAACTCATAACCTAACTCTTTAAGTAAAGTTTTCAGAGACTCCTCAACCTCAACAATTCTATTGGATAGAATTAAGAATAGACCATCAGGGTCATAATTCATAGCTTGTAGATAATCTTCTCTTGTTTTTTGGATTAGTTTGAAATTTAATTTTGGGTCTAGACTCTCTTTTTGGTCTAGATACTGTATTGTTTCTTTGTAGGGTAATTCGACAATTGTATTATCGAAATCAAATAGGTATATATTCATACGACAAAGATACAATATTAATTTGGTATATTCTACATTTAACATATATTTATTAAGAAAACAATTACTATGAAAAAAAGATTTGAAGTATCAGACGATGAAAAGAATAGGATTCTTGGACTACATGAGTCATTTAAAAATAACAATAATATTATTAGTGAACAAGATAATACAGTTACTTTTGATGAAGAGACATTTAAAAAAGAGAGTGAAGAACTTACGAACTTAGGATTTAAACAAGGGGAAACACCAGAACCTGCAGATAAGTATGAAGTTAAAACTTTGAAAGGTAAGGATGGTGATGTTACCTTTTATAGAGAAAAAACAAAAACTGCTGATTGGAATAAAAAAGGTGAGGATAAAAAAGGTGAGGATAAAAAAGAAGTAATAAACAAAACAAGAGACGACGCTAAAATAGCTGCAGCTAAAAGAGATTTCGAAAACTATTTTAGAAACAAAATAGCTGGACAACAAGTCAATATTTATAGTGATAAAAAATCAAGAGATAAACAAAAGAAAAAAGGTGGTATGTTCACTAAAGGATTAATAGATACAGTTATCTTTGCGGGTGCATCACAAGATAACCCAAAACCATTAAAAAATAAAAAAGGCCAAATTGTTGGTGTTAAATTAAGTTTGACAGATAATAAAGGATATATACAATATAAGTGTTCTAGTGACTTAGATAAACTTGAAAAAGGTGTGCAGTATGTTAACCCTGGAACTAAGATGGGTATGGGTAAAGAATTTATTGGACCAAAAGATTTTGTTGCTGTTGCAATGAAAACTCTATGTGAAAAACTTGGTATATATAATTCAGAAATGGCCAAGGTACCTGCAACAAGTAAATTTTAGTCTATAATATTTGGTGGTTTAATAATATTTACTTATCTTTGTAGTGCAATTAAATTAATGTTTAACTAAATACCCCACTACACAATGAAAAATCTAATCCTAAATCTCCTGATTGTATTAACGGTTTTATCGTCTTGCCAAAAAGAAGATGATTTATTACAACCACTACCACAAGACCCAAGCATCACAAACAACACAAATAATGGTGACACATTAAATCTTAATAATGGTGATACCATCATAAATACGGGTAATGGTGAGTTAGTAGCAGAATTAAACCATGATTTAATTGTAGCAAATGGAAATAATAATGGTGTTACTGTGTTACCCCCATCAACAACATTCATAGGTGAAGGTAAAAGTTATAATGTGAAAAGAGCTGAGTACGAAATCAATTGTTCTGAATTAACTTCACAGCATTTCGACACATCTTATTCATATGTTAGTACACATTTTGTAAGTCCTATATATCACCCAGACTACCCTAACGGAATAGGTAATGGAAAAGTGGACTTCCCAACACCAACACAAGAAGGTAGATTCTGGACCACAGTATACCCTACAAATGGAAACGCATCTCCTAGTCACGCTTGGAATTTTGTGGAAATGACTTTACCACTTTACATTCTAGATTATACGTATAGTCCAGGTGTAATCAACCTACAATTAGAGTTCAGACCATGTAATCAAAACGACCCACCTATTGTGTGGTGGGTAACAATGAATGTTACAGAATATAGTGATGGTACTGTAGCTTTATCTATAGACCAAGGACCATATAACTTCGCAGGTATTACTTGGGACTCACATTTAAAAGTAGTATTAGAAGAGTAAAGTTAAAAGTTTATAGTTACCTCTCCACGACAAAGTCGTAGAGAGGTAACCATACATAAAATATTATATAAGTTTCAAGTATCCCAAATCAAAAGTTTGGGATATTTATTTATAACATGTTACGCATTTAATGCGTTTTTTATAAATAAAATGAAATATATATATTAATCTATGGCTTTTTACAATTGTACTTCCGTTGGTTGTCTTTCAGCAAACACCGGCACTTATTCTACACTCTCCAACTGTCAAGCAAACTGCGTAAGTTGGGGGTGTCCACCCGGACTTTCCGCAAACACTAACATTTATTTTATCTACGATTCTTCTGGTTCGTATGGTAGTGACATCCAAGTTATGTATACAGCAGCAACAGCTTATACAAACTCATTACAATCTAATGGTTGGCAAGGTGAGTCTTATCATATTTTAAATGATAAACAAAAGTGGTTATATTGGCCGACGGCTATCTATAAACATGATTTAGTTAAGGCATCTCCTACTTGTAATGCGGTCAATGGGGTAAGTAATAACTATATTGGTGAATTTCATATATTTGATATAGATAATGGTAATATAGGTGGTTGGGGTGCATCTAATTTACTACAAAGTAGTAATGGTACCGCAGCAGCGTCATGTTACTGTCCAGGGGACCCATCTAATATTGTTGGTGGTGGTGTTAAAAAAGCAGAATATAATGAAGATATAATTGTTGTTAATATTATAAATGAAGATAGTAGTACTGTAGGTAGTTTGTATGGTGGGTATGATAGAGGGTGGAGAAGTAGTGCCCCAACACCGGCACCTGCATATCAAGGGAGTGCATCAGGACTAGGACCACTGGGTGCCTATGTCGGGTGGTATATAAATCACTATATAACCTATTCAGGTGTTACTAATGCGGGAGGGTCATTAAAAAGTGTATTGATGCCTAGACAAAGTTCTAGTTTTGGTGCACAAGGAGATTGGGACACTAATCTTGGTTGGGAATGGGTGGAAAGGTCTTTTTTACTGTATACCACAGCAGCAATTAGTAGTGGTAACCAAGACAATGTAGCTGCGGGAGGTACAGGTACCTTAGATGGTACATGGATTCCTGGTACCGCACCTGGTTCAGCTTTTGGTCCAGAAGCAATATGTGCTTTAGGTGAGACTCAAATTGCTGACTCAAATATTAAGGGTAGTTGGACAGGACTCGCTGGTGACAACGACACACCAAAAATAATCGGGTTAGAGATATCAAATCCTTTTTGGGATTTAAAAGGTAACGATGGAACACAATATACAAGTTCAGATTGGTTACCAACATTTACTGGGATGGGAGGCCAACTAGGTCCGGACCCATTATGTTCATTCCTTGGATATCCATGTTTTGGAGAACTAACTGATGCTGGAGTTCCATTTACCTCATCACCATCAGGAATTTGGGGTGGACTAGACCAATATGGTTGGTCTATTGATACTTCTTTTTCCGGAGCAACCGCTGGAGATATTGGAGCTGTTTTAACTAATATGGTTGGTTGGTTCCCGGGAGTAGTTCCTAATAATTGTACTACCGCTGAAACTTCTGGTAATATGGATTATCCATATGTTGACCAAGCAACTTGTGAATCTATATGTTTTGGAGCACAACTACCAGTATATACCTATAATTGTGGACCAAATGGTTGTCAACAAATTCCAGGTTCTGGAGGAACATACCAAAACTTATCTGCGTGTACAGCAACTTGTAGTTCTTATACGTGTACTGCGACCGGGTGTACATCAACCCCTGGAACAGGTGGTACAGAAACATTATCAGCATGTACAGCAACTTGTGTACACTACGAGTGTACAACACACTGGGGATGTTGTGAGGTAGTAACTAGCCCAGTCAATATTAATAACCCAAGTTTGGATTACATATACCAAACATCAGGGGCTTGTGAAGAGGGATGTATTGGTTGGAGATGTAATAATGATTTAGGTTTAACACCAGAAACAAAAATATATGTATTCTACGATACCACGTCAATGGCTACCAGTGCTATACAAGAAGCGTATTGGGGACTACAATCATTTCTTGGCAACCAAAGTGCATGGGTAGAGTCAGATAACGGTGGAATTACCGGTGGTACCCAACAACACATGACCGTCTCTAACGAAAGGTGGTTGACTTGGCCATTAATGGCATATGGTTTTAATCTTCCTGACGGTAGTTCATACTTTGATTGGAGCGTAATGACTCAAAACTCAGGTAATAACCTGGGTACCAACTTCCCACCTACCTCACAAAACAAAACAAAAGCTGCATGGGAGTGGGCTTATGGTATTAGTACACCTCCACTAAACCATCCTAATTATCCTAATCCAGACCACTGGGCTATTGCAGCAGGTAATCCAATGGGTGGTTATAATGAGGGTGGTATAGGTCAACAATCAGTACTATCACTTACAAACACCAACCCAAATAACCCTAATTACGGGATGAACGCAACTATTAATCCACAATTCTGGGTTAATACTGCGACTACAACAGACAAACACGGTCTAATTACTGGTGATACATTAGTTATAATATTTGCGGATGAAAGTGAAAACGCGGTCGGTGGTGAGTACCACACAACACAATATAACCAACACTATGACAACACAGCACCAACACCGTCTTGGAAAACAGATTACTCTAATTATTCGAAGTTATGGAGAATAAATGAAGGTAATTCAGCTACCACTACCTGTAGTGCATCAACTAAGTTAAATTTAAGAACTTTTATATACCCTACTAAAGGAACAAATGGTGTAACATATTCTACTCACAGACCATTCCCAATAAATGTTCTAGCGGCTATATCAGTTGGTAACAAACTAGATATAACAGGAAATACCCCATTCGATGGTACTTGGAGAGTGGGTACTGCCCCTAACCCACAACCTGGAGGTTTACCACTCGGAGGGGGTGTACCGGGAACTAATTGGAACGAATATTTTTCCGCTCCAGGAGTTTGGAATGGGGTTAATATCGGAACAGGAAATAGACCTATATCCTTTAAGGAAATGGCTTCTGGCTTAGAAAGCGGTTTGAATCTGGGAGGTGGTAATAATTATTTCCAAACAAATAACCCTGATACATTTTATTACAGTGCGGGTACGGGTAGTAGTATAAATAATATACCACTAGGTTATGGTGGTCTAGAGTTTTTAGGTTTTGGTACAAACATTAGTTACCCAATAATTGATGGTAGTCTATTTGCTCAAGACTTAACACAGTTTTTACAAGAGAGTACGAACAATCAATCAGGAACATGTGTTTCTGCTCAAACAAGGGTAGTAGATGGTGGAGATTACCCTTACCTAGCTCAATCAGCTTGTACAGCAAGTTGTGTGTCCTACTCATGTTCAGCTAACGGATGTATAGAAGACCCAACTTACGGTACTTTTGAGAGTTTATCTGCTTGTACGGCAGTATGTCAATCATACACATGTACTACTACTGGTTGTAGTGTATATAATGTTCCTTACTTTGATATTAATGGTTGGACCGATTATAGTAACGCATGGGGTTCAGGTGGTACCTACTTTATAGGACCAAACGCGGGGACAGCACAAGGAGTTATAGATGCACAACTAAGTTGTGTTACAGACTGTAATACTTTTTACTGTACAAATGATGGGTGTTTAGCTCTTCCAGGTCATCAAAATCCGACTGGTAACGCATATAGTACCTTATCTGCGTGTACATCAGCTTGTACAAGTTTTAACTGTGACCCAACACCTGTCAACCAACTACAAGGATACCCAAATTTTGTGGGTACCGTACCAGGTTGTGACCCAATACCTAACGCGTCCGGACAATACACCACACAAAACGACTGTCAAACCGGTTGTACAACTTATGAATGTGGTTTATTAGGTTGTTACCAAGTCAACTCACAATATGGTACATACCAAGACTTACCTAGTTGTACAGCACAATGTCAATCTACAGAGTGTACTAATACAGGTTGTGTGAATCAAACCGGTAGTGGTGGAACTTTCTTTAATCAAGGGAGTTTTGCAACTGCAACCGCACAATGTGCAAGTCAATGTTTATCATATGAATGTGGACCAACTGGATGTACTAGTCAAGCAGGTACGGGGGGAACTTATACGGACTCAAATATATGTGATTATGAGTGTATTTCATTTAATTGTACAGGACAAGGATGTGTGATGCAAAATGGTACTGGTGGTACTTTCTCTACATTAACAGCTTGTACTGCATCGTGTACTTCATGGGAATGTGGTTCACATGGTTGTTATGAAGATACAACAGGTACAGGAGGTACCTATTCTACTTTACAAGAGTGTGAAGCAGCACCATGTACTTCTTATGATTGTTCTACAGATGGTTGTGTCCTATTTAACCAACCACCAGCAACACCATTACCAGGAGTACAATATTATGGTACCGGAGGTCAGTACGCAACTTCGGGAGCGTGTTCGGCAGCTTGTATTGGTTTTGAATGTATAAATGTAACTTCCGCATCCGATTCTGGTTGTGTGGAAATAGAAGGTTCAGGTCACACATACTACTTATTATCAGATTGTACAGGTAGTTGTAAAACTTATACTTGTTCGGTTAATGGGTGTGTGATTCAAAATAATTCAGGCG
>Ga0208669_1000765_pt1 | contig 12483 bp, 10 predicted proteins | sample 21_taG_FD_184095 | JGI IMG/M metagenome (GOLD analysis project Ga0208669, IMG submission 184095) | Marine viral communities from the Subarctic Pacific Ocean - 21_ETSP_OMZ_AT15319 metaG (SPAdes) (version 2) | ecosystem: Environmental > Aquatic > Marine > Oceanic | place: Pacific Ocean | collected...
AGTAAATAACTCTCAACAAAGACAAGGAACAGGAAAGATGTTTACCTATGAATTAAAACCTACAGTAGATCTTAAAGATAAAGATGCTCTGACTCAGTATAACTTTACTGTTAAACTAAGAGAAGCAGGACATCCAGAAAGAGAACTGCAGACTATTCCATTTACAAAGCCTAAAGATTACGATAAGTTTAAAATGGAAACTCAAGTACTGATGGCAGTGTTAACTATTATAACAGAGACTACTTTGTTGCACTGGGATGAGCTGGGTAAATTATTAAATGTAGATACTGAATTACAAGAAGTAGCTAGAAATTCTTAAAATGAAAAAGCATATTATCAACATACCAACAGATGATAAAAGAGTGTACAAACAAATACTTTCTTTTATGAACTTTCTTATGGGAGCTACTCCTCAAGAAAGAGATGTGATTGCAGAACTGATTGTGTTGAACCATGAGTACGCAGCATTGCCTGTAGATAAAAGAGCTAAGTTTGTTCTTAGTACTGATATGCGTAAGGAAGTTAGAGAAAAACTAGAAATAGAAGAAAAGCAGTATAACGGTTTAATCTCTAGACTTAAAAAAATACAATACATGGGTAACCCTGTATTGAGCTCAGAAGGAATATTAAATCCTGGTTTGTTATTTAAACCTGACTCAGATGGTTTGGAAATACAAATTAAAATGAGTATGAGTAAACAACCACTTCACAGAACTCCTGAAAAGGAAGATAAAGTAATTCCTATTGAGGAGCCCATTAAAAAGGAGGAACCTAAAAAATCGGGGAAGACAGCACCTCGTAAATTAGCTCCTCCTTCTAATGGAACTGATACTGTAATAGGAAGTAACTATTCTGACGGGGACATTACTATTCTGTAGATGGCAAAGAAACAAAAGATAATACTTAACGACTTAGCTAAAAAACATAACATATCTATAGGACAGGCTGAAGAAATTTTTAGTCTGTTTGTAGAAAAGATAGCTACTACTATTTCAGAAGAGGATAAAATGGAAGACGGGTTGTATGTAGCGGATAGATTTAAAACTATTCATATAGATAACTTTGGAAAATTTATTCCTAACTTAAACAAGATAACCTACGCTAATAAATATTTAGAAAAGAAAAAGAATGGACATTAGTATATTTGAAACTAGTTTTTGGACAACTCATCCTGAGATGAGATTTGCTGCTAAGTTAGAAGAGTTTTATAAACAAGATACTTCTAAAGATAAAAAAGAATCTTCTAGAATTATGTGGGCTATACAAATGTGTGAGCAACCTGAATCTAAATTTTATAACAGACCTAATAAGTATCAAGAAATGTCTAAGACATTTTTAAAGAATATTAAAGTTAATTGGAAAAAACTTTCTAGTATAGTAGAGTCTTATAGAGACACTGCATTGTCAGACGCAGAAAGAGCGCTAACTTCTTGGAACGAAACTATTAAGATGAGAGATCATGCTATTAAAGAGTTATACCAAGAACTACTTCAAGGAGGCACAGCTATGTTAGATACTAAAGCTTTAAAAGATGTAGACTCTATGTTAGCAGCTACTCCTAAAATGTTTGACGATTATAATAAAATTAAAGCTACCTTTGAAGAAGAAAAAGTTCACAGAAAAGGAGCAAGAACACTATCACTCTCAGACGAAGACGCATTGTAATGATAATAAACAATTCTAACTTTCTTACAGGAAAAGTACCTAACCTACACCCTGAGTTAGAATATTATGAACGTCTATCTTATTGGCAGGAACAAAAGCGTAGATGTATTGAAGGATATTGGGTTTCAGGAAAGTGGATGCCAGGTCCACTATATTACTATGTAAATTTCCATAACATATTATTTGAAGACGATAGTTCTGTTGCACAAGCTTCAGGACTTCCTTGGCTTAGAGATCTAGACTGGGAAATGTTTTATATATACGAAGAATGTAGAGGATTCTCAGGTTTTTCCAAAGATTTAAAGTATACTTGTGATAGAAAGTACGGACCTGAAAAAGATTTAGCTATCTTGTTAGGACGTACTACACAAAAAGAAATAAACAAAAAGGTATATGTAAATGCTAGAGAATACCTAAGACTTAACCACGGAAAAGATTTAGGTAAACCTCTTTATAAGAATGAGGCTAGACATTTAATAAGTATCCAATCTCGTGGAGGAGGAAAATCTTATGGAACATCAGGTCTAATAAATCATAATTATTTATTTGACGGAGCTACAGATTATGACGTATATTTAGAACGTAAAAAAGAAAAAAATTATATTGCCTCGGATACAATAGTAGGAGCTATTGACACTAAATATACAGGACCGTTAATTAAAAAAGTATTACACGCTTTAGAGATGTTGCCTGGAGGATATAAACTTTCTTCAGAAAAGAAACACCCTTCTCCACTATTGGTATCGCATACAGGATCACTTGCTGCCAATAAAGAGTATCAATCAAAAACAGGATCTTTGTTACGACATAGAACCTTTAAGGATAACCCGCTAGCAGCCAATGGTACTAGACCTAACCTAGTTGCTATGGATGAGATTGGTTTTATGTATAATATAAAAGAATCTTGGGCAGCTATAGAAGCAACACAACAATCTAAGCAGAAAAAGAATCTAGTTATTTGGGCCCTAGGTACTGGTGGTCTGGTAGCAGGTAGAGCTGCTTTATATGCAGAATCTATTTTCCGTAATCCACAAGATTATAACTGTTTAGTGTTTGAAGACATATTTGAGAACAGAGGAGATATAGGATACTTTGTTCCTTATACTAAAACTCTTAATGAGTTTAAAGACAAGCCTAATTTTATTACTGACGATAAACGAGCTAATCTTTATATTAAACATAGAAGAGATGAGGCTAAGAAATCAGACGATCCTTCTATATACCAGGGTGAAATTATTAACGGACCTATTATTCCTTCTGAAGCATTCTTAGTTGTAGAAGGCGCATACTTCCCTACACTATATTTAAAAAATCATTTAGCAGAAGTAGAAGGAGGAGAATGCCACAAGTATGTAGACAGTTCTTTTAAAGGAGAGTTAATTTTTGATGAAGAAGGTAAAGTAGATTTTTCTACAATACAAGATGCTAAACCTATAAGAAATTTTCCTTTAAAGAAAAACGATTCTAAAGAAGGTTGTGTAGAAGTATGGGTAAAACCACAAAAGAATGAAGAGGGGGTTGTTCCTAGAGGCACGTACATAGCGGGGATGGATGTCGTGGACAAAGCTAGAGCTACTACAAGCTCGCTTCCTTCTATAGTAGTAATGAATAGATTTACTAGACAAATTGTTGCGGAGTATACAGGACGTACAGACGACCCTAATGATTTTTATGAGATTTGTAGAAAATTATTATTATATTACAACGCTACAGGAATGTACGAGCAGAATTTACCAGGACTGTTCACATACTTTGAACGTAAGAAATGTTTGTATTTGCTAGCAGATACGCCTTATCAATTACGTAACTCAGATACATTTAGGCAAGGTACTAATACTTCTAAAGGTATTAATGCCTCAGAGAAAGTTAATCAAACGGCTAGAGATTTTATTAAATCTTGGTTACTAGAAAAAACTTCTAGTAATTCTGATAAAAGAGTTTTAGAATTGATTTACTCGCCAGCAATGTTGATAGAGCTTATTATGTGGAATAAGAGCGGTAACTTTGACCGTGTATCTTCTCTGGGCATGTTGTTGTGGCACGATGCTACAACACAAAGAAACATAGAAAAAGAAACAGTAGCTGTTAAAACATTTTTAGATGATGAGTATTTTAAAGATATGGGAGTACTACAATACTCAGAATCTAAAACAGTTTTTAATGACTTTAATGATCCCTTTAAACTAAAACATTAAATGTAAATTTTTATATTTAACTTTGTTACTTAAACAAATACTCTCATGGCATACAATTCTAATGTAAAATTAAATAACATTGTTAGCTTTCCCCGACAAAAGCTATCTGACAAACAAAAAACAGAAAAGTGGTTTAAAGAATGCGTAGACTACGCAGAAGATATTTTAACATCTGATTATGAATTAAGAGCTAATTTTAAAAATAAGCAAACTAATTATAGTCTACGTTCAAATATAATTAACCCTAAAGATTTTCAAAGATATATCAATCCTGATAATCTAGATCTAGAAAAACTTCCTGCACAATTTCAACATATAGGAATAGAGAATTCTAAAATTAATCTTTTACTAGGAGAGTATTCTAAAAGAAGAAAAGAATATCGTGCGTACTTATCTGCTAATGATAAAGAAGGAATTTCTAGAAAAGAAGCTGCTCTTAAAAAACAGATGGACCAAGTGTTTATGGATATAATCACAGGAGACGCACAATCTGAAGAAGAAGTACAAGCTATATTAAAAGAACAAACAGATTACGCTAGCTATGATTTTCAAGACATTGCCGAAATTACAGCTAATAGAATTCTTAAAAGAGAGTATAAAGAACAAGATTTAGATTTTTTATTTTTACGTACGTTTGAAGATCTTCTAGTTGCGGGTGAAGAGATAGTATATTGTGGAGTATTAGGAGGGGAGCCTGTTATGAGAAGAGTAAACCCTATGAATCTTTACACATTAGGAGGAAGCTCTATGTATATAGAAGATTCTGATGTAATTGTGTGGTATGATTATTTATCTACTGGTCAAGTTATTGATGATTTCTGGGATGAGCTTACTCCTAAAGATGTAGAGTTTTTAGAGACAGGTACTAATACTAATTCAGATGCTTCTACAGCAATAGGACTTAATAGGGATTTTGCTATAAATGATATATACGGAGATGTAGACGCTTTACAAATATTTCATCCAAGTGAAATGGCAACTAGAACTTTTGCAGGATCTTTTGATACTGCAGGTAACGTAAGAGTTGTTAGAGCATGCTGGAGATCTAGACGTAAAATATACAAACGTAAATATTACGATGAAGACGGGGAAACTCAGTATGATTTTGTAGATGAGTTTTATAAAGCTAAAAAAGATTTAGGAGAAGAACTAGAAGAAACATGGGTTAACGAATGGCTAGAAGCTACTAAAATAGCAGATGATATTTATGTAGGAATGCGTCCTGTACGTTATGCTGGAAAATCTTTAACAAATAAATCTAAAGGTACACCTCCGTTTGTAGGATCAGTTTATAGTACTAATGATACTAGAGTACAATCTTTATCAGATGTAATGAAACCGTTGGCTTATTCTTATGATATTGCTTACTACAAACGTGAACTAGAAATTGCTACGTATAAAGGAAACTTTGCTGCAATTAATGCCTCTATGATTCCTGCAGGATGGAAACCAGCAGAATGGATTAGATATATTACAGTAAACAAATTTGGATTCTTAGATCCTACAAATGAAATATTAAAAGGGCCTTCACAAGGAAAGTCTGCAGGAGCGTTTAATACACTGACTGCTACTAATGTGCAAATAGGAGATCCTAATGCTATTCAAATGTATACGAACATACTCTTGGATATAGAAAACACACTAGGTAAACTAGCAGGTGTTTCTGGAGCCAGAGAAGGGCAGATACAGAATCGTGAGGCAGTAGGTAATGTAGAACGTGAAGTTGCACAGACTTCTCACATTACAGAAAAATGGTTTGCAGTAGATGCTAATTTCCGTAAACGAGCAATGACTAAATTTTTAGATGTATGTAAATATGCCTATAAAAAGAATCCTAAAAAAGGCCAGTTCTTAATGGATGACATGGGGGCAGTTATGATAGAAAACTTTGATGAGTTTGCTGCTTCTGAAATGGATATACATATTGGTAATTCTACAGCAGATACAGCATTGTATTCTGAAATTAAATCTTTATCACAAGCAGCTATACAAAATGGACAAGCTAAGATAGAAGATCTAATTGCTATTTCTACATCAGAGTCTGTACAAGAAACTTCTCGTAAACTAAAAGCTTCTGCAGAACGTATTAGAAAAGAACAAAGTGAAGAAGCAGAAGCAAATAGAGCTTCTCAAGAAAAAATGCAAACTGAGCAAAATCAAATGCAAGAAAAAATGTGGGAAAGAGATGACTACCACAAAGAAGAAGATCGTAAAGTTAAATATGCTCAAATAGCAGCAAAGAAAGAAGAAATGTTATTCAAAGAAGAAAGTAATTTTATACGTGAAGGTTTACGTATAGATTCAGACGGAAACGGAATAGCTGATGAATTAGATTTAAGAAGAACAGAAGTAGATGAAAATTTTAAAGAAAATACAATTAGGGTTCAAGAAGGAAAACTGGAAGAAACTATTAGAGCTAATAAAGCTGATGAAGAAATTAAAAGGGAAAAAATAGTTAAAACAGAGAAAGCAAAAAAATAGTTATTTAATATAAAGCTATACTTCTTAGAACATAAAAGCTTAAAGAATGTTTATGTATTATAAAAATAATTTTAATATTGTAATTAAATAAAGACAGCAATGAGTAAAGGAGAGAATGAATTATTTGACGGTATTCAGATATTATCACCGCAAGAACTAGAAGAATCACAGTTAGGAGGAGAAACTAAAAGTGAGGATTCTGAAAATCTAGAAGTTTCGGAAGAAACAAAAGGAGAAGAAAAAGAAATATCTATTAGTGATGGTTTAACTATCATGCCACCAGAAGAAACGACTTCTGGCGAGGAAATTGAAACAACGACACCAGAATCTAAAGAATCTGTAGAAGCTCCAAAAAAAGGAACTACTCGTTACCAAGCTCTTATTAAAGACTTGATGAAAGACGATATCTTTTTAGGAGTTGACGAAGAAGAGATTGAAGAAATGTTAGAAGATGCTTCAGCCGATACAGTTAAAAAACTTATGGCTAAAACATTAGAGACACAGTTTCAATCACAAACAGAATCTTGGATGAACAACTTTTCAGGAGCTAAGAAAAGATTCTTAGAAATTGAAGATAAGTTTTCTGATACTGACCATGCTATACAAATGGCACAACGTTTAGATTACTTAGACAATGTTTCTGAAAATGCTATAGCAGAAGATGTTAACCTTCAAAAGAATATTTATTTTGAATATTTATTAGGTAAAAACTTTTCAGATGCTGAAGCTAGAAGTATGGTTGAAGAAGCTGACGGTATTGATAAGCTAGAAGAAAAAGCACAAAGAGCTTTACCTTCTCTTAAACAAAGTGCTGCACAAGTAGTAGCTAAAGCTGAACAAGACCAAAAGAAACAACTAGAGCAATATAAAAATGCTCAGAACCAACAGTTTAATAATTTAATGACTACTGTAGATTCTAAAGAAGAATTTATAAGCGGACTAAAACTTAATAAAACTGTTAAGGATAAAATTAAAGCTAATATGACTGCCCCAGTCTACAAAGACGAAAACGGTAGAGAATATACTAGTTTAATGTACAAACAAATGAAACAGCCTGCAGAATTTCAGGCACTCATGAGTTACTACGATCAACTAGGACTTTTTGATGTTAATAAGGAAGGTAAATTCACTCCTAACATTGATAAGATTAAAAGAGTAGCTAAAACAAAAGCTGTATCAGAATTAGATAGAGTGTTAGCATCAGAAGAAGAAAGAGGTCTAGGTAGACAAAACTCTTCTAACGTTTCAGGAAAAACTTCTGGAATTTTAGATATGCTAGAAAGAGGTTACAAAAAGAAAAAGTAATAAATAAATATATTCGTTTAATAAATAAAAAAAAGAAAAATGTCACAATTACTTCCGTTACAAAAGTATGCTGCTGTGGATTATAATGGTCTTGTTACCGATAATCACTTTCATGCTTTGTACCAACAAAAACCAGAATTGATTTCTAACGTAATCAAGTCTATTTACAAAACTAACTTACAAGGAAAATTACGTGAATTCGTAGATCGTTTCCCTGTAAAAGAAGTTGAACAAGAAAACGGTTTCTATAACTGGATGTTACAAGGTCAACATGATAAAAATTTAGCTCTTGTTGATGCTGAAACAATCGGTGGTCTTACTATTTCTGCTGGAACTTTTCCTGCAAATGTAGGAGCAAATGGAGAGCGTTTCTATCTTATTTTTGACGAGCCTTTGTTTGAAGAAACAAATGTTTTACGTGGAGAATCTGATGCTTACCACTACTTAGTAAAAAAATCAATGGACGCAGGTTCACGTTACAAAGTAGAAGTTGAGTTACTTACAGATGATACAAACACTTCTGTTCCTTCTGATGAATTAGCAGTTAGTACTCGTTTCTCTAAATTCTACGGAGCTACGCCTTCTACATTGTCTTACCAAGGTGCTGAACCTTACTACACTTCTCCTTGGAGAATGGAAAACCGTCCTTCTACATTGCGTATGCAGTATGAAGTTGCTGGTAACACAATCAACAAAGGAAAAAATGAGCCATTAGAATTTGGATTCAACTACAAAGGTGAAAAAGAATCAATGTGGATTAACTATCAGGATTTAGTTGCTCACCACCAATTAGAAGAAATGTTTGCAAGAATGTGTCTTTATGGTAAGAAAAACTGGACTGCTGATCACAAGTACTTAAACAAAGATGACAAGACTAAATATGCTATTGAGTCTGGTGCTGGTTTCTTTGAGCAAATTGCTCCATCAAACGTACACTACTACAATACATACGACCTTGATTGGCATTTAGAGATGTTACTTGATATGGGTGTTGGTAAACTAGAGCGTGGAAAACGTGTAGTTCACATCATGACTGGTGAGTTTGGTGCAATTGAAATTTCTAAGCAAATTTCTGCTAAAACTGCTCAAACAGTAACTATCATTTCTGACAGATGGTTAACAGGTAAAACTCAATCAGGAACTATTGGAGGTAGCAATACTTACTCTTCTATGGAGCCACAATATAACGTATACCAATGGTATAACGGTGTTGAGCTTAGAGTTGAGATCTTAGATTTCCTTGATGATGATGTATACTTCCCACAACGTCACCCAGACGGTTCAGGAATTGTTGAGTCTCACAGAATGATTGCTCTTGACTATGGTGAAGATGCAGGAATCTACAGAGTTAAACCAAAAGGTGTTCCAGATTATAACTGGGCATACATCGCAGGTATGCGTGATCCGTTTACTGCAGGTGGTAAAGGTTCTCCTAAATCAGTATCATCAGCAATTGATGGATACGAAGTTCACTTCCAAAAATGGGGAGGAATGATGATTGAAGATCCTACTAAAGTTGTAGATTTACGTTTAAACGTAACTAAATAATTAATATTAAATATAGCTCCCTTACTCTAACAGTAGGGGAGCTTATTTAAGTTTTTGAGGAAAAATTTAATATAATAAAGACAGCAAAATGAGTGGAGAAACAAAAATTAAGGCTAAAACAGCCGAGAAAAAGATTATTTGGGGTTCTTTTTTAGAGAACAGAACTGTAGAAGTTAAACCCATAGAGTCTTCAGGAAAGTGGAAAAAATTATTAGTAGCAGGACAGGATCTTACAAAAGAACCTTTCATGTTTAACAAAGTAAAGAAAAGCTTTCAAGTTCCTTTAATGAGTGCCCGAAAAGGCGGAGGAATTAAAATGATACTTGATGACATTGAAAAAAGAATGATCAAAAAGTATGTTCAAAAATACCCTGAAGGTATGACTGAACGTGAGTTCTTTGAAGAGGAATTAGGTGTAGACCTAAATCCATATAATACTCCAGATAAAAATTTCTGGAGAACAGATAAAAAAAGTAGAGTTACTTTAACTAAGCAAGGTATGACTCTTAATTTAAATACTGCTTTAGGTATGTTTAGGTATAAAATTTTAATATCTAACCATAACTTAATCTCTCCTTCTTATGAAGATAGAAGAAACAGAGCTACTTATGAATTCATGATTGTGAATCAAGGTAAACTTATTTCTCAAAGAGCTGAAGCAGGTAAACTTAAAACAAGAGCTTTTGCAGAGTATGGTAAAATTGTATCTAGTGATTCTAACATGAAAGGATTTATTAGAGCGTTAGGAAGAACAATTCCTGCTAATTACAATAGTGATTGGTTAGAAACAGAAATACTACAGGTACTAGAAGAAAGCCCTGCAGGATTTTTAAGAATTGTAGAAGATCCTACATACAAAGGTAAAATCTTTATGCAGCAAGCTGTTGAAGTTGGAGCCGTTAAAAAAATGAATGATAGACGTTATACTTTGGATAACGGAATAGAAATAGGAGATCTTACACAAGCCTTGAGGTGGATGGACGATCCTGAAAACCAAGACATGTATATGAGAGTTAAGTCTCAAGTAGAAATGGCTAATAAAAAATAAAATAAAATATGACTGCAAATGAAATGGCGAATGAACTAGATCAACAAGTAGATAGAGCTACTAGTTTTGGTTCCCCAGGATATGAAGATGTAGATTATTCTTCTGTTCTTACTGACGCTATGCATGTATATATTAAACAGTTCATTGATAGAAAAAATAACCGTAAAGGTGAAAGTTTAGAGGAAACCGAGGTAAGAAGTCAGGGGCTCAGTGCTCTTATTGAGAGAGCTGTGCTTACTGCTTCTACCGATCAAACAGGTACTTTTGCTAATGGTCAATTTTATGACCTTCCTAGAGATTTTATGTACACAATACATGAAGACGGGACAATAGACAAAAAGATTTGTACAGACGGTGTTACTCCGATAAATACTGTATTCAATGTAGTATCACATGATGAGGTTTCTAGACTGTCAAAAAATAAGTATAAGAAACCTTATTATACTACTTACGGTGATGCAATGACTTGGAGATTAGTGTTTTCTAGAGAAGTTTCAGGAGAATTACCTTCTGCTACAGCTACAGTTAAAAGACACCAATTAGTTACAGACGGAACTTATAATATAGAAAGCTATGCTATGAACTATCTTATAAATCCGCCTAACATTGTAGTAGATAGAGATACTGTTGCAGACCAAAGAAACTGTATTCTTGATGAATCAACTCATCTACCTATTATAGATATAGCTAGGAGTTTATTATTAGAAAGAGTACGAGAACAAGACTTAGTTAACACTATGTCTTCAAAAGATTTAGAATAAACAATTTAACATAAATATTAACTTAAAAAAAACAAAAACATGTTAAGAAAATCAGACAACGTCTTCGCTGCTATAGTAAGTGACGTAGACATCGCAACTTCTACTTTGCCTAATTCAGGTGTAGTAGTAACAAATGCTAATCTTTCTGCAGGAGCAGTAGTTTTAGTAGATGTAGGAATGAGAAGAAGAGTTATAGGTGATATTGCTACAGGCGATGCTTATCGTATTGTTCAAGGATTAGGATCTGCTAAACCTTTAATGATTTCTCCAGTTATTACAAAAGGAACAGAGAAAATTACTTCTCAAAAATTTGTACCTTCTGTACAACAAGTTACTGCAGTTGGTTTTAACGGAACTACAGGTTCTTTACCATCAGCTAACTCTACAGATTACTATTTAAGAATTCGTAGAAATGACAACAATGGAAGAGATAACTCTCAACCAACTAGTCAATTTGCAGGCCCAGTTAAAACTGACGCTACAGCAACACAAGAAGAACTTGCTTTTGCATTAGTAAAAAGCGGTATTAAAAACTTTAGCCTTGAGCCAGATCAATATATTAAATTTGAGGCTCTTTCTGATGAAGCTGGAGCTGCTCTTGCAGGTACTATGGCTAATTTAATATGGACTAAAGGAAGTAAAGTATTAACTGGAGATGCTGAAAATAAGACTGTTACTAATGTAGCTGTAGGAGATCTTATTAAAGTAGCATCAGCTAAAACTAATGCTGTTTATAAAGTTGCTGCAGTTGCTAATTTAGGAGGAGGAGCAGGTACAACACCTACTATTACTTTAGATCATGCTTTTCAAGGTGAAACTGCAACAGTAGCAAAAGCTACTAATTACAGAATCACAGAAGCAGATGCTGCCGCTTCTGAAATGGGAGTTAAAATGACAGGTGTTGAAAATGCTTTTAGTGTATCTAACTGGAGAAATTACTATGTAAATCGTTTTACAGCTACTTTTTCAGATACTTCTACTACAGTTACTTCTTTAACAGGAGCTAAAACAGGTACAGGTATGTGGGAACAAGTTGCTATGGATGAATACATGAACTGGGGATTTGAAGGACAAGGTACTATTGGTACGCCTCCAACAATTCGTGAGTCTGCAGTTAAAATTCCTGGAACAGGAAGTGTTACAGCTTTAACAGCTAAATACTCTATAATTAATATTGCGTGGACAGAAGACGTAAATTATTTAACTTCTAATTCAAAAGCTGAAGGTAATGTACTAATATACTTAAACCTTGCTGATAGCAGTGGTTCAGGAATTTTAGATACAGGTACTGCTAATACTGGTGAAACACTTGCTGTAGCATTAGGAATTACTGCTAATACTTTAGATGAAGCATAATATAATTAGTTAAGGATTTTTCTCCTCAACCTTAGTAGCCTGCCGAAATATTGCTGTCTAGGCAGGCTACTTTTTTTATTAATTAAAAAAAATTACTACCTTTAAGTAGTAAATGTAAAACTTA
>Ga0208669_1000767_pt1 | contig 12446 bp, 29 predicted proteins | sample 21_taG_FD_184095 | JGI IMG/M metagenome (GOLD analysis project Ga0208669, IMG submission 184095) | Marine viral communities from the Subarctic Pacific Ocean - 21_ETSP_OMZ_AT15319 metaG (SPAdes) (version 2) | ecosystem: Environmental > Aquatic > Marine > Oceanic | place: Pacific Ocean | collected...
CTGAATACACAGCAATATTTTGGTTATGGTAGTTTTACCTACCTTAATTAATTTCTTCTATCTTTTCTTAAACCAACTTCTAAAACCTTTTCTTATTTTAGTTCTTGGAGCAGTTGTTCTTTTTTTAAGATTTGAGGTAGGTAAACCCGTTTTTATTGTAGTGTTTAGAGCCACCGTTTTTTTAGCTGTTCCTTTTTTGAAAAGTGTAGGCTTATAAGTGGAGGGTGGGCCTCCCATCGGTCTTGAAGCTTTTGTCATGCTAAGATTGGTCTTAGCTTTATGTTTTTTAATTGATTTTCCTTTTTTAATATAGGTTTTATGCTTCTTGTCGTTGTTCATAATTTTTATTTTAATTGTTGGTGTCTCTTGCTACTTTCACGCTATCAAATCTAGCATCGATTTTAGCTTTCTTTTCTTCCCACCTAATTTCTCTATATTTTACTATAGTATCAGGGTGTAAAGCTTTCATGCTATCTCTCTTTTCAATTCTTTCTTTTATAAATTCACGTTTATTTTTGTGTCTTGAACCCCCACAAGCAAACATGCAAGTGATTAATAGTGTATAAATTAAGTATGTTAATAATTTCATCGTTTTTTCTCTTTTTTAGTTCCTTTTCCGTAATTCCCTCTGTTCTTTTTTACAGTGACAAAGCGTTTTTTCTTATGATCATAATCTTTTCCTTTAATATTACGACCTTTTTTCTTAGCAGCACGTCTTTTTCGCTGATTTTCAGCTTTTTTTGACTTCCTATCAGAACGCTTTGCTCTTTTTTTATCTCTAGCGGCCTTGCGTTTCGCTGCAGCCGGAGTTAATTTTTGTTTTTTTACTTTTTTCTTAGGTTTTGCCATGTTTATTATGCAAATACAGCACCATTGTTACCAACAACACACCATTTAGAGTTTGCATACATTAATGTACAACCATCTCCTAGCGTGTCAAATGTAATTGTACCAGTTCCTGATGCTTTCCAACCCGCGTTTGTTACTGTAATAACCATATCGCCACCGTCTGTTGTTACAAATGAGAACATTTTAATCTGTCCTTCGGTTCCAGCTGCTAATGTTGCAGTTTCCGCACCACCTGTTGTAAAATAACTAAGTGTTTTTGTTAAACTTGCTGCACCTTGATGCGCTAAATCTTCTGATGTACCTACAAAAAATGTTGTTGCTTTTACAGAACCAGCGAATGTAGCATCTTGAGAGGAATCTATTGTAAGAGCAGTTGTAGTTCCATTAGTATTAAACACCAAACCTTTTCTTAAAGGTACATTAGCTCCTCCCGCATCGGATCCATGACTTTTAATTTGTGCTAATATTGTATCGTCATTATCATCAAATGAAATATATCCACTATCATTGTTTGCAGATTTTAATTTAAGTCGTGCTGCGCTTGCCAACTCCGTTGCTTTTACAGTCAGAACAGCGTTACCTGCTTTAGTTATATCGATATTTCCAGTGAATGTACCAGTCGTACCTGCTATTCCAGCGGTAGATGTAATTGCCCCAGAAGCTATTGTTCCTGCTACAGTCAATGCACCATCCGCTAATGTTATTAAATCTGTATCACTAGTATGACCGATTACAGCACCATCAATAACAATGTTGTCTACTGTTAAAGCAGTTAATGTTCCAAGTGACGTAATTGCTGTTTGTGCTGCTTGAGTTACAGTTAAAGCTGTTCCACTTGCATTACCTGTTACGTTACCTGTTAAATTACCTGTTACATCACCCGTTACGTTACCTGTTATATTACCAGTGAAAGTCCCAGTAATTTGACCCGCACTTCCATAAATAACAGCTTTGCTGTTTACAACTGTATTTGCTATTGATCCATCTAAGAGATTTAATTCTGCTGCGGTTGCGTCTACAGCGGCTAACTTAGTAAAATCAGCTTTAACTAAACCACTAACATTATCTAATAAATTTAATTCTTCAGGTGTCGATGTTATTGCTGTAGTACTTGCAGCTGCTAAAACTGGAATATGGTAAGTTCCAGCCGCCATAGCAGGTAAGTTTAATGTGGCATCAGCCGTAGGATCTACAGCCCCTAATGTTGTTTCGTGTGCGTTTGCAGTGCCTTCAAACTTTAATGATCCACCTAATGTAATATTAGTGAATTCGTTAGTATCGTCTGTTCCTACTAAAAATGTTTTTAATGTATCTACTGTAAAATTAACTGTTGCGTATTTTTGGTTTTCTATATCGTAGTTACTGGCTAGGATCATTTCCGATCCAGTAATTGTGTCTGTTGGGTAGTTTGAGATTCTCATAGTTTTTTGTTTACTTCGTACTATTTAATTATCACATGAAAAAAAGAACTTTTACTACTGTGACAACAGCTACTTACTCTTAATCCCCTATATAGGTAGGTATCTAGATATTATACCTCGTATAATATCATAAGGGGTAGGGTGACACTAGCCCCTTACTCTAGGGACTATATAACCCTATTGTCACTATAAAAAAGTTATGACAAATATAGAAGTAAAGTGTTGTAACTCTCCTTTCCCGCCCTCCATCGTTATATAAAAATTCCTTTTCAAAACCCCACGGCCCCCTTTTTCAATAAATTCCATTTAGATTTTTTAGGTTTTACCCTCTACCTATACTCTATATCTACCTGACCACCTCATCTCTACAACCTAACTAAGACTAGGTCTAGATAATCTATGTGTCTATGTTTAACCTATATAACTGATCGTACAACTTAAGCACCTGATTTATAATAACAAACTCATTATGATATCATACTAAGTAATTCATCTGCTTAATCCTGCTTATTATGATCTGCTTAGTCCTGCTTTAATCTGCTTATTATGATATATTAAGTGTTGATATCATCATATCACTTAGTTCAACGTATTTAAGTCAATTAAGCATTGTCTTAATCCTATCCCTCAGTTTGTCCATATTAAGCACTGATATTCCCCAATCACTCAATCCAATCTTTGTTGTTGATTTGATTTGTCTGCTTAATTCCTCTCTTTATGATTTCATATTTAAGTTAACTTAATTCTATGATTTCGTAACGCGTTCCAACTTTTTATGATTTTTTGACTTATTATGATTTCATAATTTAAGTCAACTTAATCCTCGATTTCATAAAGCGTTCTATAAAAATACAAACTAATTACGACTCTAAATGGATAATATATTTAAATAAACAAATTAAACAAATAACAAATGAATTATACTACTAATAAAAACTATAATACTCTTTTAAATAAATTACCAGCTGATACTGAACTCCACCCAATGGACCCAGACTTTATCGACCTAGAATATTTAACACCAGATTATAATTACATTCTATTCTCTTATACTACTAACATGCCTGAAACTATCTCAGCTTTAAAATCTAATAAAATAGAATACACTATTAAAACTGATTCATTTAATTTAGATTATATACTAATTAAATAATCTAACTAAATTGATAAACTGTGACAAAATGACATATTAATAATGACATTATGACAATGACATATTGACAATAATTACTATGACATAATGACACATATTGACCTACACTATAAACATAAAAATATTAACTAAATAAATTATCTACTTTTACAAACTAAATACGAAACTAAAAAGATAATATAAATAACTAAAACAATTAAATAAATAACAATGAATAATATCACTTCAAAAAGATTTGTAATAAGAAAAAGTCTTCTTAATACAAACACAGAAATCACTTTCACTACTAAAAAAGGAAAAACAATAAAGTACAATCACGATATAGTTTTCAATATAATGAAAGACACTTTAACTAACTTACCATGTTGGTTAAAATACAAGAGTTACACTGCCTCGAATAATATTCCAATGGTGTTAAGAGATAAAGAGTTAGTTTAATAACTCTTTACTCAATCTCTTCATGGTGCAGAGGTGGGTTTCGATTACTCACAAGAGAACAAACAATTAAATTATAACTATGTATAAAACTACAATTAAAAACTTAGAAAACTTATTTCCTTATGATCCTAAAGTGGATAGTAGAGAGAAATATAACGAAACTGTACTAGATTTTTTATATGAAGAATTAGTAAGTGAATTACATAAAAATTAAATTATGAATATAAATATAAAAGAAATAATTGAGAATATAATATTCTTAACAGTACTAATAATACTAACTTGGTTCACTTTAGTGACTAAGTGGGGATTTTAAATAACAAATAATGAAAAAAGAAGATAGAATAACCATACTCACTTCAGAACAAGTGCAAATGGTGTTGGATAATTGGTATGATAGATTGGATTCAAGCGATGAATTTACAAACTAAATACGATTACTAAAGGATAATATAATTAAATAACAAACAATGAATACAATAAAATTTCTACCAAACAATAACATTTTACTTAAAATTAATTTCCGAAGTTCCACTTGTGAGAAATTATTAACTAAAGTAAATTACACAAAAGATTTAAATAAATACTACACTATAAATAATAATAACTATGCAGAAATCAGTACAATATAACGCGTATCAGAGTATAAAACTAGGTGAAAATACTACTGAAAAAGATCTCTATGATCTATTTGGTGATAGTATTGGAGTAAGAGATAGTAAAGGCAATGAAATACCTAACTATTTCGAGAAGAAATATGGAAGAAATGGAATGAATAATAAATAAATATGAATTGGAAACAAGAAAAACAATTACTAGAAGACGCTTACGCGAGAGGTATTCTATTAAAGTATGATATTCGCGAGGTAACTACAAGACGACAAGCGTTAAATGGTACAAGAGAATTTGAATTCCCAGTGAGTTGCTTCAGTAAGCAAATGATTAAGTGGAATGGAGAACATGCACTACCAAAAGATAGACTAAGAATAGCTGTATTTAAAAGTGGCTATGTTAGGAAGCAGAATGGAGCTTGGTCACCATACCAAATAAATCCAGTGTATAAACAGAATCAGAGGTGGATGAGTTGGAGAGATGGTAAACTACATACACATAAGTGGATGGGTCAAGCAAGAGAATTAATTGGTGATCAATTAGCGAGAATGAACTATATGTTAAACTATTACTTAAAAAACTATGCTAAATAACGAGAAATTTGATAAAATAGCAGAAGAAACTGCTGAAGAAACAATAAAAGATATATACAGAGCGTGCGATTGGGCACTCGATGGACATAAAGTAAAAGACTTTAATGAAATACATGGAAAATTAATGAAGTTAGTTGCAAGTAAAGTAGCAAACAAGTTAATACATGGATAGAAACATGTGAGCGACGGCGGAAACGCGGCTCATAGCTAGAAGGACAGCAACGTGAACGTCACTAGCGAACTCTAAACCACACGGCTATGCTCGAAATTATTCGTGAAGTTATCCGCACCATATTGGTTAAGAGTATAGATCAGGTATGGGTTTAACCTCGGCTTCGGCAAAGGTGAACACTACAGGAAACTCAGTAGATCTTGAGTTGAAAACAATGGAGGTTCGATTCCTCCACTGATCTCGTAATACCGGCTTAACAGTAAATCGACACCTTGGCTTCCTTAAGGTATCAGTTGTACAAAGCCAGTCGTAGTGACAGCCGGTAAGATATTCATATGACAGTAAGTACCAAGCCTGGACAAGAAGGGTGCAGCGTTACCGAGTCGCAATGCTTACTGTTATATAATAAAAATATGTTATACCACAAATTAAAACCAGAAATTAAAACGAGATTACATAAGAATAGTAATCGGTATGCTATTAGCATACAGGGTATAGTTAAAACTCTTAAAAATAAGAGATACTATAATGAACTCACAATAGGTGAGGTAAAACAAATCAGAGCATTTGGTGACGTGATGTCAACAGATATACTCTGGGGAGAATCAATGTTTAACGACTTAAATAAATAATAATGGAGAATAAAGTAAGAAAATATCTTGATCATTATAACGCGGAATTATACACGAGTTATACTGATGAAGGCAACTGTAGCTTTCATGTTTACAGAGAAAATACCGCTGATGGATACGAGATATTTATAGCGAAATATAAAGAAGATAATCACGTAAATATAATGGATGATGTGTACTATTACGAACATGACTTGAACAAGGTAATAATAGAAAAAGTACAAGAAGGCGAAACCGTCTATGTAGATGAAGATCTTTGGAATGATCTATATATGGAAGATGAATTTATAGAGTTATATGAAGAAGAAGGTTGGGAAGATGACGCAGAGTGAATTCAATAAATTAAGCAAAGCATTAGACTATATGGCAAAAGATGTCATGAAATCTAAAGGTCCTGAGTATACTCAAGAAGACAAAGATGTACTAGCTAACTTTAAAAATACTGCAGTAAGATTAAATACTACAGAACTTAAGGTTTGGGGTGCGTTTTTTGACAAACAAATATCGAGTATCTATGCGCATTTAAACAATGTGAATTTAAAAAAAGCAGAGACTATTGAAAGTAGATTTGCAGATATAATAAACTATTGTCACCTTGGGTTGGCATTATTTAAAGAAAGAATAAGATGAATAAAAATATATTAATAGACTTACTAAGAATCATACAAAGAGATATGAAAAGAAGAATAGAACAAGGAGTGTATGAACAAGACAGAGACTTATGGTCTAAATGGCACGATGATGTCACTAAATGGATCAAAACTATATTAGAAGGAGGAATAAAATGAAATTCAAGCAAGATATAGTGTGGAGATTAACAGTGGATGTTAATGGCAAGCAAGAATATAATATTAAAGAGAGTAATTATGACACTCTTTATGATAAGATGACAGATATAATGATAAGAGAAACATTATGACAGTACTACAAGAAGCAACGTTTTTTACCACTTTGTTTGGAGCATTTTTGTTTTTAATATATAATTTATTAAAAAAAGATGCCAATAAGAAGGTTTAAAACAGAGATAAAGAAAAAGAAATATCCCTACTGGATGACGTGTGGGAAGGAGCATATAGTTGGTACAACCGACAACCCTCACCGCACACTAACTAGTATTTGGAAGGTATACAGAGACTGTGAAAAGCATGTCTGTGTTAATCTAGGGACAACTAGAAATATAAAAGAGCTATGTATCGCTGAAAAAGGTGATGAAGTAGAATATAAATATAGAAATAAGATAATAACAAAACAAGAATTTAAAGAATTAATATGAGTACAAGAAACGTGACAATGGTAGTACATAGAGACTACGCACAAAACAATGAGCTTGGGTTTGCACAAGATCCAAGTAATGTAGCAGAACATAGCTACGTAAATATGTATCTTCACCATGATGGATATCCTGAGTGGCAAGGAGTACAGATAGCAAATTGGTTAAAAGCTAATAAAGAGGCATGTGGTGACAGTGGTAAATTAACCGCCAAATTAGTACACGATATGTACTATGACAGTTGCTACTTATATTCATCACCAGATGATATGGATCACCAATACACATACGTGATATGGACTGGTGATAGCAAGGATATATGGATTAGTTGCTACGACCAATACGCAAGTAAAAACGTGTTTGTATTGAAACCTGAGGATGTAATTAAGAGATATAAGAGTGATATGGATTATACTAAATTTGATGAAGGTGAAACGAGATCAAATGAGATCTCACATTACCCATCAGGATACGATTAAAATACAAACTAAATACGAATAACTAAGGATAATAATAATATGGAAGATTTAATGAAAATAATTAAGTGGCGAGATGAGATAGCTGAAATAGAATATACTATTGACAAGCTGATAGAGGCAGAAAGAAACGCCGTTGACGAGGAACTATATGAAAAAGCACAGCTTTTTTTACAGGAAAGAGGTAGATTAATAGGCAGGAAAAAATATTTAACAACTAAAATAAAAAACAAATGACACATTTTAAACCCATGCTTGCTCATAAGTATGATGAAAAAAGAGTAGACTGGTCTAAACCAGTTTGGATGCAACCTAAACTAGATGGTGTTAGGTGTGTGTTTACAAAAGACGGCGCGTTCTCACGTACCGGTAAAAAATTTATGAATGTACAACATTTATTCACACCAAAAATGTTTAGTTTATTCAAACAAAACCCTTGGCTTGTCCTTGATGGTGAATTGTATAATCACGATCTAAGGAATGATTTTGAAAAAATTATATCTTTGGTCAGAAAACAAAAACCAACAGATGAGGACAGAAAAGAGGCACGTAAAATGATACAATACCACGTCTACGACTATGCATTTTGTAACCCAAAAGACAATAAAGTAGATTTAATTGAGTCTGATATGAATAGATACGGTAAACGTATGGATCAATTAGTATGCTCTGACATGTACGGTAAACATGTACACTATGTACCATCTAAACGCGTTGCAACACCCGCGATGACGAAAGTAATCCATCAACATTTCCTTGATGAAGGTTACGAAGGCTCAATCATGAGACTAGATGGTGCATATAAAAATGGTCGATCTTATGACCTAATGAAGTTCAAAGACTTCAGCGACGCGGAAGCGGAAATTGTTGATTGGGTTGAAGGAAAAGGTAAAAGACGCGGAACTATAGGTAAGTTTATAGCTATAGATTCAGAAGGAGTAGAATTTGGAATGCCAGTGATGGACAATTTTAAATTCCTTCAGAAGAATTTCAATTTTATGAAGAAATGGGTTGGAAGAACTGCTACGTTTACGTACTTTGAAAGAACGCAAGCAGGTAGTTACAGACACCCATTATTCAAATGTTTAAGAAACTACGAATAGTATGATTAAAAGCATTATTATAGCAGCTGCATTTGTAACTGCAACCATATACCACGCAGTACCAGAACAGACCGACAGTTCTCCTTTTGTAACTGCCTCGTTAGCGCATATAAACCCAAGTGATCCTGGAGGTCACAGATGGATTGCGGTATCAAGGGATTTAGAAGAACTGGGATTTACATTTGATGTAAAAGTGTGCGTTGAAGGAGCTGGAGATTTAAATGGAGATTGGTGCGTAAATGATAGGATGAATGAGAGATGGGAGATGCGTATTGATTTTTTAGTTGATGCATCCAGAAAGGGTGGAAAATGGGAAAACGTAAAATTAAGTATAATAACTGAATAGTCACATTAATATGTGACAATAGGGTTATATAATACTATTAGTAACAGGCTTATGTCACACAGGAAATTAGAATACTTACATCGAAATAAAATAATATATCGGAGACATCCGATCTTAGATAAACCAAACCAGGTTTTTGACTGGGGAGAATTTTATCAAGACGGTACTTACGAGTGTTATACGTTATTTAGAAGTAAAGCTAAGATAACAACGTACAAATCATTAAAATGGCATTTATTAGTATTATGGTACTTAAATGATTTAAGTGATGAGGAATTCTCAAACTTAACATTGTTTATCTGTGATAAAGACAACGGCTTTATAACGTTCAATATACCACCATATCTTTTAGATAGGGTGATTACCGAAGTTATTCAGTATGATAAAAAATACCCACCAAAAAATAGAATACGTAAAGTAATCTTTAAAGATGGTTGTGGATTAGAAATACCTGATAAGCTTCAAATAGTAGGTAGTTTAATTGGTAGAACTAGAAAAGTATCTAAAGATGATATATATAATACTATGTTAGAGTTAAGTCACAACAGTGTATTAATAACTATATCGGGTTTAGCTAATATACTTAAGTGTTCTACCAGGACTATCCACAGAAATATGTGTAACCAATTAAAACAAGAAAAACAACAATTGAATACAGAACTACATGAGAAAATATGATGTAGAAAATTATATACGGTATGAGAAGGATTTGAAAGTAACATTAGGATCTAAATTATACGAAAGAGACGATTATGAGAATTTATCTCGTGATCAAATAATTATTAAATTTTTACCATTAGTTATAAATTTAGCTAGAAAATTTTCGACTGCTCAAGTAGCATCGGGTGTTTTACAGTTTCCAGATTTAATACAATATGGTAATATGGGGTTAATTTATGCAGTTGATAGACTTAAGCAAGAAAAACTTGAGGAATCAGACGATAAAAATAAAACCATAAAATCTTTTTTATCAAAAAGAATTAACGGAGCTATACGAAGAGGTGTTGATAGTAATAGAGGAAGTTTGCGTATACCTGAACATAAATTAAATGAGATAAGAAAAGATTTCGGTAAAGATAAACATATGGTATCCATGTTTTTTAACTCTATATTTTTAAGTATAGATGATAAACCAAATGATGGTAGCAATATGATTTTTCAAATACCAGATAAAACTTCAAACCATAACCCCGCGTTATTAAGTTCGTTTTTAAAGTCATTACTTATGAAACACTTAAATATCAAGGAGTATGAAGTATTAAGGTTGAGCTATGGGCTTGACTGCGCGAAACACTCAGCGAAGGAGATTGCTGCTAAATTAAAGATAAAAGGTAGTAGCTCTTACGTAAGGGTTTCACAGCTTAAAAAACAAGCTGTTCAAAGACTGATAGATAATGTAGATCACTCACAAGTGGTTGACTATCTGCCAGTTGAATAGTGTCACTAATGTAAATGGTGTACACTTTTGTGTAATTATATATATAAGCAATTTAATTTAATTTTATGAAACTTAACGAAAAACTATCAATAATTCAGACTAAGTTTAAATCTAAAAAATCTAGATTTAATAGCTTTGGCAAATATTATTTCAGATCAGCCGAAGACATTCTTGAATCAATCAAACCTTACTTATTAGAACATGGTGTTACAATCACTGTTAATGAAGAATTAATAGGTGATAGTGCTATCATAAAAACTACAGCAACAATCAGTGATGGCATGGATGCTATACACGCGACTGCAGTAGTTGGGGTAGACACAGAACAAAAGGGTATGCAAATGCCCCAGCGTTTTGGCGCAGCCTCTTCTTATGGTAAGAAATATGCTTTGGGTAATTTGTTCTTAATTGATGACACACAAGACAGTGATGCTACTAATGATCACGGTCAATCTGCAGTTAATGCAAAACAATGGCTTAATAGAGGTACTGCACAGTATCACAAAGCCCTTGATTATGTAAAAGCTGGAGGTAAAATAAGTGCCATCAGAGGGAAATACTCAATGAGTAAAGAAGTAGAAGCTGAATTGAGCAAAATATAATGAATAAGAAAAATATACTTAAGAAGTTAGAAGATGACAATCATTACTATGGGAAGTTTGGAAAGACATTCCTAAGTAATAGTGATATTGGAACCTTATTAAGTAATCCATTAGCGTTGGGAAGTGAGGTTAAATCCTCACCTGCATTAGTAATTGGAAGATACTTCCATACGGCATTGCTCGAACCAGATAAATTAAAAGACTTTAAAATCATTGCTGCCGCAACGAGAAATACTAAAGTCTATAAAGATAAATCTGAGGGAGAGCTTTGCTTACTGCAGAGTGAAGTTGAAATGGTAAAATCAATGACAGATAAAATTCTAAACACACAAATGTGTGCGGATTTAATTAACAAGAAAAACTGCGAGTATGAAGTACCCATGATAACAGAGTTATTTGGGAATAAGTGGAAAGGAAAAGCAGACGTTGTTAATCATGAAGAAGAATTAGTTATTGATTTAAAAACAACAGCTGATGTAAATAAATTTAGAACATCAGCGTTCAGATATAATTATGACTCTCAAGCATATATCTATAAGGAATTGTTTGGGTATGATTTTATATTTATAGTAATAGATAAAAATACTAATCAACTAGGGCTATTTGAATGTTCAGAGGAATTTTTAAGATCTGGGCAGAGAAAAGTAGAAAAAGCCTGTGAAGTATACAATCTATTTTTTAAAGACAAGGATTTCGATCCAAGTCAATATTTTATTAATGAAACACTTTAAATTTAATTTTATGGGAAGAACTAGAAAACAAACATGCTCTGTAACGGGTATGAACACAAGTGTAAATAATTTTTACACAAACCAAAACCACGTGAAAGCCGTGGATAATTTAAGAAGACTAACTGGTGCTACAAAGCCTCAGTTGTCTAGAATGTTTAACCAATTATCAACATATTAATATGGCAGGAATAATAAAAACAAGTATAAACCTTTCAATGATACCTAAAGATAGAATTATCGTAGGTAAGAAAGGGAAATATCTTCCGATTGCAATTACAGTTAATGATGAACCAGATCAATTTGGTAATCAAGGACCCGTGGTTGTTGATCAATCAAAGGAAGAGCGTGAAGCTAAAGCACCAAAAACTTACTTAGGTAATGTGAAGGTGGTTTGGACGAATGGAAAATTTCCTGAGAAAATACCTTTTGAGCAATCTCAAGGTCAACCTCAGAATGTTAAACCGATTCAACCAGTAGACGAAAACGTACCATTCTAACATGCAAGTAGAAAACACAGAGATCAATGGATTTTTGATTGACGAGTTCAATCAATATGGTCTTAAAGAAGGTAATACGCAGGGGACTTGTCCCCTGTGCTCTTCTGATAGGA
>Ga0208669_1000770_pt1 | contig 12411 bp, 20 predicted proteins | sample 21_taG_FD_184095 | JGI IMG/M metagenome (GOLD analysis project Ga0208669, IMG submission 184095) | Marine viral communities from the Subarctic Pacific Ocean - 21_ETSP_OMZ_AT15319 metaG (SPAdes) (version 2) | ecosystem: Environmental > Aquatic > Marine > Oceanic | place: Pacific Ocean | collected...
TTGATTATTCTACCAGCGAAACACCAGCAGAACATAAATCATTTAATTTACTTGAACTAAAAAACGGACAGTTCTGCCTGTATCCAAATAACAGGATGAGAGTTTACGATAATTCTTTAACACCAGATAAGCCATTGCAGCCAGACTTCAAAGTGAGTACAATAGAGTATCAAGTTGAGAATGGTCAAAAATTTAGACTTGGTGATACTGATGAATACTTTTGGAAAACCAAAGATGAATGATAGAGTTTGCTTTAGTCTATATGATAGGCACAATAATAATTAATCAAGACCAAACATTTCCCAATGTTAATGATTGTCTTTATTTTGCTAGACGATTAAACGAACAACCAGAGATTCCATACCCCGATGCTAAGTTCAGAAAGATCACAGCCTATTGTAAGCCCGTGCCAAAACGTCTGCAAAATAGAAGATAATATTTGTATTGGGTGTTTTAGGACTCTTGATGAAATATCGGTGTGGTCAAGGCTATCTGACCTAAAACGTAACGAAATCATGAAATCTGTGAAAAAACGAGGCTCTCAGATGCCTCAGAATCGTTGAAACATAAGGCTTTGGTATGATTACTACCTAAAATAGTCTTTTCTTTTGTGTATTTAAGATAGATGCCGTAGTATTAATTCATGCTATTTAAGCATTTATATCTTTCATTTTTTCCCAGTTTTTTATTATTAGGAACGAATGTATAACTAATAATAGAAAAGGAGAAGTAAATGTTATCAAATTGGTTTTATAAATTTAAAATAGGAAGAACAATCACAGCTTTACATAGTTTGGACGATGCTACATTAAAGGACATAGGTATACATAGATCAAATATCAGATCACATGCCTACGAGATTTTTGAAAACGAAAAGCCTATAGATGATCCTATGTCAGAGCTACATGATTTGTATGTAAAATCTACTTACTAATCAACCTCGCCCCAATTATCACATAGTGCGGTGTCTACTTCAAAAGGCACTTTTAAGTTAGGAACACAAGTTGTCATTATTTCTACAATCTTGTCGGCTTGTGCTTGACTTTCTATATTGAAGCACAATTCATCATGCACAGTTAAAGTTGGACACAATCCTTCTCTATAACACTCAACCATAGCTTTCTTGGTTTGATCAGCACTTGAACCTTGAATCAATCTATTCAAAGCTTTGTAAGTATAGGCTCTTCGTATTCTGCCTTTCTCTCCATATTCTTTGATGGCTTCTTTCATAGGTAAGGCTCTATTGAATCCATAAGAACAAGGCTCGTACATATCAAATCTACATTTACGACCTAACCATGTTCTTATGACACCGGTATTCGCTGCACGATCCATGGCTTTGTCAGATAAAGACCTCAAGAAAGGAACTTTATGATTATAAGTTTCTAAAAGTTTTGATGCTTCTTCTACATCTATGTCCATAACATTAGCAAGTTTACCTTTACCCATTCCATACATGATACCAAGATTAACTGTCTTGGCTTGCTTTCTAGGGATGCTTGCCATATCTGCTACCATCTGATGAAAGTCAGCATTACCATCGTGATACATTTTAACAACGTCATCAATCTGTGGGTGTTTATCTACACCTGTCAAGGTGGCACAATAATGAACTAACCATCTTGGTTCTTGAGATGCATAATCAAAGGAACCCCATTTGTGGCCCTCCTCCGGGATAAACAAACCACGAATTAATTTTTTGATCTCAGGATCTCGTGCAGGAATCTGTTGCAAATTGGGGTTACTTGAGCTAAAACGTCCAGTAACAGTTCCACCACCATCAGATCTTAGGGAGTGAAAATCACAATGTATTCTACCATTATGAGAGTGTTCAAGAATAGTATCAACAAATGTCGTGTTAGCTTTGTTTATTTCTCTAATTTTTATAATTTTTTTAGCAATAGGGTGCGTTTGATTAGAAAGAAATTGTTTTGTAAACATGGGAGCATCGGATTTTTCTGTGCGAGAATAAGGAAGACCCACAGCGTCAAAGACCTTTGCTACAGATGTGGCGACCCACGGTTCAACAACCACCCCGGTTTCCTTGACTATTTCATCTATAAGTGATCTTTCTATTTTAGTTAAATCTTTTTTAGTTTGATGTGCTTTTTCTACATCTACCCGAACACCTTTTGTTTTCATCTCAAACAATACGGGAAGTAAATCTGTCTCTAATTCAAAAATACTTGAGCATTCTTCTTGTGTTATTTTCTTCCTAAGATTATCCCAAAGTTTTAGAGTAATCGCTGCATCTTGTTCAGCATACTTACCTACATATCTAGGTGGTAGTTGCCACATACCAGACTTAGGATCTACACCAAACTCTTCCGCTGCAGACTTTAGTAGCTTTTCATCTTTAAACTCTCCCAAGTAATCACGAGCAAGTGAGTTAAGGTTATACCATTTTCTATTTTCATCTAATAATGGTGCTGCAATCATTGTATCTATGATCTTACCTTTAACTTCTACTCCCTCGGCTCGAAGCCAACCTAAATCATACAAAGCATTGTGAAATACTTTAGTTATAGTTTCGTCTGCACAAAGTTTTGTTAACCATTTATAAACTATATTCTTTGACATGTTCCCAGATTTGTGTGCAATAGGAAAATACCAGGAACTATCTCCTGCTGCGACTGCAACTCCAATTACATATCCATCTTTTCTTGTCCAACCAGGTCCAAGAGTTAAAAGGTTTGAGTCTTTTGTCTCTAAGTCAATAGCAACTGTTTCATATTGAGATAAATCTGGAAGGGTTTGAGGAGGTGTCCAATCAGAATCTATATTACCCCAAGACACATCTTTTATATCTTGATCTAAAAAATGATATTGTTCATGATTTGTCATTTATAATTTCTCCACCTAGTGCTGCATAACCAATAACATCGGTCCACGAATCATCCTTGGATATGTCTTCGGCTAGTCTTGCCACCTTGACACCTATCATACAAGCAACAACTTCTTCCGGTGTAATACGGTCATTAAGTTTCTTGTCTAGCAAGATAGTCCATATATCAGCTATACGTTGATGGTTCTTTTTAGCAGGTCCATACTCCTTGGCTCTCTGTCCATTGATTAATTTTTCTGCTTCTTTTAAAAAAAATTCTCTGTCTTTTTTCATATGTTAAATCCATATTTAGTTGTTGATTCTATTAAGTGTAATGATTGTTTAGCACGAGTTGCTCCCACATAGAAAGTTCTAATCTCAGAATCTTGATCTAAGCTTTCTACGCAAGCCTTGGTTGAGTCAAGTAGTAAGGCTACGTTATCCGCCTCGCCACCTTTTGCTTTGTGTATTGTCGAGATCCGAATCCTCGGAGTCCCCGTCAGAATCCTCTCTCCTCTCCTCCTCACAGACATTATATATGCAGTTTCCTGCTCCGAAACTTTCAAGACTTTCTGCCACGGAGTCTCGTGAGTAACGCTCAAACTGCAACTCTCTATAATATCTTCGAGAGAATAAGTTTGTTCGGGATCTAAGTGGGAGAACCTTTTTCTCCCAGACTTCGTAATAATATCCGGGTTCAATAGTTTCACAAAATTCTTCAGTTCTGCTATAGACAAGTTTTGGTTTTTGCATAGTTTAAGCCACACCTCTATTCCATTAAGTACATTTGGGGAAATAGACCAACCGGTGCCTTCTCTCCAATAGAGATAGCCTTCTTCTTTGAGTCGAGTACATATTTTATTTGTAATATAATTTGTTCTCGCAAGTATCAACCATTCGCCACTAGTTAGATCTACATCAAGTATATCTCGATGCCATGTTATGGTGCCATCTTTTTTAGTGGGTTGCCATTCTTTTAATTGTCTGAGAGAAACTTTTTTTATTAGGTCTTGTGAGAAACTGTGCACGGTACTCGGTACACGATACGATTTATCTAAGACAATTTTCTTATCCGAAGCTTTCAAAAAGTCTTCTAGTTTTACACCCATCCAAGTATATATAGCTTGATCATCATCCCCTGCATAATATATCTCTTTAGAGTTTGGTACCAAAACTTCCTTTACCATTCTCCATTGCAGAGGTGCTAAATCTTGTGCTTCATCAATAATCAATAAATCAAATTTGGGACTTGAACCTTCAAGAATAAACTTCTCTATCATATCAACAAAATCTAATTTGTTTTTAGCTTCTTTGTAATCCGTGTAAGCTTTGTTTAACACTTTTAACTGTTGCCAATGTAGTGTGTGATCCCAAGTATCATTGAATTGTTTTTCTAAAGTTACTTCTCTAACACGAGCCATTTGAAGAACAGACATATATTTATCGCCACCTGCTCCAATCTGAAACAATGGCCCATCTTCTAAACCTACCGTTGGATTACTTCTAAACTCTAGTCCAACTAATCTTCCTAGTTCATTATAATCGGATCCTTTGAAAACTTGCTTTGTAGTAAGACCCATCCATGTAAAAGCCAACGAATGTAAAGTCCTAAAGTAAATCATTTGATCGCTACTTAAATTTAGTTCAGAGATAGCACGATCCTTTGCTTCTGTTGCTGCCTTACGACTAAATGACATAAAAGCTATCTTAGTCGGATCCATACCTTCTTTTATCTTTTCTTTAACTAAGTTAATTAAGGTAGTGGTTTTTCCGGTACCTGGTGGTCCAAATATTGTTGTTTCCATTAGTCTGAACAAAGTCCCTTCGCATATATTCGTACTGCCTTGGGATGAATTTTCCAAGCTTCTTCAACAACATAGTCCTCTATTAGTTTTTTATCTGCCATACACTCTTGTCTACTTTTAAACTCAACCCTAGGTTCATAAAAACCACATATTGACTTACCACCATCAATTCTAGGTGCTTCAACCAACACAATACAAAAAGCTATTAATACTTCCATTAGAATGGCACCTCCTCTTTTTCAATAGGTATCTCACTTATGTCAACTTCAGATACTATCTCTGGAACCCACCAAACTCTAACTGATTTCCATTTACCCGAAGACGTTTTGAATTTTTTAACACTAGAACTTTCTTCGTTATTTATCTCTTTCAATCTTTCTTGCACTTGTGCTCTTGTATAACTATCAAACTTTTTCTGCCTCATATATTCCATTAGAGAATCTAATCTGAAATAGGTCTTAGCCTCTTCTACTTCCGTGTAAGGTTTACCTAACATAACTTCTTCAAAAGTTTGTGCTTGCACTCTGCCGGTACAATAAGATTCAAGTATAGATATAAACTGACCTTTGTATGTTAGTTCCTCGGGAACTTGTATTTCATTACATTTCTCCATCAGATCATTCACAGTTGATTCCCAATCAGAATCTTTTAACTTAGGAGGCATAACTTTTAATTGCTCCATACATGCTCTTTGAAATAGTCGTGGTGCTTGTAATTCTTCTGTTGTTATCTCTAATCGTTGTCCACCTATATCCACGAACCATAGTCTTGGCTCCGATAAGATAACAGACAAACCACTAATCGTAGGCATTGATGTAGCACCTATTCCTAGCTTCATAGATCTACATACACTTTGATTGCAATGAGAAGACATTGGCTCCTCTTTACATAGATACTGATATTCTTTTTTCTCTAATGTATTTTGTATGGCTACAACTTCTGATGCAGATAAAGGTGGATGAAAGTCTCTTACATTGTGCTCTTCAAATTTTGTTTTCCAATTACCAGGCTCAAGCCTTTGTAGAAATACACCTAGTTGAAAAGCAGTTCTATTTCTTTCTCCTTCAAACACACCAATAGCTAACTTAGTTCTAAGGCAAGGTATATAATTTGGTAAAAGATCTACAGGTCCACCTATGGGCAGAGTTAAAAAGTCCTTCGGTAAGGTCTTGACCTTTTGTATCTCTTCAATGAATTCCGACAACGATGCCTCGACATAAGTTCCCTCTCTTCGGATGATCGCATATCGTAGAGTTTGCTCTGAATCAAAATACGGTAAATTGATAAAGTTGCCAACATCACCCCTTTCGACAAGAATCTGTTCTTGTTTTGGGAATATTTCGCACCTGCCATGACCAAGTGCAGAAGAAATTTCTGCAGCCTTGTCTCTGAAATCTCCTGCATTCATCCACTCCTTAAAGAAAAAGAATATATGTGCACCACCTGATTTACTACGGCACACGATACACGGAACTTTGAGTTCCTCTAATTTGTCTATTAATTTATTATGTTCTAATGGATACTCATCTATATCCAAAGCACCAAACCTACATTTGTTCTCTTCATTAATAGGAATAGCACCAACACCTTTTTTGCCGTTGATGTGACCTTCTATTAATTGTAATGTAAGAGGGTTTCTTACTATAAATGATTTCGCTTTTTGTTTACCTGCGGTACGTTCTTGTGACACTTCCGTCTGACCATGAGCCGTACTGAAGCCGGTAAAAGCTTCTAATAATTCTTCTGCTAAATTCACTCTTCACTCCACAAAAAAAGAGTCGTGACTTGGAGGACTAGCCACGACTCTGATTAATTAAAACGGTATTTCGTCATCCTTCTGTGCAGATTGCATTTCATCCGCAGGAGCCGAAGCCGTCTTGATCTCCCCTTTTCTGAAACTTTGGTACATAGTTCTAGCTTCTAACATCATAGCTTCTAGTTCTTTTGTAACCTCAGTAGCTCTTTCGATCTTGTAGTTATACCAACTACCTTGATCATTACTTTCTGCAATAGTCTTAATAGACCACGCAGTTCCATACAACGGCATAGGTTTACCTGATGGTAATCTTATACCATTCTTAACTGTATTCCATCTACGAGACACTTTAAGCTGTGTCTTCTTCATATCAAGAATAGCAGGTGAACCGGTCTTAGTCTCAGGATCCATAGCCATAATTACATGCTGATGAGTTCTAACTAATTCATTACCCGAGGGCAGTATTTCTGCTGCACCTTCACGAGTTGTAAGAGTAATGTCTTTATCATCTGCTGATAGTTCTCTTATGAAACCACCACCACTTGATCTTAATGCGAACTCCAAGAACTTCTTCTCAAAGAAACACGGTACAACAAGCACACCTTCGTCTGCTCTATATACTGTTTGAGACACAGTGTTAAATATATCTCCTTGTTCAGCACCTTTGATGTACATAGAATCTTGTTTATTTAACTGTGGAGACAATGCTTGTAATATCCTTATAAAAGGTATTTGCATATCTTCCGTAGTAAAGTTCTCAAGTCCTGCTCCCGCCTCTTCCTCTAATAAAGAAGATAGGTTGGATGGTGCTACTTCCGTAGCCTTCTTTTCTGCAACTGCATTAGCCATTATTTTGCTCCCTTTATTTTTGCACGATTGCCTACATATATTCCGAAAGTATCAAAGTCAATTTCTTGATTATTCTCTATTCGGTTCTTCGCCCAAGTTCTTAATGTCATTGGATGAATATGAGTCTTTTGAGCAGGTGCTAAACCTTGATTGCGTAAATCATCAACCACGGCTCCCGCTACATTGTCTTGACCCATACCAAAGCCGACAACAACTTCGTTCTTAATTATATCGCCCTCACCAATAGAACGAATAAAACTAAATGCTTCATCCTTCTTATCGTCAGGTATTCTTGCCGATACATATTTATCAATAGAAACTTTGTTGCCATCAACAGTTAGACTTTCAACTCCGAGAGTCTCCATCAATGATGGAATGTCTTCCTCATCAACAGTTCTTTTTCTTTGTTGTAAATCTTTGAGATGTTGTTCGGCATCCTTAATCTCTTTATCGAGATCAATGGATTGCCTTATCAATGTAGAGAGCTTTGAAGTCTCTCCTTCGCTAACTTTATTAAATGCTTGAGGGTTAGCTGCCTCTTCTTCAAATAGTGAAAATACATCACTCATCGTTCTCTCCTTCTACGTTAAAGTTTATACCCTTCGGTATTGGTTCTAAGGTTTTATACCCTAGCTTTTTGTTTGTCAATAGAATTCGTCTGACTCTTTTTCCACATATATTCTTGCTTTGTGAGAAAAGATATTTGACCACCTATTGACCTATCATTGTCTTCCGACAATTCTTTTAACATGTCCCAAGTTTTGATTGGTACTGCTACTGATTTCCATCTATCTGGATCCATTTTATTCTCCCTTTTCTTAGTTATGCCTATTTTTTTCCATATTGTCAAAGATTTTCTTACATTCAATCATACTTTTTTCTAAAGCATATTTCCAGGATCTTTGTGTTAAGTCTTTATCATGCTCAAAAGTATTTACATGAACTTTTTTAGTTACATTAGGTAAAGATTCTACACTCATAAACTGTATCTTTCTTTGAGGTAAAGCAACCAAAGCTATTATATCGCAATCAAGTTTAGTATAATGTCTTTTTGGATTACCCTTTGCTGTTGAAAAGCTATAACATTTTTTCTTATCTACATAAGTGGCGGTCTTTACTTCTATTCTTTGAGCCATAAAAACACCATCACCCTTAACTGCAACAACATCTGTACCATCTTGTTTTATAAGATCACACTCAACACCTAACATTGTTAATTCAAAAGCCGTGAAAAGTTCTCCTGCCGTGCCTATTAGTTTCTCAGTTCTTCGCATTAGTCACTCCTTTTCGGTGATACTTTTAACCATTGTCTGGCTTCTTCTCCTAGTGTCCTCCCTGCTAATGTAATTTTTGATTGTAAAACTTTAACAATGTGAACATCAATACTATCGGGAACAACCAAGTCAACATACAGAACATTATTCTTCTGTCCTATTCTATGGCATCTGTCCTCTGATTGTATTCTTGTCTCAAGATTAAAGTCATTCGAATAGTAAATAACATTCGTGGCTGCCGTAAGTGTCAAACCCCTACCCGCAGTTTGTGCATTACCTACAAAGAATCTTGTCTCCTTATCATTTTGGAATCTATCAATAGCCTTGTCTCTATCTTCTTGTGATGTGTCGCCATAATAAGTGACCACGGTGCCCGATCCATAGGCTTTATCCAATGATTTTTTTATCTTCTTTATGTCATGTCTAAACCTTGACCATATAATTACTTTGCCGTCCATCTCTGCTATCGTGTCAAGCATGGCATCTATTCTGTGATTGGCTATCTCAACAGTTTCTCCATCATCTGTAACAAGGTATCCACACAATAATTGTTGAAGCCTAAGTAATCGTGTCATGACCTCCGGGGCAGTGACCATGTCGCCACCTTCAAGAAAAGCAACTGCACTATCTTTCATACTATTATAATGTTTGATTTGATCAGAGGTTAAAACAACTTCTCTTGTTGTATATATCTTATCAGGTAAATCCAAAGCTTCTTCTTTTGTCACTCTGTATGCAAAGTTATGAAGTTTATCCGTTAATTCTTCTAAATTTCTAAAACCTACAACTTGTTGAAAACTATGATTCCCCATTCTTGTCTGCCTAACTATGGCATAACGTCCTTGGAAAGACCAATAACTATCGAAACCTAATAAGTCTTTATCAAGAAAAGCACACTGAGCATACAAATCCATAGGTGATTGTGTAATAGGTGATCCCGTTAGTATTCTTTTATATTGAGCCGAGTCTCCTATTTTTAATACAGACTTTGTTCTTTTTGCTTTTATATTTTTAATTGTTGTTGATTCATCTACTGCCAACATAAAATTACTTCTATGTATAAATGCCTCTAAGTATTTAACTACCTTTGCCGTAGCAAAAGATTCTACATTGACTAATAATATTCTTAATTTATCCCTGGTTTTTACACCCTCTTCTAAAATTTTCTTTTCTGTTTTGTTGGCACTAGCTTTCCAAACGTAAACATTCTTTTCTACATTGTCAGGTAAATGAGTTGGAATTTCTGCATTCTTCCAATTCATATACACACCTTTTGGTGCGACTATAATAGCCGTATCTATTTTTTTATTTTCATATAGCCAAGTGATATTATCTATTAATACTTTTGATTTACCACAACCCATTTCCATAAAATAGGCATAGTTCTTCCTATTAAAACTACGAAGTAGAGCCTCTTTCTGATGCTCGTAAGGTTTTGTCTTATAATTGAATGCCATTTGATTCCCCTCATTTGTACATATCCTCAATCCAGGCTAATGTAGAACTAGCTGATTGATTTTCTTTAAACTTTTGTCTATATTTCTCTTCGGGTTTAACGGCTTCGGGATCATCAGTTCCACGAAAGTCGGTTTCTGGTAACTCACTTTGTTGTTTTGTTGTTAGGAAAGGTCCCCAATAACCACCACAACCCTCAAGAGAATTTCTTTTCTCTCTTCTCCATTCCTCAAGTCTTGCTATCTGGAGGATCGTCTTCACCGAAGTCCCAATCTGGTTCGAAATTGATTGTGAGTCGTGTCCGAGGCTCCACATCTTTTTTGCCACGGCCACGGCTAGGTGAGGATGATTCGGGAAAAGGGATGACGTTATCTCTACTGACAGAGTGTATGTCTTTCTTTTCATTTTTCTTACTCATCATTCTCCTCCTCTTCTAGCCCATGCATGATACTAAATTTTGCAGACTCGAGATGCCAAAGCACCTCGGCTGGATCTTTAATTGTTGTGATCATTTGAACCATGTGATCTTCTTTACTTGTTCCAAGAATCACAATCTGATCAAATTGATCTGCAGCCATTTCACATACCATAGGTACAGGTTTAACTGTTCTCCTCATTTTATAAGGGAAATTTATTACATTGTCACTCATTTTAACTGTGCACCCTGACAACAATCATCAATGATTGCATGACATAGGACACATTGTTCATGCCCATGTACATTCATTGTCTGTAATGTTCCTTGGCATCTTGGACAACGAGGTGCACAATGTGAGTTTACTTCTTCTTTTGTCCATTCGTAGTTTTCTTCTTCCATTTTTCATTTATCTCCGATCTTAGTGAATGTGTATGACCATTATATTTCATCTCAGTATATTTGGAAGCTAGTCTTCTAGCATCTTTCGCTTCTTCTTCCATACCTGCTGATGCAAATTCAATCGCCTCCTCCTCGAACCTCTTTATTAATGTGCTTATGAGCCTCATAATCTTTCTCCTCAACCATGTCATAATCAGTATCAATATATTGATAACCCATATGTTTCCAAGTATTCTTATCTATTTCCCTAGCCAATGCTCGCTCGATTGCCGTTTCTTCATTAATTGCATTGACTCTAACAACTTTTCTTACATTGGTATAAAGCACTATATAATAAGGATCAACCTTAGTATAATTGTTTGTCGCTATTACATAATCTTTTTTACTTACACTCTTTAACATTTTTTTAGTACTTGATTTCATTTTATCCTCCTATTAATTCTTCAAGTTCGTAATCACTTAATGTTTCCAAATAATTTGGATCATCAAATGGATCAAGAGGTTTTACTTTAGGTTTGCTTACCTTTACTTTTTCTTTTACAACAACTGTTTTTACAACTGTTGTCTCTGTTAAAATTTGTTCTATCGTATTAAACCTATGTCCACAAGCACTACACTTACGTCTTCGTTTAACGGCAGATGTTTCTTGAGGTCTACTATCCACAACAGATGTAGCACTATTACATTTTTCACAATTCATTTGTCCCCTTATGTCCTCTCAAAAATTTTTTCACATTTATATTTAACATGATGAGGAAAAGGAACCATGACTCGTGTCATATCAACCATCTCATGTATCCTCCCCATACATTCTTCTATCGTAATGTAGCCGTTCGGAGCCTCCATATCATGTAACTCAAAACAACTCTTCTCGTCTCCCGATCCATGAACCAAGGAGCAAACTAATAACAATGCTTTAAACATAGTTATCCTTTCAAAATTCTTCGCCAATGTTGTCTTAATGAATCTGAATAATATGGATGTCCGTCCTTGTCATACTCGCTACATAAATCATTTATTATTGTCTCCATCTTTTGGACGGCTTGCTCCCATGTTACTTCTTCTTTGATAATAGGTTCATGCTCTAATTGAGTTTCTTGTAAATGTATATCTTCCATTACAATCTCCTTTTTCTTTTAATTATACATAATATCCTATAAAAGTATATAATGTAGTGGATTTTCATAGATTTTGCTCCATTAGATTACGGCACAAGCATTTCCCTTAGTAAACATGTAATTATAATTGAGATGTGGGCATGTTTTACTAAGACATCTACGACATTTGAGTTATACGATATTCCACCATCGCACTAATAGGAGGTGTGCCTACCACGAAACTTATAAAGTCTTTTCTATTGCATTTGCTATCATCATGGCATTCTGTGGGACTATCGCATTGCCTAGTCCTTTAATTCTGTCCACCCTTTTGGGTAACCCATCAACCACTCTGTCCACTCGGGGTTCAACTTGCCAGATGGTTTCTGGGGGTCTTTCACCTTGGCACACAGATATGACCGATTGTCCATGTGTATCTGACTCTTGCTCCCAACTGCTCCACAGTCTTTGTATTCGCTCGCTCTTGGTGTCGGAAAGGTTTCCATGTGATTCACGGCATCCCTCAACTTCACT
>Ga0208669_1000776_pt1 | contig 12370 bp, 18 predicted proteins | sample 21_taG_FD_184095 | JGI IMG/M metagenome (GOLD analysis project Ga0208669, IMG submission 184095) | Marine viral communities from the Subarctic Pacific Ocean - 21_ETSP_OMZ_AT15319 metaG (SPAdes) (version 2) | ecosystem: Environmental > Aquatic > Marine > Oceanic | place: Pacific Ocean | collected...
AGAGCCACCAGCCGAAACTAATCCAAGAGAACCATCGCCTCTTTCTACTTTTAAAGAAACACTGGAGCTACCCTCATAAACATGAAGTTTTGCACCACTGGGCGTTCCCCCAATGCCGACCAGTCCTGCTGAAGTAATAACCATTAAATTTTGTGTACCACCAGCATCAAATGATAATGTATCGCTACTGTGTGTATATCCAATTCCCCCTACTGCTCTAGTAGCATCACTAAATAAAATATAAGAACCAACATCACTTGCTAAGTTAATATTTGAGTAGTCTCCGCTTCTTTCTACTACTAACTGGTCATCATCGTGAGTGTCAAAACCAGAAAGAGCTGACCTCTGTATTCGTACTGTACCCTCAATTATCTCATCATAAGTAAAACTACCAGCACCCTCAACTTTAAAATCGCCAGTTATTACAAGATCACCATCTATTTCACCGCCCTTACTTAAGTCAGGAGTTACGGCACTCCCCATTCCACCAATCATTATATCTCCACGATCCGCACTGAACCAGTGCTAGTTGTTGTACTATTATGATTAAAATACACTGTATTGCCTAATCCTCTAGGTACAGTGAAGAACATCATTGTGTCTTTTGGCACAATCATGTCATTGGATGCATTTACATCCTGGCCACTATCTGCGCTAAAATTAAAGTGCAAAGCAACAGAACTATGAACAGCTAGTGTCGCAGTGGTTGATGCTAGTGCCACATGTATCGAATTATTAACATTTGCACTGCTTCCACTTGCAGCGGCTGATTTAACGGACCATCCACCACCTACTGTAGAGTTTAATGCTTCTTGAACCGAGCGTTTATGTAGGTTAGCCATTAGCTTGATCTCCTATGCACGATTGCGAAATCTCCACTAGCTACCGTAACAGCGGACCAATTACCATAAATGGTTTGACCGGCTTTTACTGTAACAGATGATAAGGTATCCCATATGTCCGTATCTGAACTGGTAGCAGATACAACTGCGTCAACTGATAAAGCAGTGATTGCTACGTAAGTATGGGCGTTTACTGTGGCGTTGGTGACATAATCATAGCCACCGCCTGCGGTGATGATGTTTAGCGCTTCTTGCGCGGTATAACGATGTAAATTACTTGTTGCCATTTTTTCTCCATCTCTAAGGTATTAGCAGACCGTGAACGAGACATAAATAAGAGTATTACTTCTTAAATATCTTCTTCAACTTTTTCTTCGGCTCAGATTTAACAATCTTTGGCCCACCAAATTTGTTTTTAATTACTTCATAACCCTCATCAACAAGTTTCTGCGCTTCTTCACGCGTGCTAACATGTTTGGTGTGGTTTTCTTTATTAAGTATAATCATAAGTATCTTTCATATATTGCACTGGGCGATGACAAAGCACCGCCCAGCTTGATTGCATGTGGTTTATGAGTTCAAGAACTCGATACCCTTAACATGGTTACTAGTTGTAATCACTGCACCATAAATGATGTCAGCCACAACTTTAGTACCCAGGTAAGAAACATCATAATCAGATTGAATACGAATGTCTTGCTGCACAGCAACTGCGATTGCAGATTTGTGTACAAGATATCCTACTTCAATACCGTCACTAGATGTTGTTGGTATCAATGAGCTAGTGAAAACCGGTATACCAAATAGTAAACCAACTTCACCAGTTCTCATTGCTGCATTATCAGCACCAAAACCAATACCAGCAGAAGTGCTAGTTGATCCTGATACACCAGCAGCAACAAATGCTCTAGAGTTCAAGAGGTCAGCATAGATAAGTGGATTCACAAAGAATGCACACTCTTCTTTTGGAATATCGTTAGATAACAATGTTCCAATTGCTGTTTCAACATCAGCGTTTGACATGCTATTGTTAGCTGCCAAGTCCTGAGTTGTACCAAGTGTCTGAAGCAATGCTTCAATCTTAGTATCGACCGCTTTTGCAAGTGCATAACCCATTGACTGAGCATACTTATCAAAAAGTTGCTCGTTTGATTGGACCATCGCAATATCTTCAAATAATTTTGCAGAATATTTGTGTTGGTCAATCGCAAGATCAATGTCTGTTTCTACGTTTGCAGTATAACTAACAGCAGTGTTTGCCTGCTTGTCATCTGTTGCAACTTCTTGCATTGTTGGGATGTGTAAAACATCTCCTCGTCCTTGTACAAGAGAACTGTAGTCATCAAAAAATGGTTTGAAAACTAAATTCTTCTCGAAATAACGATATACTCCTGCTCCCCACAGTTCAGGTACGAAAACATCAATATCTGATTTTTGGGTTACATCACCAGTAAATCCATAATAATTAGCCATTATAGCTCCTAAGTTTTAGCACGACGGTATCTCTCGATAATACTAGGCCAGTTCTTCTTTCGATCTGCGTCACTCATCTTTGTCCAATCACCTTGGACTTCATTTGCAGGAACTGCCGGATTATTAGCGATAGCTACTTTCGGCTGTTGAACAATTTTATTGTGTAATGCCCGAAGCTTTGCCATCGGCAAGTCTCCAAACGTTTCACGATCTTCTATACTAAAGTCATTCAGTATCTGTTCTCGCATCTGCGCTTCGTCTTTCATGGCTCGTTCCACAATGGGTTCAAGTTCTGAAAGTCTAGCAGCACGCTCTTCCGCAAGAGTTTGCCATTCTTTTTTGGCCTCTAACTCTTTAGTGCGTTGAGCTTCTGCTTGTTTTTGCATTTGTGCAAGTTCAGCCTCTGCTTTTTGACTTCTCGCCCTATATTTCTTTGATTCTGCGATCAAGTCTCCAACTTCAGGGTTAGTTGGTTGATCCTGCGGTTGTTCGGCCGCCGCCTCTTGAGCTACTGCTTTTTCTACTGGTGGTCGCTCGACATATGGTTTGTCACCAGGTGCGCTCTGCACATTATCTTCAGACATACTGTCTCCTATTCATTACAACGTTACTTTTAATCGTTGGCGCGAAATTTCTTTTAAATTCTTTTGCGTGTTCTTTTCAAACATCTTGACCACTTCTTTTTGCACTAGTGGCCCTACTCTATTACTACCAGCGATGACACGCGTCTTATTATTCTTTGCTAGTTTGTGACCATCTTTGTTTGATTTAATACCGTACTTAATCTGTAATTCAGGCGCTGTACTCGTGGCCATCACTTGAAACTTTTTAAACATTCTACCAGTAAGTGTTAGGTCAGGCGGACTTACTTGCGTACTAATTTGCTTTGCAAAACCTCTTTTGGCTTTTTTACTTCTATAAGACCTAGAGTATTCTTTAAATGTTTTGCCAAATGCATCAATACCTTTTCTTGTTTGCTCTACGTGAGTATTGCGTATTTTTTCTGCAAACTTCTTTAAGTCGCTTGATGAGAATTTGAGCAATTTTTGTATTATGTTTAACTTAACCATCTACGACACCCCATTGATGACGGCAACGGAATCCGCCCCTGAAAATGAATCCATCTGATTTAATTGTAGTAATCTCATTTTTAGTTAATGGCCCTGCATTAAGGTACTGCCTACACACTGCCCGATTCTTTTCATCGCGAGGGCCAATGTATTCCCACTCAGTATTATCAGGTAAATCTTCAGCCATTGTTGCAATAACAGACTGCTCATATGTTGCAAGCATTGTTGTGATCACTGCATCAGGTCTAGTACCACTAACAATGCCTTTCATTAAATCTTTTATTTCACTTCTTGATAGATTGTTAGCTATACCTTGCGCAAGTGTTACTTGAATATTACTGGCCATATTATTGGATAGATTTAAAACCATTGTTTGTTGAATATTGCGCAAAGCAACAAGCTTGGCTTCTGTTGTTGCACCAAAGAAAGGCAAGTTATCTAAAATAGCGTCACTGGCTGCCATATATGCACCAATTCCTTGCGATAACTGTAAATCCTCAATGAAGTATGTCGAGATATCTAATGCAGCAATAAAGAGCAATATTTCTTCTGTCGATAAACCCTCATCTTGCAGTTTCTCAACATCATTCAGAAATTCGTCTTCTGCTTGATCTAAACTAGCTAAATATGCTTCTAAAGCTTCATCTATTGGCATCTTGCAATCTGTTTAGTAATCTATTGACCGGTTGGTCTTCTTCTTCAGGTTGTTCTTGTTGTGCTTCAAACTCTGCACGTTGTTCCGGACTAGCATCAGGATTCATATAATCAAAGTAATCTTGCTTACTTGCAAGTCCTTGCTCAAAGCGCCAGGTCCATAATGCAATCTCCGTGTCAGGGGTGAGAGCATAATTTGGTTCGAGAAAGTCTACACTATAATCTTCACCAACATCTATGCCTGCTTCTACACGAAGTATTTCTCTATCTATTTTGTAGCGCTTTTGTTCCCAAGGCCGCCATGTATCTTCTTTCTCGCCAGTCGTAATATCTCTAGCTTCCATCTCTAAAATGGATAAACTTGCAGCACTTGGCGCATTACCTGAGTCATCTCTAGCAAATTTGGCTCTTATATGATTATTATTTAGCGTTGACTCAACAAAAAACCTTGTAGCATCTACAATTTCTGTCAGCGAACCACCGGGATTAGTCACACCGAAATCTGCACCCTCGGGCAAGTATAATATCTTATCTGTACCGATTTGAATACGCGATGCATCGTCGATATTGGTAACATATTTGATTCCCATTGCAGAATACCGGACACTTAATTCCAGTTCAAATAATGCAACATTAAGAGCTAAATCAGCTTGGGCAATATCCATTGCATTCTTTACACTGTTAAAATCTCTTATTGGTGGATGTCTATGGCAAAATGTAACTGGCAAAACGCCATACGGATTAATATCACCCTCATTCACGCTCATCTTTGCGCCGTGTTCATCCAGTAAATAATGTTCACCTTGGTAACCTGGGCGAGACTCCGTCCATACGGCATGTACTGGTGAGTCCATACGACTATTGCCTTGGTATTCTATTGGGTAGCAGATACCAATTGGCTTTTCTCTGCTATCTCCAGCCAAAAATAACGGCGTATAGTGAGATAGTATCTCATATTTTAAATCTTGTTCTAATTCACACCATCTAGAGCGGAATGCCATTGATCCTAATAAAAATGTTAAGCGTTCAAGTTGTCTGCGCTGCGCATTTAGACTATGGATGTTTATGGAGGCAAGGTATGTATCCGAAGCGCGCATTCTTGGGGGGCGCTTATATGTCATACTACGTACAGCGCAGACTCTTCCAGTTATATTTGAATTAAGTAGTGGCGCTTGCCTTAGTGTCTCAGGACTAAAGTAATCATGTACGTAACTTTCAATGTTGATACCCTCGTACCAGTCCATTAAGTAGTCACGTTCACGCACGCGCTCATCTTCAATATATCTTAAGCTATCTTTTAAAGATTCAGCTATCGCACTCTGCGATAAATCAGGAATTGTTACCATATATTTTTTACCAATCTATTACACCAGCCATTCTACTCTTAATAGGAAAAAGATTACATATCAAGTAGCGCATGGCATCATTTACGTGATCAAACACACCATCTTTAAGTGGTTCTTCTTTGACAGATTGCTCTGCTCTATTCTCGGGATATCTATAATTTTCGTAACTGGCAATACTACCTTTGCATTTGTCAGATACTTGAAAATGACTATCCCCATTTGCATCTTCAAACCATCTACGCATATGCGATACGCCATTTACCACATTACGCGTCATGGCATCTTTGCGGTAGCGTACACGCATGCCTTTACGCCAAAAACATTGTATATCTGAAATGCCTGATTGGCTATTTCTACCGCCACCAGCCGGATCGCCAAAATAACCAACAATCTTATATGGTTTTTTACGGACCATGTCAGCAAGGTCTTCTGTTTTAACATTCTCAACCATTGCTATTTCGTCAAACTGATAAATAGTTGGTAATCCTTTTGTGTTAAAGTCGATGTTACAGAATACAACGGCAGGCTTGCGGAAACCGAAGTCGATTGAAGCGTATGCTGGCAAGTTGGGATTGTACTTAAGGTCTTTCTTTGTATGTACGGCATCGGAGTATGGGAAACACTTTCCACTAAATGATGTGAATTGCGCTTCATATTCTTGATAAAATGTTTCACTTGTAAGCTCCTTTTTTAAGTCTTCAACATCATCTTTGAAGAACGGTGATTCACTACTGGGGTGTTGCCAACTGGCCCAATCAGGATAGTTGTCATCTGAGCCTCTATCGTATAGAGACTTCCACCAGTTCATACCACGAGGCGTGGAAACCATTAAGCACCAGCCTTGGCGGTCTGATAATGTTGGGCGCAAGTACTGCTCCCATATAAGTTTGTTTGGCATTGCCGCGGCTTCATCAATAACCAAGTAGTCAATTCCCTCACCAATCAAACTTTCCGGAGAATCCGCCGACTTGACTGACAGCTCCGAGTTAAGTCCAGCAAGTTTGAGGTAGTACAAGTCTCCGTTCACTTCTTTCTTGTTCTCAATTGGCAATTTGAGCCGAACCATAATATCTTCTTTAATAATACGCGCAATCTTTTGCGATAGGTTATAGCTTGGTGATACAATCCAGCCACGCGTGTTTGGCGTTAGCAAATATGGAAGTATCTCGTATGCTGCTGAGTAGGACTTGCCACTACGCCGTCCTTGGCAATTAATTCTAAATCTAGCTTGAGAGTTGTGTACGTTAAGCTGTTGCGGAGTCGGTTCGTACCCCACCAGCTTCCACAATTTCTTTTTGTTGACTATCTGCTTGATCATCCATTGGGTTACCTTGAAACCCTGCTTCTTTTAGTACTAACTCCAGGTTGTTTGTGTGGTCTACTTGTGATTTGTCTGTTTGATTTAAAAAATTCTTCCCGAGGAAGATAAGCAAGGCCGTATTTCCACTAGCAGCATGCTTCCATTGTAACTGGCGCAAAGAAAGCTTCATCTCTTCCTTGCCTTGCTCGTACTCGGTTCTGTACTTCTTGCGTATCAGTGCCTCATTCACAGCAAAGTACTTACCAATTTCTAGGTATGTACAGCCAAAACTGGCGAGCATTTTTACTTTATCAGGATCAATATCTACTTTTTTAGGCATATACTTATAGCTTATTCGGTGACACAAAGAGCTTCGCGCACTTTGCCATTGTTCTGAGCCAGTAAGTCTTTGCACTGCTTTCGCTAATGCCAAGCGCGTCTGCTATAATTGGGAATGTGTGTTGTTGTATGCGCATACTAAATACTTCTCTCTCGCGTGGTGACAGTTCATCGTACAACTCATGTGCAGATGTCTGTAGCCATCTTCGTTCGGGCGGAATAAAGCCGCTTTGAAATGTAACCATCTTCTCAGCGTAATCTTTTGCTCTTGTGATGGTCCTAACTAAGCGTTCCGCATCTTCGTCTGTTAGTTCAACCCAATTCATGTTGCGCTAATATAGCGCTAAAGTAGTGTTCACAAAAAGCTAAAAAAATTTTCAGGGAGTACCCACATAGAGCAAAAATAGCTTGGCCTTGTGGTATCGGGTTAAAATATGTAAAAAACGGATTAATAAACCGTATCCGCTCGACGGTGGCGCACTCATTGTAACACACTGTAACACAACCGGACCAAGTGCAAGCGGTGGCCGTTGTGTGTCTATTTTGTAAACATGTATGTCAATATTACTTTGTACAAAGTGTTCACAAAAAAGCTTGTAAGTCACGTTGTATTAACGTAATATAATACAGTTCAATAAACAAACTATGAGAGGTTAGAACATGAACACAATAATAAATATTATAACCGTTTTATTTATATGCAGCATTTTAAAAGATGCATGGAATTTTAACGCAATTAAGAGCGCTGCAAGGAATAAAAAAGACAAACAAGATTTGCATAAAAGATTAAATATAAAAGAACATTTAAGGGGCTAGAACATGCATTATATAATAGCAATTGCAAACATAATAAATATAGCGGCTAAGATCACAATATTAACAGTATTGCGGCCGCTGTCGTTTATTCCATCATACATTTTAAAACAACGTAAAAAAAGAGGTTAGGACATGAATAATAATACTTGGATATATGAATGCCAAAGCGGCGAAGAAACAGTTTTTACAATCATTAAGCAAGATAGTCAATTAAAAGCCGGTACTGTGTTTAATGTTGGCTTTTGTGAGTTGTATGAGTGGGATATTACCGGCATTGGCTTAGATCATGATATTAATGATTTCATTGATTATATAAACGAATGTGAGGAACAACAAATATAATTAATACGATCGCGGCACAGCCGCAACAATTCACCACGTTAAAAAAAAGAGAGGACAGCATGCGAACAGATTACCAAACACATTTAGTTTATAAGAGTGCAAATAAAAAAACCGGACCAATCCCGGTAACATATACAACCGCGGCAACGTGTCCGCTAGACTGTATTTTTAACCACAAAAACGAGGGCGGCTGTTATGCCGAGCAAGGACACACCGCTATAAATTGGAGCTTAGTAACAGCAAAAAAGCGCGGTGATGTATTCCCGGCAACAATGCAAAAGATCAAAGATTTACCGCCTGGCACGCTGTGGCGGCACAATGTGGCCGGTGATCTGCCAGGAGACGGCGAACATCTAAACGGCACAGCATGCGAACAACTTACCGCAGCAAATAAGAATAAAAGCGGCTTTACTTATACACATTATAACCCAACAAAAAACGGCAACGGCGTAATTATTAAAGCAATGAACGCGGCCGGCTTTACGGTGAATTTATCCGGTAATAGTGTTGATCATGCGCTAGAATTAAGCGCGCTAAATGTGGGGCCGGTTGTTGCGGTTACTCATAGCAAAAAAAGCGGCAATTTTAAGCAAGGTGGCAAATTTTTTGTACAATGTCCGGCAACCGTTAAAGATAGTATAACGTGCAAGACTTGCAAACTTTGCGCGGTGGGTAATAGAAAATCAATAGTTTATTTTCCGGCGCACGGCAGCAAGTCCGGCGTAATTGATGAGATCTTAAACAAAAAAGAGGCGTAAACAATGTATGTATTAGAATATTATAAAAAAGATCATTCTTTTAGATTTGATAAGTTTGAAAGTAAAGCAATTGCAATGAAGCATTTTAAAACATTAAAGCGCCTTAAATACGAAGTAAAGCCGCCGCAACTTATAGACATATCTGTTATTGATTCGCTTTACTGGTACGCGGTCGAATATGAAAGGGCAAGTATTAAAATATATGATGTCGTTTTTAATATGGATAATACGACATTACATAAAAGCTGTTTAATTACCTGGAACGGCACAGATTACAGCATTTATGTATTAAATAAACGCGGCCTTGGTTTGATGGTGCGCGCGGCCGGCTTTGATAGTGCGCAGCATAAATTAAAACATAATGAATTAATACAGCTTTGCCGGTCCTGGATTGATCACAATTACATAAAAGAGGTTAAAAAATGAAGTATTGCATAAATAAAGTTGATCAAGAAATTAATCTATATTGCAGCGGCTGCGGTGTTCCTGGAACATGTGCGGATAATTCGCAAATTGTTTTGTATGGTGTAAGTAATGATCAATTATTATGTAATAGCTGTTTAAACAAAAAAGAGGTTAAAAAATGAACTTAGAACAACGTAACAAAATAGCATTAAGAGTATTTAACAAGCTTTGCACTATGTCAAAAAGTGATATTGTATTAAGTAATGATACAATAACAATAAACGGCGCGCCGCTGTTTTTCAATGATATACTAGATTATTACAACAGATTAAAAGAGGTTTGCAGCAATGAAAGTTAAACACATTATTAAACAATTAGAGTCTTGTAATCCGGAACATAGATTATATGCCTTTTTAGATTCGGATCATCTGTATTCTATTGATTACGTTGATCTTACATTGACTGACAGAGTCGATATAAATTTAAACAAAAATAAACTGTAATGAAGTGTTATAAATGCAGCATAAAAGCGCCAACAAATAAAACATATTATCACACTTATTTAATTAAGCAATTCAAGAATGTTTTTTTGTGTAATCATTGCGAATTAAAAACGCATTCCTGGATTACGTTTAAAAGTGAGGTTGTAAAATGATCATATTAAGCCGCATTTTAACAGTTAATAACCTTGGTTGGGTTGATTTTTATCTAGCTTTGTTTATACTGTTATTTATTGGTGCGCTCATATTAAGTATTGAAGACTAACAAACAACAAACAAAAAAAGAGAGGTTAGAAAATGGCAATTAAGAAAAAAACAAAAGCACAAAAGAACCAGGATAAAAAGCGCCTGGACAAAGCACAAAAAAAACTGTTTAAAGCTGTAAGAAAGTTTGAACAGTCAGTACTTGACGCAGAGTTTAACCTTGATTATATCCTAATTAAAGATATAACAAATATGTTTAAAACATTAGATATAGTCAAATTTAACTTAGGAACAACGAAAGAAACACACGTATTTGATACATATGAAGACATACAAGATATTGAATCTGATCATATAAGTGATATTAAATGTTATAAAAAATAATAAACACACCGCAGCAAGTAAAAAAAACCTGGATTAATTCCGGGTTTTTTTGTGTCTTGATCATTATAGTAAATTATGTTTTTAGCCCCATTTTAAGCACTTTTAAAAGCGCTTTTTTTGTGTCTATTATTGCATGTATCAAATTATTACATACATAAAAAACAGTCATTTTTTGGTCATTTTTTGCCCTACTATTTGCACTATTTTATGGTTTTATATTATTGCTCGCAGGGTTTTTTATATTTTACCTGGCAGGGTTTTTTTTATTTGCCGGTTGCGCCAAAGTAGCTTGTCTCTGCCCCAGGCTCTGTGAAAACATTTGTCATGTAAAGCAATGTCAAGATCATGCCACCAATTAATCACAGCTTTGCAATGAATGGTGTCTTTTACTGGCATGGCAAAGATGCAAGTTTTGTCTTCTTCATGTGATAATGGACATTTATGTATAAAATCCATTTTTTCCATTGAAATGTTCACACCGACACTAAATATAAGTAAAGTAAGTAAAGTAAGTAAAGTAAGTGTTCACACTAGTTTACCTACTTTACCTCTCCTGCGCGTCGGTTAATTAAGTAATGCATCCAAATCTGTACGATTCTTCGCATAAATTCCGCGCTCAATCTTTATTATTCTTTGCTGTTTTAATAACTTTTTAAGCCAAGCGCTTACTGATTTGCTGCTAGTAATATTTAATGTTTCTTTTAAACTTAGGCGCATATCGTCATATGTAAAATTGTCACCCATGCTGCTTATATTTTCAAGCACACGGTCTTCATCGGAGTTCTCTTGTTCCCGGTACCAAAACACCTCACCTTTTGGCAATGGCTGCAAATACTCATATAATAAATGATCACGCTCATCATCATCGGTAAGCTTGATGCCAAGCGGTAGATTATGAAATTCGCTATTTGTCCGCGTCTTTGTAATCTTCATTACCTTGAGCCTATCATTAAACGTTCCAGCAAGTTGTATCAGGTTATCAAGCCAATTACAATAGAATGAACCGCCAAACACCATTGCGGTGTCTATTGGTACTTGCTTTTCGCTTATCTTTTTATGGTGTGCTACCATCATCACAGCTAGTTTATAGCGCTTTTTAATGGACTCAATCGTTTCTAATAAACTACGTAACTGGTCATTCTTGACTGTATCAACCTGGGTACTTGTATAAAGGTTGTCTATAATAAGCACCTCAAACGGCTCTTTCGCAGCTTTTAGATTGCCCTCAATCTTCACATAAGAGTCCTCAAACAGTTTCTTTTGGTCTGCACTAACAATATGCAAGTTCTTACCAAGTAAGTGTTTACGATCCGGATATTTATCAAGTAGTGCATTCATCATAGATGTAATACGTTGCGTCATCATGGAATCCATCATCTCAAACTGTACAAGTAGCACACGCCTTGGCCTTGGCACATTAAAACTCATAAATGGCACACCCATCGCAACACATAATGCAAATTGCAAGGCCCATAGGCTTTTGCCTACATTTGTACCGCCTGCAACACTGGTCCGACCGTCTTCAAGTAGCACCTCATCACAGATATACTTGATTTCTTCTTTAAATGTATCGACAAAGTCTAGCACATTGTACACTGGATCACCGCCGAAGTCACCAGGATCATCTCCAAAGACTTTAGCACTATGTAGCAGCATATTAAAGTCAATGGCACTATTTCCTGCAACAAAGTAGTCGGTTATGTCCATGCCAGTATCTAATTCTACTATTTTTATATTACGGTCTGCATGGTACAATGCATTTGCTAGCTTCTTTGCTCCCTTGCGCCCACTTTCGTCATTGTCGTAACATATTGCTATTTTGTTATAGTCATCAAGCATCGACAAGTCTTTGGGTATGCCATTAGCGCCACTTGTGAATGTTATGGCCGGGAAACCATAACAAGCAGCACTAATAGCATCCTTTTCACCCTCACAGA
>Ga0208669_1000778_pt1 | contig 12358 bp, 14 predicted proteins | sample 21_taG_FD_184095 | JGI IMG/M metagenome (GOLD analysis project Ga0208669, IMG submission 184095) | Marine viral communities from the Subarctic Pacific Ocean - 21_ETSP_OMZ_AT15319 metaG (SPAdes) (version 2) | ecosystem: Environmental > Aquatic > Marine > Oceanic | place: Pacific Ocean | collected...
TAAGATAGCTTCTTATACTGCTCCTGACTTAACAGGTATAGAACAAGAACTAGCAGTTATAGAAGAAACTTTAATAGGTTTAAGTGACTCAGTTGAAATAGCTAAAGATTATACTAGGTCAATTAAGAATGATTTAAAAGATGACTTAGCTAGACAAGAGCAATTAATGGAAAGGCTTGAAGATAAAGTTAATTCTTCTCAAGATGAAATAGATGAAACTATTGATGCAGCAGAAGAAAGATTTGATGCTAGAAGAGATGCTTTGTATTCAGACACAGATAGAAAAATAAAAGAAGTAGAAGAAAGAGTAAACGCAAAGTTACAAAGAGCGTTAGATAACCCACTAGCAAACTAGGAGAATAATATGCCATACGGACCGGGAACATACGGAAGCAAAAGAGGTAGACCACCTATGAAAAAAACAGCTAAGAAGAAAGCAGCTAAGAAGAGTAAGAAGTAATGCCAGCTAAAAAAGACCCAAGGCTAGCAAGAGCAGGTGTATCTGGATTTAATAAACCTAAGCGTACACCTAATCATAAAACTAAGAGTCATGTAGTAGTAGCTAAGTCAGGTGGTAAAGTAAAAACAATTAGATACGGACAACAAGGAGTATCTGGAGCTGGTAAGAATCCTACTACAGCAGCACAGAAAGCTAGGCGTAAATCTTTTAAAGCAAGACACGCTAAAAATATAGCTAAAGGTCCAATGAGTGCTGCTTACTGGGCAAATAAGAGTAAATGGTAATGGCTAAAAAAGGACTATACGCTAACATCAATGCTCGTAAAAAGAAAGGTATTAGCAGGAGTAAGAAAAACTCAACTATTACTAAAAAAGCTTACGCTAAAATGAAGAAAGGGTTTAAAAAGTAATGGATGACAAAAGAGTACAGTTACAATTAGACAAACATTCTAATCAGATAGCTAAGCTTTTTAGTAAGATTGACGACACTAATGATAAGATACAAAAGATATTTAATATGCTTAATCAAATCAGGTATTTTATTTATGGAGGGTTCGCTTACTTTTTAGCTTCTGAAGTAGGTATGTTTAATTTATTGAGGTTAGTAGCATGATAGGATTTTTAACAAATATAGCACCTATAGCTTTAGGCTTTGTTGCTAAGTTGTTTGCTTTAAAAAGTCAAGCAGCACAGGAACAACAAAAGATGATGATAGAAAACCTACAAGTTAGGAATGATTCTATTAATCAAGCTAGAGCAAGAGCAGATAAAGAAAGTCCAATGGCTGCTATGAACAGAAGAATTATTATTCTAGTTATATTAGCCTTGATTATCTTTACACAGATAGCTCCTGTGTTTTTTAATGTACCTACAGTAATACCTACTGTAATAGAAGGAGCTAGTTTACTAGGTATACAGCTAACACCTGATACAATGGATTATGTAACTGTACAAGCAGGTGCTGTATTAAAGTTTGATGAAGTATTCCAATGGGCAACAATGATAATAGAGTTCTACTTTGGTGCGCAATTAGCTAAGGGGAAATAAATGACATTTAGAGAAGTAATAAACGAAGTATTAATAAGGTTAAGAGAAACTCCTATTACTTCTGATTGGAGTGGAGCTATTAATGATAGCACTACAGTATCTGATTACTATAAAGTTATAGGTGCTTTAGTTAATGACTCTAAAAGAAGTATAGAGTCTTACCATGACTGGCAAATTTTAAGAGAAACTGTTAATATAACTACAGTAGCAGATACTAAAAACTATAGCTTAAGTTCTGGACAAGAATTTAAAATATTAGATGTAGTTAATAATGCTACAGGTAATGAGCTAGTGCAGGTAAGTAGAGCTTATCTTAATAGAGAAAGATATCCTACAGCTTCTACTGGTGAGCCTCATTATTATGGATTCAATGGAGCAGATAGTTCTAATAATCTTAAAGTAGATTTATCGCCTACTCCTAGTAAAGCAGAAACTATTTCTTTTGATATGGTTAAATATCAAGATGTTTTAACGCTAGCTGCTACTACAGTAAAGATACCTACAAAGCCTTTAATACTAGGAGCTTATGCTAGAGCTTTAGCAGAACGAGGTGAAGATGGAGGTACGCAATCATCTATAGCTGCTACTGAAGCTAGTACTTCTATTGCTCAAGCTATTATGATGGATAGTGGTAATACTCAATTTGAGTCTGACTGGTTTATGGGGAATATTCACTAATGGCTAAACAACTAGCTTTTCAACCTTTAACTAACTTAGGTGTTAATGGATTAAATACTCAATATAATCCAGCTATCTTAGACCCTTCGTTTCTTACTGACGCTGATAATGTAATGATTAGAGAGTCTGGAAGAATATCTTTTAGAAAAGGCTTAAAGCAAAAAGTAGTTCCTAGTGGCACAGCTATAGGTTCTATGGTAGAACATAATGATTCTGGCACAAACAAGATATTTGCTAGTCATGGCACTAGTATTTATACGATTGATTTTTCAAATCCTAATACTGCTTTTCCTAGTAGTGGTGCTGATGTTAAACATACTGTTGCTAATAGTACAGGTAATTGGCAGTTTATTAACTTTAATGAAAGATTACATTGTTTTCATGCAGGTATAGTACCTCAAAGATATGATGGTGCTTTAAGTGCTGGTTCTAAATGGGCAGCTTTTAATAATAGTACTAAACCTGCTGGTTTAACTACATTTGACCCTAGCTGCGGTATGGGTTTTTATGGTAGAATGTTTGTAGGAGGGGTGACAGAAGAAAAAGCTGTACTGTATTACTCTGTTTTACTAGATGGAGATGATTATACAGGTACAGGTTCAGGTTTATTAGACTTAAAGAAAGTTTGGGATAACGATGAGATAGTAAACATTGCTCCTTTCTTTGGACAGTTAGTTATATTTGGTAAAAACAATATAGCTATATATGACAATCCTGATGATGTAACTAGTATGTCGCTAAATGAAGTTATTAGTGGCGTAGGTTTAGTTAATAGAGATTCAGTACAAGCAGTAGGGGATGATTTAGTATTTCTTTCTGCTACAGGACTGCGTTCTCTTTTGCGTACTACAGAAAAAGATAAAGTACCTTTAACTGATTATAGTGTAAACATTAAAGATACTTTAATAAGAAATATAGGTGTTAGTTCAAATGTAAAATCAGTTTATTTAGAAGGAGAAGGTGTTTATATTTTAAGTTTTGTAGATAAAAACATAACTTATGTATTTGACTTTAAACAATTTACACCTAGTCAAACACCTAGGATAACAACTTGGTCATTTACTGGCGATAGAGAACCAGCTAGTATGATAGATAGTGAATTATATAGTGGTTTATTAGTAGGACAAAAAGATGGTAGTATTGCAGGTTATGAAGGTTATTTTGATGTGGATTTGGCGTGGGTTAGTTCAGCAGCCAGCTATACTAATGCTGCTATTACTGCTAATGTGTCTTCTATATGGATACCGTTAGGTGAAGGAGTAACTGCTGCTATTCTTAAAAGATTAAGAATGGTATTACAAGGCGGTTCAGGAGCAGTTTTAGGAGTAAAGTGGTATAAAGACTATAGTATTAATCCTTCTTCTACTACTCAAATAAGTTTAAATCCTGTTACAACAGGTACTGTTGCTTTATGGGGAGCTGCTGCTTCTTTATATGGAGCTTCTAAATACACACCTATATACGGATTACAGGAATATCAAACTGCTTTAACAGGTAGTGCTAAACATTTAAAATTAAATTTAAGTATTGTCAGCAATGGTTACGATACTTCTATTCAAGATTTATCAATTATATCTTTACAAGGGAAAATACGATGAGTGATTATACAATAGCAGTAAATTGGAGTGGTAAGGATGCTTTGTCTGATAGTGATGCTGCCAAAGTAATATCAGGAGCAGACTTTAATACTGAATTTGTAGCAGCTAGAACAGCTATTAATTCTAAACAAGACATTAATGGTGATAGTGGAGAAGATTTTGCTATGAACAATGGAACAGTAGCAGGTACTTTAACTGTTACTGGAGTGCCTACTATACCTACTGCTTCAGCAGGAACAAATACTACTCAAGCAGCAAGTACAGCTTTTGTACAGGGTGAAAAAGCAAGTCCAACATTTACTGGCACTCCTGCTGCACCTACTGCTTCAGCAGGCACTAACACTACACAGATAGCTACAACAGCTTTTGTTGAAGCAGCTACACCTAATGCTTCACAAACAGTATTTGGTATGGCTAAAATTTGGACATCTGGTGGTGACTTATATATAGCTACATCATAATGACAACAGAACAAATATCTAGTTGTTACGAAGGATTGTGTAAAGTTGTTGACAACATTAACGCAGGTAAGCCAGATAATATGGCACAAGCTAGTTGGGATATACATAAATCAATTAATATAGAATGGTTAAAAGGAATTGTAACTGCTGATTTTTGGACAGATGAAGATTTAACAGCAGCAAATAGTTTAATAGGATAAGTATGGCAGGAGATATTTACTTTAATGGAAGTGCTTTAACAGGACAACACGATGTCAAGTTAAATGGTACTGATATGGATAATGTGTATCTTAACGGTACTAAGATATGGACTAGACATCCTTATCCAATAGGAACAGATATATTTACTGTTAGTTTTGGAGCAGGTGGTAACTGTGATAGTTTTATTAGTTCAACTTATTCTACATATCCATTAGCTTTTGCTTCACAACCAGCTTATACATCTGGAAGTAGTGGTTCATTAGATAAAAGGTGTGGTTTTACTTTAGCAGATGGATTTTATGTTTCATATTACAACCAAGATGAGCTGGGAACAGACTCAGATGGTGTAGGAGCAAGTAATACAGGTGGTGTTTATTCAATATATATTGGTGGAACAGTATCAGGTTTAACTAGAAGTTCTGGAGGTGGCTCATTAAGTGTAGCTGGTTCTGGAAATAACGGACACTCATTTAAAGTAACATACTCAGGACAATAGGAGATAGGAATGTCAGCATTTAATTTAATAGCAGGAGCTATAAGCGCAGCTTTAGGAGCTAAAGGAGCATCTAAAGCAGCAGCAGAAAATCAAGCAGGTCAAGAAGCAGCAGCTAAATATGCAATGGAAGGCGCTTATCCTTATGATGTAGCTGGCTCGTTAGGAGGAGCTAAGTTTGATAATGAAGGAAAAGTAATAGGCTTAGGTTTATCAGACCCTTTTGATAAACAACAAAAAGGTTTTCTTACTTCAGCAGAAGCTAACAGACAATATTTGCAAGGTATCGAGGCTGACCCAATTACAGCAGAAAATAGATACTATGACCAGCAGATGGCTTTACTGGCTCCAAGTCAAGAGGCAGAAAGAGAAGCTTTAGATGCTCAATTAATAGCTAGAGGTATGCTAGGTTCTACTGGTGGTATGGGTCAGATGCAAGGATTAAGAGAGGCTCAAGGTACTACTAATTTACAAGTTAGACAATCAGCTAGTGATAGAGTACAAGATATGATAGATAGGTATAGAACAAGAGTGTCAGAAGATGTATCATCAGCAGCTACATTAGGACAATTGCCTTTAGATTATGCTAAATTAGGTGTAGATACAGGCGGTATGTTAAGTAACGCAGCTATTATGGGTTCTAGATTTTTATCAGGAGCTTCTTTAACTAATGCTAATGCTACAGCAGGAAGATATGGTGGTTTTTCAAATGCTATGAATCAGTTTAGAAACTATAATTCTAGTTCTTCTTACAACCCAATGTCACAGCCTAAAGGAACTTTATTTCAATCGGCTGCTGGAGCTGCTGCTACAGATAGACACTATAACAGAAACAGAATATAGGAGATAGTAATGGGAATGTTAGATTTTAATTTTAACCCTAATGATGTAACAGTAGCTACTTCTGAAGGATATACAAGCGCCCCTATGCAATTAGCTTACGCTAGCTCAGGGATGCTGACTAAGACAGTAGGTAAAATGATGGGTTTTAAAGACGAAGAAGACTTATTACAAGAAATCTATGAAACATCTGATTTTACTACTGCTGAAGGAAGAGAAAAAGCTTTACAAAGAATAAGAGCAGTAGCTCCTGAGAAAGCAGCTGAGTTGCAAAAACAAATACTAGAAGCTGCGCAGACAGAAGCTAATATTGTACAAACAGAATTAGCTACAGAAAATGCTCAAGTAGAAGCTATGAAAAAACGCAAGGCTAGTATTTACATGAAAGACTTTCAAAGAGATGCTTCTAATGAAGGCTTAGCACTTAACATTCAATATTATTTACAAAGACATAACTTTGAATTTGATGCTGATAATCCACCTACTACTTTAGCTAAAGCTAGAGAAATTATAGCTAAGGCTAGAAAGAAACAAAAAGATGCTAAGTCATTCCAAAATGATTTAGATACATGGATTAGTACGCAACAGGATTTATATGTAAACAAACGAGCTGCTCAAGATGCTGGTGTTATACAAACACCTACCGCAGAAACTGAAGCTTTTGATACTCCTGTAGTTACAAGTACTTCTACAGAAACTGAGGGTGATAATACTCCAGCTCCTAAAGATGAAACACCTAAAGGGTTTAATCCTGTAACTTCACCTGCTGGACCTGATTTTAAAGGCATGCATAATGGTAAGATGGGTACTTGGAAATATAAATATACAGTATCTGCTGGTGGACAAGGTGGTTCAGGTGGATGGAAACATACTCCAGACCAAGTAGAAGAACAGTATCAAGGTTCTACTATAACTGTAGATGGACAACAGATTACATCAGGTAATATGGAATCTTATTTTAACAACTTTATGTAAATGGCTTTACCTTTACAAACACTTGAAGAAAGAGAGGCGCAGGTAAGAGCAGAGCTTGCTATGTATCCTCCTATGAACCAGAAGTATAGCTACAACTCTGGGTTTATAGGCGGACATCAAAGTATAGGCTCTTGGTTTACTTCAGGTTTAACTGGTTTGTTGTTAAGTAAAGGAGCTAGTGACAACGAGCAAAGAAAGTGGTATGTACAAAGAAATGGCATACAATTTGGTAAGCAAGCTCTTGAAGATAGTATATCAGCTTATGAAGAATTAAGTAAATATAGAAAACTTACTCAAGAAGAACTTAAAGATTTAGAAGAAAGGAAAAGAAGAGATGCTCTAATGCAAAGAGATTTAGAACATGTCTTTAATAAAGAAAGAGGAGATTTAGATGCTCCTATGGATGCTAAAGGTCAAAGTTTTAATGACAGATGGGGAGTAAATACAGAAGATGAAGGTGAAATACTAAAGCTTTTAAAGACATTAGCTAATAACCCAGCTTATGCTGGAGGTGTATTTACTGCTGAGATATTAAAAGACTTACCTTTAAGTGTACTTGCGTGGTTAGGACTTACAGCTAAAGGAGCTGCTGGAGCTAACTCTATATCTCAAGCACTTAATAAATTAAACAATATACAGCCTGCTGCTCTTAGAGGATTAGCTAAAATGGGTACAGGTATAGGAGCAGGTGGCGCAGCAGGAGCTGGTTATGAGGCTTTATATACAAAACTAGACCAAGGGGATGTAAAAGGTAAAAATGTCAAAGCAGGAGCTGCTTTTGGCTCTGCATTTGGTGTATTAGCAGGACTAGGTGTAATGGCTAGGACTAGTAAAGGCTCTCCTAAAGCTAAAGAAAATACATCTACAGATAAAACAGAGTTAAACCAGTTACAAAAACAAGTAATACCTCCTAGGGCAGAAGCTACTATAAAGAAAAATGTACAAGAGTTAAAAGATAATCCTGATAGAGTTTTTCCTGACATAAGAGAAGGTAGAGATTACAGAAGTGTAGATATTAGTACACCAGCAGGTAGGAAAATATCTGATGATAATGGTTGGGGAGTTAAAGGAGGAGCATTGGCAGGGTTTAGAGGTATTCAAACTATAGATGCTACAGATGGAGGTTTACCTTGGCTTGTGACAGATAAAGTACAGCTAGCAAAAACTTTTAGAACAATAGATGGAGATGTAAACTATAAGGATATATCTCCTATGGAAAGCTGGTACTTACAAGACTTTAATAGTTGGCAAGTATTTATGTTAGCTAGAGAAAAAGGTAAGATTAAAGTAGCTAAAACACAAACAGAGTTTCCTGATGAGCAGACAAGAGATGCTTTCTTAAGTGATGAAGCTACTGCTGAAGTTCGTAACAGCATGATTATTAAAGAAAGAGAAAAAATGTCTAACAGCGATGTTGATGTGGAAAAAGTAAAAGCAGAAATAGCAGCTAATACACAAGCACCTGAAGAAATAGATATAAACACTACACCTAGTTACGCAGAAAGAGTAACAGGATTCTTTGATAGAAAACCTAACATGTTACCTGTAGCAGCAGGAGGAGCAGCTATAACAGGTTATGCGTTAGGAGATAAAGAAGAAGGAGAACCTTTTCAACAAGCACTAGCAGCAGGACTAGCAGTAGGACTAGGACCTAAAGCATATAAAGCATTAAAAGGTAAGTCTTTAAATGCAATAAGCATGCGTATTAAAAAGCAAGTGTCAGAGAATTTAGAAATATCTAGTGAAGTAGCTAAAGCTTGGGAAGCTGAAGCTCAGCGTATTTTAGACAATGCTAAAGATTTAACTCCGCTACAATTTGATGATATTGTAGATGCTATAGAAGGTAATCGTAAAGTTGGAGATGATGCTTTAGATAAGATAAAAGATGACATACAAAAGCTTTTAACAATTATAGGTAAAGAAGCAGAAAGAGCAGGCATAATTAAAAGCGCTGATGAAGTAACTAAGTTAGACATGAAGGGCATGTACAAATCAGGAGAGATAGGTCCATTCTTGAACAATTATTTTCCTCATTTGTTTGAAAAAGTAGGACAACTAACACCTGATGACTTAGTTAAGATATATGGAAAGCTTAGAGATAGGTCAGACATAGACAGAAGTATTAGAGGTACTCGTCAAGAAATACTTAAAATGCAAAAGGAAACAGATGCTAATGGTAAGCCTTTAATTGACCCTAGTTTAAGATTACTAGACTCTAAAGATACTTTAAGTGTTTACATACAAGCTATGTCTAGAACTATTATAGGTAAAAATGCTCTTAATAGTATGCGAGGATTAAGTTTAGGAATACCTGAAGGTGGTAAAGGTATGTCAATGCCTGCTTTATTAACCTTAGATGAACTAGAAGCTTTAAAGAAAGATAAAACATTTAGTAAGCAAGAAGGGTTACATTACTTAGAGTTTGAACATCCTGCTTTAAAAGGTTACGCAGCACATACTAATATACATCATGTACTAAATGACTTCTTTGCAATATCACATAGAGGAAATGTAGGAGATATAGCAGAGAAAGTACTTAAGCTTAACAACGGACTTAAGCGTGTATTTGTATTTGGTTCTTTGTTCCACGCTCAAGCTTTGTTTATGTCTGGTGTTTATTCTTTAGGTATAAGCGGTGCTGTTAAAGGAATGTTTGGTAAAGGAGCTTTAAACAAAGACATTGGCTGGGAGCAAATGCAATTAGGTACTACAGATTTTGCTGACTTAGCACAAGAAGCTTTGCTTGATGGACTCCAGATTGTTAATATTAAAAAGCAAGAGCTAACTAATCCCGGTCAGGAAATTATTAGACCTAAGGTAAAGTACATAGCTGATAGAGCTGGACCTGCTGGTCAGTTTATGATAGGTGCTTTTGATAAAATAGATACTATTACATGGGAATACTTACATGATAGATTTAAGCTAGCTGTTTACTTAAAGCAGAAACAAAAACTTATTGATGCTGGTGTTAATCCTAACTACTCAGGTACAAGAGCTGCTGAATTTGCTAACGATGCCTTTGGTTCTTTAGATTGGAATAACTTTACTACCAGACTATATGAATACGCAGCTAAAAACCCTGATAAAATAAGAGGTAAGATAGCCAACAGAGCAGCACAGTTAATACCTATTAACAAAAGAAGGTGGTTAAACTTAGGACTCTTTGCACCTGACTGGACTATATCTAACATTAGAATTGTAGCTAAAACCTTTACTGGATTACCTAAGGTTACTGATGCTATGGTTAAAAGATTCCATAAAGGTAATTGGGAAGGTATGAAAGAGTCGCAAGACTTTGTTAAAGCATGGAACATGTACGCTGCTTATTCAGCTAGAGCTGGATTGTATACTTCAGCTTTATGGTGGGCAATGACTGAAGCTTTCTCTAGTGAAGACCCAAGCTATGAAGGCTTATGGGATTTTTGGACTGGAGAGAATAGTGGTAAGCTAGACTTAGGAGATGGTGAAAGTATGGTTATCTCTAAGCAGATTGCTGAGCCTATACATTGGCTGCAACATCCTACACATACTTTTATGAACAAGACAAGTGTTGTACCAAAGACAGCTTTAGAAGCTATGTTTAATAAACAATGGTTCTCACTTAAGAAAGGTATGCCACTTGGTCCTAGACTAATAGAAGAAGATGGCACACAGCATTATGCTAAATGGATACTAGGTAAAACAATACCTATTGTAGGTAAGTCTGTACTAGATGAAGACTTAACTTGGACAGAAAGATTTGAAAGAACATTTACGGGTTTCTTTGGATTCCCTCAATATGGCGACCCAGAAGATTTATAACAGGAGAAAAACATGGCAGTAAGAATACCATCACAATCAGAAATTGAACAGTTTCTATACAACATAGATGAGCTAGAAGGCTACAGCTATGCTGAGTATCTAGACTACATGGAGGAAGTATATCCTGAAGTAGATGCTGCTGAATTGTACAAGAGTAAGGGAGAGAATATAGTTACAGGGTACAGAGATATCCAAGGTAATTTTGTAGCAGGAGAGAAACCAGAAATAGACCCAGATGTAATGGCTATGATAGAAGGCATGCCTACTGGTATTGACAGAATGAATCAAGAAATAGCAGCTTCAGCAGAAGAGATAGATGCTTTACCTTTAACTCAAGCTGAAAAGTCAGCAGCTTTTATGGAAAGACTTAGAGAAAGAAAACTAGCTGAAGATTTACAAGAAGAAGAATCTGTAGTCAGAGCAGTAGGTGATGGTATGGGTGCTTCTTTAGATAGTCTTGTAGCTAGAGGACAACAAATTGCAGAAGACTATGCTTATAGACCTATACCTGCTACTGGTAGAATAGTTGATAGTCGTATGGCTAAGAGTGATTTAGGTGAGCAAGGTATGCTGCTTAATTTAACTGATGAGGAACAAGCAATTTATAACGCAGACTTACCTTTAAGACCAGAATTAATTCCTGGTGATACTATTATTGAAGACATGGTTGCTTCAGCAGCAGAGTCTATGGACTTGCCACCTTGGGCAATGGCTGTAGCAGGAGCGGTAGCTACAAAAGGAAAATCATTAACTAAAAAGAAATCTACAATTAAAGAAAAGAAACAAGATGACTTGTTTAAACAAGATGGTATGGTTACTAAAACTAATCCTGTTAAAAGTAAAGCAGCCAGTAAATCTGTTAAAGCTAAAGCAGCTAGTAGTACAGTAAGTAAAGATAAACTTAATCCTAATACTGTTGAAGGTATGATAGCAGCACAAGCAGCTAGGAATGCCGCTAGAGCAGGTAACGCTAAAAAAGTAGAAACAGTTATAGCTAAAGGAAATAAGCCTGAAGGCAGAGGATTTAGAAGAATAGATGGTGATGATGTAGCTAAAGTAAAAGCTGCTGCTGGCGCTGCTGCTGTTACTGCACCTGCTGCTTATGTAGCTGACAGAATGCTAAGTGGTGATAGAGATGTTGATGGCAATTTAAAAACATCATCTACACAATTAGATAGTACAAAAGGAACAGGTGGTGTAGAAGATGTACCTGCTGCTCAGGTAACTACAGAATCTTTTTATAAGGATATGCCTCCTGCTGAAAAAGCTAAAGATAATAGAACCTCAGACGAAGGAGCTACTGTTAATTTAAGACCGGGATGGAAACAAGCTGAGAATGGTAATTACTTTAGTGCTGATTTTGAAGATGAACATTGGAACACTCCTTCAGGAGTTAAAGAAGCTATAGGTATATGGGGTAGACCAATAGGTAATAAGTATGTAGGGCAGTTTAAACATACACCTGATGGCAATCCTTTTACTAATCAAAGGTTTAATCCTTTAACAGGTAAATACAATTAACTAAACGGTGACATTGGTGGGCGAGGTGGATGTCTTTCTTCCTCCTTGTCCTTTATAGTTTGCATACACCATCCTCACAATCATCTGGACCTGTTGTAATTATGTATTCATCTGACCTGCCTGCTGTAGTAGTGACAGGTACTCTCCCTAAGTTAGCACATACAAACTGTTGTAACAGATTCTCATCTGTTCTTAGTTCACATCTCTTGACATATTTAGTGTAGGCTTCTTCAAACTTCATACTTAGTACTGCTGCTCTTTCTGCGTAATCTTCTGCTAATCTT
>Ga0208669_1000781_pt1 | contig 12333 bp, 25 predicted proteins | sample 21_taG_FD_184095 | JGI IMG/M metagenome (GOLD analysis project Ga0208669, IMG submission 184095) | Marine viral communities from the Subarctic Pacific Ocean - 21_ETSP_OMZ_AT15319 metaG (SPAdes) (version 2) | ecosystem: Environmental > Aquatic > Marine > Oceanic | place: Pacific Ocean | collected...
CAACTGATTGTGTAATCAATAATGTGAGAGCATGAAAGCAGTAGGTAAGTATATAGTTATAGATCCTATCAAGGAAGTTGATACGACTACAAAAGGAGGTTTAATTCTAGCTGAAAAGCAAAGAGAAGATATAAGGTACCGACAAGCCACGATTGTAGCAGTCGGTACCCTTGTTGAAGGTATAGTACCAGGCGACAAAGTTTACTATGATAAGTCGTCTGGCTTCAACATTGAAATAAAAAAAGAAGAATACAAAGTTATTAAAGAGCATGATATAGTTATAATACTTTAAAAAATAATAAAATGAGAAAAGATTTAAAATCAATGGCAATGGCTATGGGTAAAGTTAAAAACCCTATCACCTATCAAGATCCAGACGTAAAAGCTGCTAAAAAAGAAATAAGAAGAGGTGGCAATGTTACTGGAGGTGGTAATGTTATAGACAATTTTGGGCACGAGCATGGGTATCAATCTGACAAAACCAAAGAGTTAGATAATAGCAGGCTAGTAACAAGAAAGAGAAGACAAGATAATAGATCTTCATATAAATTTAATAAAATTAACGTAAGTAAGTTTGGTAAAGAACATGCTGCAACCCCAAAAGAATATGGTGGAGGCACAAAAAAAGAAGGTAAGAAAATAGCTAGACAGTTAAATAAAGAGGCTAAACAAGAGGTAAGGTCTACAAACAAGTCTGCAAGAAAAAGAACTAAAGCTAATAGAATAATAGCTAAAATATAGTTACTTTAAAATATTAAATTTATATTGAGAAAATTAACTTCTTCTGATCTTAAAGATCTTAATTTATTAAAACATTACAGGATTATACGAAAGTGGGCTTGTAAAACTAATGAATTAACAGACGCAGATCTAGAGCTACTAATTTACTTAGATGCTATAGATATGTTTAAGAAAGATGATTTTAAAAAAGGTACGTACTCATTCAGCTGGGATAATAGGCGCTGGAACAGATTATTGAAACAAGGGTGGATTACAGTGTGGAGGAAAAGAAACCACACCACTCAAAAATATCACATATATAAAGTTTCCTTCAAGTGCAAACAGCTGATAAGTCGCATGTACCGTATAATGCTAGGTGAAGAAGATATGCCTACAACTAAACTAGAAAAAAGTAATAGATACAGTTATAAAGTAATAACTAAATCTATAGACTATGTTAACAAAGATAAAACAAGATAATGGAAGAAATAGATCCAATGACAGGCTTACCTATAATGCCTATGCAACCAAATAGAGCAGGTGCTCCACCTAGATCAATGAATGATATGTCTCAAATGGGATCTATTATAGATCCAGGTATGCAATCGGCTAAGCAAGCTGAAGACTACGCAAGATTTAATAGCATGGCTATGAATTTGGGTTTTATAAAAGCTAAGACACTAGAAAAAGATCCTAACGCTACAACTATGGTAGTAGATGGTAAAACAATGCCAATTAAAAAATTAAAATATTAAGATATGCCAAGCTACGGAGAAAAACAAATGCCAGCTGGAAAAGATATTAGTCCAGTGAACAAGCCTTTAGGCGAAAGAAAAATGGTTTCTAGGGATATGACCATTAAGACTACCTTGAGAATAGACAACTGCGAATATAAAGGTAACGCAGCTCTTAACGCTAACAAATAATGGGTGCTGAAGACCTGAAGCTGTATTTATTAAATGCATCTTCATTTACATTAGCTAGTTTAAACTGGATAGAACCAGCTTTAGAAATACTATTATTATCTTTAACTATAGGATATACTATTCACAAATGGTTGTTAATACACAAGAAAAATAAATGAGAAGTATAAACGAAATTATAATACATTGCTCTGCTACTAGAGAAGGTCAAGATATACCTGTAGAAACTATTAAAAAATGGCATACTGAAGGTAGAGGCTGGACAGACATAGGCTACCATTTTTATATAGAGCTCGACGGCACTATAAAAAAAGGCAGAGATATAGATAAAACAGGAGCTCATTGTAAGGGGCACAATAGAAATTCAATAGGGGTGTGTTATTGCGGAGGCGTAGAAGCTGATGGTAAGACACCAAAGGATACTAGAACAGAAGTACAAAAAGAAAGCTTGTTACATGTGCTAAAAACATTAATGGCAATGTATCCGCTTGCTACTATTTATTCACATAATGAGTTTGCTAATAAAGCATGCCCATCATTTGATGCGACGAAAGAATATGAAGATCTCTGAAAACACTGAATTTAAGATTGATATAAAAACTGTAATTGGAATAATAATGCTAACTACAACTTTAGTTGGTATGTATTACACCTTGCAAGATGATATAGAAGCAGCTAAAAATTTACCACCTGTAGAAATAGGTAGATTAGAGTATGATTTAAAAGAAAAATGGAATCACGAAAATATTGAAGATATATTAGATAGAGTTAATATGTTAGAGCAAGTTGATGACGTTATATTTGAAGAAATAAATGTTTTGTCTGGTTTAGTTAAAGACGGAACAGAGAGTGATGGCAAACTACAAGAGCTTCAAAAAAGATTAGAAGACCTGCAAAGAAGAAAACCAACTGTTATAGTTAAAGAAGTTGAAGTAAGTAAAAAACGAAGATAATGGGAAAAATTAGTTCAGCTTGCAAAGCAGCAGCAAAAAAGAAATTCAAAGTATGGCCAAGCGCTTATGCTAGTGGCTGGGGTGTAAGATGTACTAAAGCTGGTGGTCCATCTAAATTTGGAAATAAAAAAAGTAAAAGAAAATAAAATGGCTAAGAAATTCAAACCACATCCAATGTATAAAGGCTGTAAAGTTAAAATGGCTTTTAAAAAAGAAGACCATGATAATTTAGCAGCAAAAGGATATGATCATAAAAAAGATCCTTCTTGTAAAAAGAAAAAGTAATGGCTAAGAAAAGACCTGAGTGGAAAGACAGTAAATACGCAGATGCAGAAGGTAAATTTAAAGAGTTGTCTTGTGGTGATTTAGCTAGCTGGCTTATTAAGTCTAGAAAAGGTAATAAAAAAGCTATTGTTGGAAGTCTTAACCAGCAAATAGTTTTTAACCGTAAGAAAAACCCAAGCTACGCTAAGAAAATGAAATGTGCTAGAAATGCAGCAATGAAAAAATTAGGTGATGGCAAAAAGTAAAGTAAAAGGTGGTGGAACTACCAAGGTTTGTTTACCTGCTAGTAAGGTAAGGTCAATGTCAGCTGCTGAAAAGAAAAAAGTAGTTAATGCTAAAAGGTCTGCAGCTAGCAAAGGAAAATATAAAAGATCTAGTAAATCTAATGTTAAAGGTGCTAGAAAAAAAGGCGCTACACTTAGAGATTGGTTTGAAAAAGAAAACTGGATTAATGTAGCTACAGGTGAACCTTGTGGAGCATCTAGTAGAACTCGTAAAAAGAAAAAGTAATGGCTGTAGATAAGAAGACTTTAAAATGTAATAAACCTAAAAGAACTAGAGATCATAAGACAAAGTCTCATATTGTAAAAGCTTGTTCTGCAGGTAAAGAAAAGATTATTAGATTTGGACAGCAAGGTGTTACAACTGCTGGTAAACCTAAAGCTGGTGAGTCAGCTAAACAAAAAGCAAGAAGAAAGTCTTTTAAAGCTAGACACGCTAAAAATATAGCTAAAGGTAAGATGTCAGCTGCTTATTGGGCTAATAAAGTTAAATGGTAGATTATGAAAGATAGAGGATTAGGAGATACGATAGCTAGGTTTACTAAAGCTTCAGGTATAAAAAAATTAGCAGACTCAATACCTGGTGGATGTGGTTGTAATAAAAGGCAAAATGTGTTAAACAATTATTTTCCTTATAATAACAAAAACAATGGCATTTAAATTAAAAGCACCGTTTAGTATAGACAATACTCCAGTTTATTTTGTAAATGAAGAAGAAGGTGTTTTAGGTAGAGCTAACAACAATGGAACTATAACTGTTAACAACAAAGTTGAAAACCCAGTTCAATTAAAAGAAGTTATTAAACATGAAAAAGCTCATGTTGATCAATTTAAAAAGTTTGAAAAATCAAACGGTAAAAAAGGTTTAAACTACAACGATAAGTATGTTATGTGGAATGGCAACAAATACCCACGTAGAAAAGGAAAAATAAAATATAACGGTAAATGGATTATGGAAGGTGGTAAATCTCTTCCTTGGGAAAAAGAAGCATATAAAAAAGAAAAACAATGAAAAAACCAATGATGAAAAAAGGTATGGCTTATAAGATGGGTTATACTAAAAAAGAAATGATGAAAGGTGAAGACACTTTACAGACTATGAAAAAAGGACCTATATATAAGTATGATAATTCTCCTAAATCATTATCAATAAGAATAGCTGCTGACGAGAAAGACAAAGTAGGAGCTAGCGAATCTGGCAAAAAAAGATTAAATAGAGATATTAATGTAATGATAAATAAAGAACCTGTAGCCCAAAAATATGGAACTCCTATGAGAAAAATGGGTTGTTCTATTTCTAAACACATGAAGTCTAAGTAGTGGATAAAAAATTTAATGAAACTAAAATAGGGGCTTTTCTAGCTAGTAAAGCTCCTAAAGTTTTACAAGCACTTGGGGACGTATTACCTAATCAAGGAACACTTGGTGTAGTAAAAAATCTTATATCAAGTGATAATAAGATTAAGGCAGTTGATAAAGAGCAAGCTTTAAAACTTATAGAGCAAGATCTTCAAGAATTAAAAGAAGTGTCTAGCAGATGGAGAGCAGATATGAAGTCTGACTCTTGGTTAAGTAAAAACACTAGACCATTAGCTTTAGTATTTTTAACTGGATCAGCTGTATTTATGATGGCTGTAGATTCATTTCACTTACAGTTTGACGTCGACGAAGCTTGGATAAACTTATTAAAAACACTACTGGTAACAGTTTACGTAGCATACTTCGGAAGTCGTGGTGCTGAAAAAATAACAAAAATAAATAAATAAAAATGGCAATAAGAGGATTAGAAGGTAATCAAAATGCACAGCCAAGAGTCTTTGCTCACGATGCTTTAGACTTGCAAGAAAGTGGTTATATATTAGGTGATGCTATACCAAACACTGAAACTATTGGTGTTTGCTTATATGTAGGTGTAGCTAACGATATAACAGTTAAAATGGAAGGCGGATCAATTGTTAAGTTTAAAGGTGTTACAGCTGGATCGTTTCTACCTGTTTTAGTTACTCAAGTAACAGATTTACAAACAGCTTTAACAGCACCTGGAGAGTTAATAGCATTATATTAATATATGTTCATGGGAATGGGGATGCCAATCCCCGATTTATCTAATTTACCTGGGTCGTCAAGACCTGGAGGAGGGGGAACACCCGTGCCACCTGGCCCACCTGCATTAGCCCAAGTAGACAATGTTTATTCTATGGAGTTTGATACTTTAGCTGATGAAAGCATAAGTGTTGGCAACACTTTAACTAATGGTTTTTCTCAATTAACTGTATCTATATGGGCTAACTTTGCGTCTGTTCCTACAAATAGAGTTTTAGGATTAGCTTCTAAAGATAATACAAGTAACAGAAGTTTTGATTTAAGATATATACAAAATACTGGAGTCAATTTTTTAGTTTCAACTGATGGTGTAAACAACGCAGGGACTACATATTATCCTAAAGCAAGTATAAGTGTAGGTCAATGGTATCATTTTGTTGGTGTTTACGATGGGTCAAATGTTTTACTTTATGTAAATGGCGTTGCATACGGTACTCCAGCTGCTTTAACAGGTTCTTTACAAAATACAACTTCAGAATTTTTCATAGGAAAAAGAGGTTTTGGCACGACTAACACAGGGTTTGATGGCAAACTTGACGAGCTAGCAGTATTTAACACAGCTTTAACAGCAGATGATGTTCAAAGAATTTACAACGCAACAGAAGCAGGTAAAACAGCAGATTTAAACGATTTAACAACGCCACCTGTAAAGTGGTATAGAATGGGAGATTAATATGAGTACAGAATTTTTTAACGACCAATGGCGTATACCAAGTAACGAGAATCAGAATAAGATTTCAAACTATTCTATGGACTTCGATGGTTCAAGTGATTCTATTAATATTAATAGTTTAGCTTCAACTTTAGGTTCTAAAGGTAGTTTTTCTGCTTGGGTTAATGTTGCTGATTGGTCTTCAAGATCTGCAATTTTAGGGTTTGCTTTCGATGCTGATAATTTTTTACGACTTGGAGTAAGACCAAATAACAATAATTGTTTTTCTATTGGAGGACAATTTAATAATGTTTCTAATGAAGTAATATCTGATACAACCTCTCTTTCTGAAAATGTTTGGTATCACGTTGTCGCCACCTCAGACGGTAGTACTTATAATTTATATGTCAATGGACAATTACAAACTTTAACTATTCTTGGAGGTTCTAATAACGGTGATTGGGTATCAGATTTTTCTTCAACAGCTAATAGAGGTAGAATTGGTTCTCTAAACAGAACTGGTTCAACTAATGAAGATTTATTTAACGGCAAAATAGACCAAGTAACTATTTTTGATTATGCACTTTCACAAGATCAAGTAACTCAACTTGGAGCAGAAGGTTATGCTTTTAATTTTAATGGAAGTCCTCAAGCTATAGATTGTGGCGCAAATAGTAGATTTGACATAGATCAAATAACTATTTCAGGTTGGGTTAAGTTAGATTCTTCAATAACAAGCACTCAAGTTATTGCTGGAGTTAGAAACGCTAACAATGGTTCAATATGTTACCATCTTCAAAACTCAGGGTCAAATAGTAAATTTAGATTTGTTATACGCCAGGAGAATGGCACTTATGCAGATGCAATCGCTGACGATATACACCAATACAATACTTGGTATCACGTAGTAGGTGTTGCTGATGGTAGTAATGTTAAGTTATATATAAATGGAATTCCACAAACAGATGTAGGTACCTACGATGGTACTATTGAATCACCAAATCAAAATTTTAACATAGGTAGACAACCATCAAATCCTCTTTATTACTGGGATGGTGAATTATCAGATATAGCTGTTTTTAACACAGGTCTATCACAGTCACAAGTAAACACTATATATAACAACGGAAAACCTGGTGATATATCATCTTTAAATCCTGTAGCTTGGTATAAGCTGGATAATAATGAAATTTTCAATAGTACAAGTACAGAGTGGAGTGTAGATAACAACGCATATTCTTCAACTTATAAAAGTTCTTTAAATTTTAGTGGAAACAATCAATATTTACAAGTTCCAGATTCAAATGATTTTAGTTTTGGTAATGGAACTACAGATTCTCCTTTTAGTCTTTCAGCTTGGATAAACCCAGATGCTGTAGAATTTGCAGGAGTAGTAGCAAAGTATGTAAGCGGTATTTACGAGTGGTTGCTTTATTTGACAGATTTAAACAAATTAAGACTTCAATTACAAGGTAATAATAGTACTGCAAATTCAATTAATTTAACAACAGATATAGCTATACCAAGGAATACTTGGACTCACGTTAGTGCTACTTACAATGCTAACGGAGAATCAAATGGTATTAATTTATATATAAATGGCTTACTACAGTCTTTAACTACTGAAGGCGGTAATGGAACCTATCAAGCAATGACTAACACTACTGCCCCTTTGCAAATTGGTACTTGGGCAGGTAATTTCCGCCCAATAAATGCACAAGTTTCAAATGTTTCTATTTGGGATGCTGAACTATCACAGGCACAAGTAGCAGAAATATATAATAATGGAACTCCATCTAATTTGTCAAGTCATTCAGCTACATCTAACCTTATTTCTTGGTGGGAGCTAGATAACACAACTACAGGTCTTCAAGATTCAAAAGGATCTAACAACGCTAGTAATATAGGAACTACCAAATATGACGGCTTTGTCAACACACTAGTTGGTGATAGTGTTGGTATGACTTCATCTAACTTAGTTGCAAGTGATATAAATGGAGAGCTTATAACAAATCCAATGATAACTAGTCCTAAGCCTATAGCTTACTATCAATTGGGTGATCAATCAGCATACAACGGATCTAACTATCTTGTACCAAATAATAGTTTAAGTAACTATGTATTTAATTTTAGCACAAATAATGAAGGTATAAATCTTGGAAGTTATTTTCCTTATCCAAGTACTGTTACAGATGCTTGGTCGGTTTCTTTTTGGATTAAACGTAATGAAACTAGTTCAGGTGGTTATATTTTTAGTACTTATAAAGCTTCAAGCACAACAGGGATTTTTGTTTCACTACGAGGAGCTAGTACCGCTGGAACAATACAGGCCTTGGTTAGAGGTTCAACTAGCGGCCAATATTCAGCAGTAAAAACAAATGATGCTATATCATTAAATGGATGGACACACGTAGTTGCTGTTTATAATGGTAACTCTGCGAGTAGTAATAGTGGTTTTACCATATATTTTAATGGTTTTTCTAAGGGTTTATTTCCATTTGGCTCTACTGGGCAGACTGGTTCATTAATAAATTCTTCTGATAAATATATAGGTCAAAGAGAAGATAATAGTAGTTATTTAAAAAACTGTGAGTTAACTCAATTATCATTCTTTCATTACGAACTTTCATCATCTCAAGTAGATACTCTTTATAACAACGGAGCTCCTGGAGACATTTCTAGTTTAAACCCTAAACGTTTATACAAACTTGATTCTTCTGAAATTTTTAATAGCACAAGTACAGAGTGGAGTGTAGATAACAACGCTTATCCTTCTGTTTACAAAAGTTCTTTAAATTTTGATGGAAATAATAATTATATAAATTGTGGTAATGATAGTAGTTTACAAATTACTGGAGCTATGACAATTAGTTATTGGGTTAAAGGAGCATCTACTAATGGAGCTTCTGGAGTTGGTACAATAGAAAGCATTACTAATCCAGGTTACATATTAGGACCTTCTACTACTGGTACAATTAGTTTTGTTATAGGTTTAACAAGTTCAAGTTTGTTTACCGTGGTTACTACTCAACAAATAACAACTACTGAATGGCATCATATAGTAGGAGTGTATACACCAAGTGTATCAATGAAAATTTACATAGATGGACAATTATCAAAAACTGAAACATCTAGCATCCCATCTTCACAGTATGTTGGTGGCAATGACTTTAGAATAGGTTATAGAACTTGTTGTAAGATTGATGGTCAAATTTCTAATGTTGCAATATGGAATACAGATTTAAGTTCTACGCAAGTATCTACTCTCTACAACAATGGAGCACCAGAGGCTTCAATAAGTCATTCGCCGGTTTCTTGGTGGAAACTTGATAATATAACTACAGGTCTTCAAGATTCTGCTGGTTCTAATGATGGAACTAATAACGGAGCTACAGAATATGCTGGCTTTGTTAATACATTAGCTGGTGAAAGTTCAGGTATGACTTCAGCAAATTTAGTTGTAAGCGACTTACAGCAGACATCTGGATACAGTCCTTACGCATTAAGTTTAGATTCAAGTAATGCTAATTCTTTTACTTTAGACAATGGTGGAGGGAATGGACTTTTAAATGCAGCAACTTCGTTTACTATAAGTGCTTGGATAAATCCAAATCAACCAGCGTCTTTTGGAAACATATTTACTCACTTTACTGGTGGCGTTATGTTAAGATTTAATAGTAGTGGAAATATTCAATTATATGTTACAAAAGAAGATAATACTTTTCCATCTACTTCAGCTTTTAATGCTTTAACTTTTACTGGTAATTGGCAGCACGTTGTTGCTATTTATGATGGTTCTTTTCTTAAAATATATGTAGATAATGTTCTTGTTAATACTCCTCTTGCTTTTTCAGATACTCTTAAAAATGACACTAGTTCATCTTCAGACATTATAGGAAATAGATTTAATACAACACAGTTTTTTGATGGTGAAATGTCAAATGTAGCTGTTTGGAAAAATAGTGTTATAGATGTAAACACTCTTTATAATCAAGGTTTACCAGGTGATTTAACTTCTTTAAATCCATCTGGATGGTGGCAAATGGGTAGTAACAGTTCTTTCAACGCAACTGCAAGTGAATGGACTTGTTTAGATGAAGTAGGAACTAATAATGCAGAAAGTAGTAATAATATGACAAATGATGCTATAACAGATGGTCCTGGATATTCAGCAAGTGGTTTAGGAAGTAGTTCAATAGATATTAAAGGAGATGCACCGTATAGCACAGCAAATGGCTTATCAGAAAATATGGATGTATTAGATAGAACAACAGATGTACCAAGTTAAAATATTAAAATAAAAAAAATGAATAATAAAAGTTATATAGTAATTGAGTTAAGTGATACAAACTTAGTTTTATTTTCTCAAGTAGATCAGCAAAGTGCACAATCAATGAGGAGAAATTTAGCAAATACTCAAGGGTTATTAAGTTACAGAGTAACTCCAAGTTTTGTTACAGATGGTAGTTTACCTATCGTTGGTGATGTAATGAATCAGACGGAAGCTTTAGCTTTAATGGCAACTGCAGCTTGGTCAGAGCCAGATCCTATAGAGTAAAAAGTTACTTATACAAGTAAATATATAAGTAACAAACAATTAAATTAAATTAAATCAAATGAAAATTAAAGAAGAAGAATTAAAATTAATTCAAGAGCAACAAAAACAATTAAACGAGTTAGTTAATAATATAGGTTTATTAGAAAGCCAAAAACATGGATTACTTCATGAGATAGCTGGAGTTAATAAACAAATAGAAGATTACAAGGAAGTATTAGAGACTGAATATGGGGCTATTAATATTAACCTTGAAGATGGTACTTACACTAAAATAGAGACTGATGTCAAAAGTGATAAGAAAGATTAGTATAGGTTCTGACTACAAAAACGATGCAATGCATTATTCAACTGGTCAGGAAGTGTACGGCGGACATACTATTAGTGATATTCTATTTGAAGATCAAGATCAATCATATAATATTTTTATAACTAAAAATAATGAAGTCTTACCTTGGAAAAAGTTTAATGCTAATATGTCGATTTCTGTAGAGTATGATCTTAAGTATTAGTGCAAAGCTTATACTATTTCATTGTCAAACCTTTAAATGATAGGTATGACAATATACGACAAGTTGATGGTAATAACCTTATTATCAATACTGGTATTGAAGATCATAGATTTATTAGTAAAAAAGCTGTAGTAGTTTCAACTCCTGCAGCTTACACTACTAAAATAAACATAGGAGATGAATTATATATTCACCATAATATATTTAGAAGATGGTATGATCAAAAAGGTAAAGAACGAAATAGCTCAACTCATTTTAAAGATGATCTTTATTTTGTTGCACCTGAGCAAATCTACATGTACGATTTAAAACCACATTTAGATTATTGCTTTGTAAAACCACTAAAAAACCAAAACATCTTAGAGAACAGAAAAGAACAACCTAACGTTGGTATAGTAAAATATTCTAATAAGTCCTTAGAAGCTCTAGGAATAACACCTGAAACACTTATTACGTTTACACCTAACTCTGAGTTTGAGTTTATTATAGAGGGTGAACGACTTTATTGTATGAAATCTAATGATATAGCTTTAACTCATGAATACCAAGGAAACGAAGAAGAAAATAATCCAAGCTGGGCAAAAAGCAGTTGAGGAATTAATTAAGGTAGCAAAAGAAAAGATTGTTGACTCAGACGATGATGTAAGCGCTGACAGATTAAAAAACGCTGCCGCAACAAAGAAACTAGCTATATTCGATGCTTTTGAAATACTTAATCGTATACAAATAGAAGAAGATATGCTAAATGAAAAACCTAAGGAAGTTAAAGTAGAAAAAACTTTTAAAGGTTTTGCAGAAGGGAGAAGTAAGTGAGTTACAATCAAACCCTTTGGAAAGAAATTAAGGACGTTGTAAATCCTAAGATATTAGCTAAAAACAATAGATTTAAAAAGTGGGATTATGGTTATAATTCTGATTATGATTTTATAGTAATAAGTAAAACTGGAAAAATTGGACAAATCATTGAAATACAGAATCTCAGGATTGCTTTACCAGCAGCAGATAAACCGTTTAAACGAAGCGAAAAGAAAACGGAACAACGCTGGGAAAGACAAGAGTATCCGAAAGAACTAAAAAGAATTAAAAGTAGGTTTGACTGGGAGGAATATCCAGCTGATTTTAAAGAAAAGTGGTATGATTATATCGACGAAGAATTCAAAAGAAGAGAACAAGGTTACTGGTTTTATAATAACAATATTCCTACTTATATTACTGGTACACATTACATGTACCTCCAATGGTCAAAAATCGACGTTGGAGCCCCTGATTTTAGAGAAGCAAATAGATTATTCTTTATATTTTGGGAAGCATGTAAAGCAGATACGAGATGTTACGGAATGTGCTACCTT
>Ga0208669_1000782_pt1 | contig 12331 bp, 2 predicted proteins | sample 21_taG_FD_184095 | JGI IMG/M metagenome (GOLD analysis project Ga0208669, IMG submission 184095) | Marine viral communities from the Subarctic Pacific Ocean - 21_ETSP_OMZ_AT15319 metaG (SPAdes) (version 2) | ecosystem: Environmental > Aquatic > Marine > Oceanic | place: Pacific Ocean | collected...
CTAATCAAGCTGCTAGAGGTATGAGTGAAGGTTTAGGTACTATTGGTGAAAACATTAATCAATTTGCAACAGATAAAGAAACATCAGAAACAAATGCTTTTGTAGCAGATTTAATGGCAGCTGGTAGCCAAGAAGAACGTGATGCTATGATTGGTGCTGCTAATACTGCTTTTTTAAATTTAGACCAAGTTAATAAAACTAATTATGAATTAGGTGCTCCTGATAGAGAAAGAAAAGCTTTTGAAGAACAATTAGCTGCTGAACAAATAAGTGCATTTGATACGTTAGCAGAAGAAAATAGATTAAAAAAAGATTATTGGGATCATCAAGTACTTAATCCTAAACCAACTGCTACAAGTAAAAATAATAGTAGTAAAAATACAAAATCTAGTAATTTTCAAGACCCTACTAGTAATGATCCTACAAATTCAGATGGTTACTTTAATAGATATTTAGGTGGTGAAAATTCTTTTGGATTTGGTCAAGGTTTTGAAGATAACAATAGAGCAGAATATGCTGAATATACAAATGACTTTCTAAGTTACAAAGATAAAAGTGGTAATTCTTATTTTGATATAACAGATAATGCAGATGGCTCATCAACACCTGATATTACTGCATGGCACATTAATGAATTAATAAACAATAGAGATATGGTTTTTGAAGATAGGTCTTTATTTAAAGGAGCATTACCTGGAGGAGTTAAACCTGGAGATAATTTTGTTTTTAATTACAATGATAAAAAATATTATTTTAGTGATGTTAAAAACAATAGAGATGGTGCAGGTGACGCTTTAACAGAATTAATTTATGAAAAAGTTATAGGAACACCTAGTCCAACTAAAAAAATTAAATTTAATTATCAACAAGAATTTTTAAAAAATAACCCTACATTAGATAGTCGTGAAGGATTTGCAATTTTTGAAGATATTTACAATGATATTGAAAATAAACGTGATCAAACACAAAATAGTTTATTTGGTAAATTAACTACTGAAGAAGCTACTAGTATACTTAATCAAAATGAAGAATATGAAGCTGCTTATCCTGGAGCAGTAGAACGTGTAAGTACTATGGATTATAGATTTATGAATTTTAATAAAGATCAACTTGAAGCAAAAATTAAAAATAAAGTAGAATTAACTCCAATAGAACAAGCTACACTAGATGCCATTAATGAAAGATTAAATGAATTACAAAAATAAATGGCTACAGAATCAGATTATTTTAGTCAGTATTTAAAAGACGAAGAAGAAACAAATCGTTTTCAAAATATTGTAGAAAACTCTACTTTTAATGATGTAGTTGAAAAGAAAAAAGTTGAGTTAGGTCTAGCAAGTCAAGAAAAAATTGAAAATCTTTCTCGTTTAACAAACGAATTTCAAACTTTTGATATTGAATTAAATAATAACTATGATGCTGATACTCTAAACGAGTTTGGTCGTTTATATGGAGGAGGTAAAGGTTTTAGTATTGACGCTTACGAAACTGCTAAATACGATGATAGTGGTGCATTAATTCCATATCTTGGTAGTGTAGATCCTACAGATGGAAGTAAACGCAGTAAAAAATGGAATTTACATAGAGCTTCTTACGGTAAACGTTATGGAATAGACAAAGAGTTTGTAACTCAAGGCATGCTTAATAAAGAAGCAGCCGTACAAGCTGAAAACTTTAAAAATCTTTTAATGAAAGGGCAAGACCCTAATAGCGACACAATATCTGTAGATATTCGTCAAGATGGTCAAGGATTTTTTGGTAGACCTCTTATTACTGTACGTAATCCTAAAACAGGAGAAATCATTAATGAAGTAATGAATACTCCTGAAAATAATGCTATGTTTTTTAGTGATTACAATAAACAAAGTTACATTGAAGGAGTTAGAGAATTAAACCGATTAGAAACACAAAGAAATCAAAGTGCAGGAAAAGGTTTTTGGGATAGTGCTGCAAAAGGTTTAAGTAGTGGAGTTGATAATTTACAAGCTACTGGTTATGGTTTTATGGCTCTTATTGCTGATGCTACGGGAAATACAGCTAAAGCTGAATGGTTCTTAAAAAATTATTTACGCAATATAGAAGAAGCTCAAAAAAATGGAGCTAATTTACCTCGTGTTGAAGATGTAGATTGGAGCAATCCAACAGCAGTATTATCTAAATTAGGTGCTTTGATTGGTGAAGCAATGCCATCAATTGCTTTAATGTTTGGTACTGGCGGATTTGGCGGTTTTTTAGCTAAAGCCGCAGTAAAAGGTAAAGTTAAGAGTTATGTAGGAAAAGGTTTAGGAGATAAGGCAAGTAGTTTATTAAGTAAAGCACAAGGAATAGGTAGAGGAGTAGGAGCCTATGGTGGTGCTATGGGCATGGAAACAGGTAGTATCTATGGCGATGTAGCAGTAGAAGGTAATCGTGATAATAAAGCAATATATGGATCTCTAGCAGGTGGTACTATTGCAGGAGCTTTAGAAGCTTTTTATCCTATTAAGCTAATGAAAAAGTTTGGCTTAACTAAAGCTCGTGTTAATAAAGCTACTAAAAATAGCATTCTTAAGAATAATTTAAGTGGTAATCTTAAATCTATAGGTAAAGGCTTACTAACTGGAGGTGCTCAAGAAGGTACAACTGAAATGTTACAATTTGTTGTAGAAGAGATTACACAAGATTTAATTAAAGAAGGACATTTACCTGATTTTAATAGTGCAGAGTTTAGGTCAGGTCTTTTAAACTCATTTGTAGCAGGTTTAGTTCCTGGTTCAACATTAGGTGGTGGAGCTAATTTAATATCAGAAACTGTTAATAGAGTTAGAGGCGACCAAAGCGCTACACAACAAGAAGTAAATAGAGTTAAACAAGAAGCTGCAACAGCTACAAATGAAGAAGCTGTAGGTGACCCAGATTTAGAAAGTATAGAAACTGTAGCAAATAATATTAACAATATTGAAAGCAATACAGAAAATTTAGGTATTAATTTAAATAATGAAGTATATAAAGGTTTTAAAACAAATGCAGATAAAGCTTCTTATATTTTAAATGAGCTAAATAAAATAGAAATTCAGGAAAAAGCATTACCTAAAAATGAGCGTAAAGCTGAAGTAGTTAAAACTAGAAAGTTATTAGAAAAAGCTTTAAAAAATTTAAATACAGGAAATGCAGCTGTTAAACGTAGAGCACAAGTAAAAGCTGCTGTAATTAAATTTGAAAGAAAAACAAAAGGAAAAAGTGAAAACAGTAAAGCATATAAAGATGCCTTATTTGAATTTAATACAACTAGAGATATCATAATAGGTCAAAGTACTCGTTATGAAAAGAAAGGTGCTGAAGTTATTAAAAAACAGATTGATTCTGATATTGCACAAATAAATAGTATTAACAAGCAACTTAAAGATCCAACTTTATCTAAAGCTAAAGTTAAAAATTTAAAAAGACTTAGAAATCAGTTAGGTGTAAAGATAGATAAACTATCTAAAAACACTGAAGGAACTAAATTACCTGCATTACCTAAAGAAACTTTTACAAATATTGATAAAGCTTTAGATAGTTTTGAGTTTAAAAATAGAAAATCTACTATTAGAGAGCAACAAGACGTAGTTACAAATTACGGAGAAATTGTAGAAGATGATACTCTTGAAAAAGTTGGTGCAGAAACAATAAAAGTTTTTGAAAATCCTAAAGCAACAAGCGAACAACGTGCTAGTGCTAATAATAAATTTGCAAAAATTTACAATAAAGCAAAAGATATTAAACGCGAAATTGAAAAACAATTAAAAACAGTTACAGATAAAAAAGAAAGAAAAGATTTACAAATAGCATTAAAAGCTATTGACAAAAAAATAGAAAATGTTTCAAAAGTAATTGAAGTATTAGCAAAACAAGAAAAAACTGAAACAGAAGTTTTATATTCATTAAACCCTTTAACAGATAAACAAATAGAAAAGCTTAAAAAGTTAAAAGGTTTATCTAAAACAGAGCAAGCGTTACTTGATGCACATATTGAAGTTTACAAAACAAAACAAGAAGTAGATAAAAACAGTAAAGACATTGATGATGTTAGAAATGATGTTTTAATAGGTAATGAAAAAGCTTTCCAAGGTTTTATGTACTACTTAAAGTTAGCTGAAAAGAAAACTAAAAGTGCTACAAACAACATACAACAATTTATAACTATATTAAAAGCTAAATTAAGTAGGTTTGAAGATGCTCAAGCAATTCTTAAAAATGAGAATATAAATACTGTTTGGATTAGTAAAGCTAATTACAGTGATCCAATTCTAAGAACTATGCCTACTGTTGAAAAAAACGGTAAGCAAGTAGAAGATAAAGATAATTACTTTTTTGTAAATGTAAAGTCAACTAAATTAATGCAATCAATTAAAGAAGAGATTGCATTTGGAGAAGCAGTATTAGAATTGATTACTAAAGCTACTAATCAAAGTACTACACAAGAAAAAGAAGCTTTAGACAAAGCAGTTAATGAAGCTAGTCAATCTGAAGTTAAAAAGCCTGTTACTGATAAAGACTTAGACAATATAAAAACTGAAGATGTAAAAATAGATAAAAAAGACAAGCCATTTAGCAAAGAAGAACTTCTTAAACTTTTTGATGCTATTAAACCTTTAAAAGATAAAGCAAGAGAAATAAATGAATCTTGGATGGATACTGTTGATGATCCTAATATTGATAGTGAAGTTTTTTATGCTGAAAATGTTCTTCCTGCAAAAATTGCAGTATTAGAAGCTCAAATTAAACATGAAGAAGCTATAAATCAAAATAAACCAAATAAAACTTGGAAAAAATCTATTGCTGATAATAAAACAGAAATAGAAAAATTTGAACAAGAAATTGCTGAAATACTTGAAGATAGTAAAAAACAGTCTGCAGCTACAGAAAGCGACTCTAAATCTAAAGTTATACATGTACTAAACAAATTTAAAAATTCATTTGTAAAAATTAGAGATAGTAAATTTACAGCAGCTGACATATTTAGAATTGCACAGCCCAAAAGAGATTCAATCTATTCTAGAAGTAAAAGCAAAAACATAACAGATGTTACTGCTATTCTTAATGAAATGGGTATTGAAGATAAAAAGTTTATTGCATATATTGATAAATATTTTGTAGGGTTTAAAAATAATTATGAAAAATTTTTATTAACAGAACCTAAACAAGATGAGAATACTAAAGAAGTATTTACTACTACACATCTTATCAATATGCTTCTTGTAGAAGAAAATGGAGTTAAAAAGCTTCCTGATGATATTCTGTTTGCAATGATGTTATCTACATTAGATTGGATGAGTATTAATAAATACAATAGTAATGTCACAGATGATCAAACTATTGCTTTATATTTATATGGTGACCGTAAAGCTGATTTAACACGAGAAGATATCCTTGAATTTGGAGATATGGGTATTCGTTGGTCACAAGCTAGTGGGGAAATTGGTGCAGACATTTGGAATAGTTTAAATCTTAAAATTAATTCTGGTGAATTTAAAGGTTTAAATTTAAATGAACTTATCAAAAAATATCAAGAATTACAAAATGATGATAATGCTGGTGTTCTTCGAGACGATAGTCTCGTAGAACAACTGCAAGTAGCATTAGGACAAGAAGCATTAGCAATAGCAGGAACAGTACATCCAGACCCTAAAGAAAAAAATGATTTTAATGGATTAATTCAATTGACTTATGGAATTTTTCATCATCCTACATTTGAAAATGATAAAAATGCAACTAAAAATAAAGATTTAGGCTGGGAAAGAGAAGTAAAAGTTATTAAATTTCCTTATTTAAATGAAACAAAAGTACCATTTGATTTAGAAAATTTATTTGAAAGTTTTAGAAAAAATAAAAAATCAATTGAAGTTATTAATGGCACTAACTCTACTCGTATGGATACTCTTAGCTCTGCAAGTAAATCTGTACAAAAGTTTGTAAAAAAGAGTCTTATTCCTTTACCTGTAAGGACTTTTAAATTAATTCAAAAATTACAAAATGTAGAATGGTCAGGTAAAGCTGAAGCATTAAGTTTATTTGAGTTAGTAGATTCTGATGAAGTTACTATGAATAGACTAATAGAACTTGTTAATTTAGAAGATCAACATGAAGAATTAAAAGATGGTTATGAGAATGCTAACAAAGACAAACTAAAAGATATAGAACTTGTTAGGACTTATATTAAGGAAGGTTCTAAACCGTATTGGTTTAGATATAAAGCACAAAAACAAAATAGACTTAGAATTGATAGCAATGGTATTAATGGTCAACGTAGCAAAATTCATAGAGCACTATTTATGCCAAAATCTGCTGAAGTTACTATTGCTACAGAATTTGAAAGAGCTACATATCAATTAGCTATTGCTCAAGCTTTTGGTTTTGATATAGATAAAAATGATTTAAAAGCATCATTGCTATTTTTTGACAAAATATATAAAGAATCTGAAACTATAAGAAATTATATTAAAGCTGGTAACAAAGATTCAAAACAATTTAATAAATTGTTAAATCAATTTTTAGATATTAAAGATAAAAATAATAATGCGCTCGTAAAACCTAGTATGCATGTATTAGAAGCTTTAGCTTCATTAAGTAATTATAGTCCAACTAGTTCGTTTAAATCTGCGTCATTAGGAATCGAAACAGACGGTATTACAAACGGATATGCAATAGCATTAATGCAGTTTTTAGGTGTCCCTGAAGGTACTAATGAGAAAGATGTAGCTAATGTATTAGCAAGTTCTATGGCACGTATTGGTGTAATGGTAGGAACTAATGATGATGGTAGTCCTAAAACTATGGAAAACTTTATTCAAGATAAACAGTTAGATGTTTATGAAGCATTAGCTGATTTTATTAGACTTGACTTACAAGATCCAAACATTCTTGATACTATTAATAAAGATGCTACAAAAAATGAATCAATTAATTTTAACCAACTTGATGCTTTAAGTCTTGTTCATGGTGAGCTTTATGATGATATAAAAAAGAAAATATCTTCTTTTGGTAGAAGTTTAGCTAAAAATCCTCTGATGATTAGCGGTTACGGTGCAGAATTAGCTCGAATAGTAACTGCTTTAAGTAATGATGTTGTACCTAGTATATATAAAGAATTAGCAAGCTTCCAGGTAAGATATGATAAAGCTACAACTAAAGAAAAAGTTGGAATTTTAGAAGAATTTGATAAGTATGCAAAAGCAATAAATGCTTTTGTACCAAATAGTAGTGAAAAGTTACTTCTTAGTATTAAAAAAGGTAAGTTAAAAGAGTTTACTTTTAGAAAAAGTCAAATAATAAGTATACAAAAAGATTTTACAAAAATATTTACTCCACCTATAACTTCTGCTTTAGAACGATTTACTGTACCTTTAAAAGGAGCAAGAGATGCTATTATTAGAAGTGGTGAACTACAATATACAGCTTTTAAATTTAAATATGATGAAGCAATAACTAAGTTTAAAGATTCTCAAAATCCTAAAGTAACAAAAGTACCTTTTGCAGTTAAACAAACAATAGCAAAAGAATTGGCATTAGAGTATATGCCATTGATTTATGGACCTTGGTCAAATGAATCAGCACCATTACAAATTATTAAAGATATAGCAAGTTCTGTACAAGATGAAGGACGTATTGATACTACATTTCAAGAAAAAATATTTAATGTAAGAACAAAAACAAAACAAGGATTTAAAAAAGTATTCTTTAAAGATAGTAAAGGAAAAATAAAAGAAACAACTAAAAAGAGAGGATCAGTAACTTCTAATACATTTTCTAGAGAATACGCAGCACCTAGTGTCAGTATGTATAGCAATACTATACAAAATATTGATTCAGTAATACTAGGTGAAGCGTTAGAAAAAAACCCTGAAGTATTAGCAATTTTTGATGCACTTATGTCAAATACTAATGACGCGTATCAAAACAATGAAAACTACAATGAATCATTTAGAGAAATATCTCGTGATTTTAGTGTTGTACAAAATGCTGTTGACCGTTTAATTGAATCTCAAATGGCTCTTACTAAAGCAGAACGTAATAAAGTAGAAGAAGAGTATAGAAAAAAATCTTTTGAAGCCGACAAAATAAAACAAGAAGAAAAAGATTCAGTTAAACAAATTGCATTGTTAAACAATCTTGGTTTTGATAAAGTTATACAAGAGTTAAATGATGAAATTAGAAGAATAGATAAACATAAAAAGTTACTTGCAGATAAGTTTGGTAAAGATTGGTTAAACAACGCTACAGTAAGTCAAATGTATTTACCAGAATCTTTAAAATTAATTAAAGAAGGTTCAGAAACAATAGATAGTATTAAAAATAGTGAACCATTATCACGTGATAAGTCAACACTTTATTCATTAGATAATGATTTAGATATTGAAATGAAAGCTTTGTGGGATACTGACTCAGTAGCCAATACAGCTCAAAATATATTTAATAAATTAGGTGATCATTTTAAAACTTACTATCCTACGAATGAAGAACAAACTACACAAGAAAGCCATTTACAACGTGTATTAGACGAGATTATTTTGCCGACAGGTAATGCGTTAGATAATGTATCTGTAGAGTTATTTGCAGCAGATATTAAAGCATTTGGAGCAGTTAATCTAGAAAATAAAAACATAAGTGTAGTATTAAACAATAAGAAACCTAAAAGTTTTTCAGAACAAACTGCTCAAGAAGCATACATACACGAACTAATTCATATAATAACAAATAGTCCATTAGCAAAAAATTCTAGCTTTAGAAACGATATTGAAAGAATAAGAAATTCGGTTAAAAAAGAATTAGAAAAAATGGATCGTCCTTATGAAATCTTTTTACATAAAGATAGTGATGGCAACATCATTACTTTAACAGATGCAAAACTTGAAATAGAATCTGCTAAAGAGCAATACAATTATTTATTTGGACCTAATAAGTCTGAGTTTGTACTAGATGAATTTTTAGCTTATGCATTAACAAATAAACATTTGGTACGAGAACTAAGTAATATGCAAGCTAATGTAGTGCCACTTTGGAATAGAGAAAGTGATGCTAATGTAATTGAAAAAACAATTGATTTCTTTACAGAATTGGTCAAACGTTTTGTCAATGTTATGCAGAAAAAACCTGTTTCTGGAACTTTAGATAAAGAGATATTTCAGTTAACTAAAGATATGGTTAATGCTAGTCACTCTCAAGCAGGTAAAGTTAGAGGAATTCTGCAACGTCAAAACTTTGTTAAAGATTATGATAAAGCAAACGAAGCAGCTTCTGATTTCCTCAAAGATATTGTAACTAGAGGTGTTAAGTTTGGTTCAGACCAGTATATTAAAGGTGTTGATAAGTTAACAAAAGAAGGAAAAATTAATAACTTCTTTGCTAATGTGCTTTACGACAGTAAGCTAGCAGTATTAATGACGTCTAGTTACGGTAAATTTATTAATGACAATCCTAAAGTACAAAGATATTTAGATGCTGCATTTAAAAACTTTAAACCTGGTTTAAAACAAAACATGGCATCATTAAAAGCAGATGCATTTGGCGGAATTAACGAAGATTTTATTAGATTACTTTATAAATCACAAAAAGAAGTTGATACAGCTCGTAGACAATACAAAGAATTAACAGCAAGTTCTTTATTAAATGAGTTTAAAGATTTAGACTCTTTAACACAAGAAGAAAAAGAAGCAATTACTAGAGTTTTATTTAAATCTGATTTTTCTGTATTAATTGCTACAGGTGAATATAGCATGAAAGATGCTATAAAACTTCTAAATGATGATAAATACTTAAATGAGCAGATTGATGAATATGCTGAAAAATTAAACATTAAAGATAATACACATTACAGTGTACAAACAAAATCTTTAGCAGAATGGATGATGAAAGGTAATCAATTTAATCATAATCAGTTTAAAAACGCATATTTAATACATCAAACTAACGAAACTAAATCAACGGCAACTGTTGAAGAAATTGATGTTTATATAACATTATTAGCAATGCGAGATCACGTAGAGCCACGTACTAAAAGTCAAATTAAAAATGTAGTAAACAGAGAATTTAAGATTGATAAAGATCACAACGGCATAACTAATACTATTTATCATCATATTGCATTTAAAGAAAATGCTCTTAAAGACAACTTTGATAGTAATCCTGTTTTAGTATCTAAAGGTTACATTGCTGATATAACAAATCCAAATATACAAATAGAATTTGCAGCAACAGATGCGGAAACAAAGAAACTAATGGAAGAAGCAGATTATGAGTTTGTTTCTGGATTTGAAACAATTACAGGTGTTAATGACAGTAAATATGGTATTTATGTAAATCGTAATTTGCCTGACGCTATGCGAACTAAAGGTATTGCTTCAGTAACTTCAAAACATTTTGCAGGTAGCTCGTTTAAAGAAATTATAAGTAGAAATCCTGCAACTGAAGGTCAAATAAATTTACTATTAAAAAGATTTATAGATAACCAAACTGAAAAACAAAACACTATTGATAGTAATCATACAATGATGCCTATTGTTAATGAAAAAGGAAAAATTGTTGATTACACAATACACATGAATCATGCATTTAAAGAGAGAATTTTAGAACAAGAACTTTCTTTTGATCAAGTATTGCCAACTATGTATAGCCATTCTTTAGATAAAGCATCGTCAGAAAAAATTAATAGAGAAGCAATTGATTTATTAGATACACATACTACTCTTAATTATGACAAAGAGCCACAAAAATATGTAAATATATTAGAAGGTGAAAACAGAGATGAATACTTTAATGTGTTACCAAGAGATGCACGAAATCATATACTAGATTTGGCAAAAACAAACAAAAACAAAAAGCTTGTTTTTTATGTAGAAAGAAAACTTTTAGATACTGTATTTGGATATAAGATGCCAAGTGTAGGTAATGCACCAATAATTAGAAGCAATAAAAAAATACAAAAATATACTAAGATAGCAGAAAAAATGATGTTTGAGCTTGTTGCACTTTCAAAAGTAAACATCGTAATTAAGATTCCTGCTGTATTAGGATTTAATATTGTCAGTAATTTTATGACATCACTTATTTATGGCATACCCCCAACTTATTTAATTAAAAAATGGCGAGAAGGTTTTAAAGAATTAGAGCGTTATCAAAAAGAACATAAAAAATTACAACTTTTAGAATTAAAACAAATAGGTAATCCTTCTTTACGTAATAACTCTAAGATAGAAAACGATAAAAAAATATTAACAAAAAGTTTAAACAACAATAAAGTTGCTAAGCTTATGGATATGGGTTTATTTAATTCTATTACTGAAGATATTAATAAAAACGATTTTACTTATCGTCATCAGAGTATGAATACTCTTAGAAATACAAAAATAGGTCAAAAGTTTGATAATAGGTTTAAAGGTAAAGCTGTGAAATTAGCTAATCAAGCTTATATTGGTGAAGAGACTGCGTTATTTAAAACAATGATGCATCTTACGCAATCAAGTGATTTTATTGCTCGATATGCTATGTATAGCCATGCTATAGAAGTTAAAAACATGGATGAAAACAAAGCATTTAAACAAATGGTCGAAACGTTTGTGAATTACGATCAACCGCTTAATAGATACTTACAATACGGTAATGATATTGGTTTATTATTTTTTGTTAAATACTGGTTAAGAATTCAACGAGCTACATTTAATATAGCAAAAGAAAAACCTTTAAACATTGGTATGTTATATGTAGGTAACACTATGTTAGGATTAGATATTGAATCAATTATGGAATCAAGTATTCTAACAGGTAACTTCTTCCCTAGTACAGGAGGACCATTAAAAGTAATAGAGGAAATTGTTATGTTACCTGGATTAGAAATACTAAGTGGTGAAAGCTTAGGACTTGGTTAAGTAAACGGATTATCTTTATCTTTTTCTTTTTCATCTACGTCATATAGCATCAGACGTACAATAAAATATACTACAAACATAATAAATATGACTGCTAGTATAGGTATAGCCACAATAGACAGGGCTAAGATTGCAATAATAAGCACTGTAAACCCTGTCGTACCAGCTATAAGTTTAAGATTCTTCGGAAATTTCAGCTTCATCGTTAAATAAAGCAGTAGGTGGTTTAATACCAGTTGCCTTCTTATCGGTTGTTTCTGAAGATGTTTCGTCTTTATCGACTATAGTAACTTCTGCAGTAACACCTGCATTAGCACCTCTGCCTACTGTTATAGTAGTTTCTATATCAGTATAGCTATCGATAATATTCTTATCCTGTAGAAGTCCTCTAATAGCACCATGAATATCATTGTTGTTTAATTTAATAATCATAGTACTCCTTAATTGAA
>Ga0208669_1000783_pt1 | contig 12331 bp, 11 predicted proteins | sample 21_taG_FD_184095 | JGI IMG/M metagenome (GOLD analysis project Ga0208669, IMG submission 184095) | Marine viral communities from the Subarctic Pacific Ocean - 21_ETSP_OMZ_AT15319 metaG (SPAdes) (version 2) | ecosystem: Environmental > Aquatic > Marine > Oceanic | place: Pacific Ocean | collected...
ATCTGCAATCCATACTCCATAGTATCTTTAGTGGAGTCAGAAACAAATTGATCTGGAAATGCAGCAGCCTGTATATCTATTGTTACTTCTTTCATTTATTAAGTAATTGACTTACTGAGTTCTTGTTATTATATCTTGCAAAGTTAATGCTTATTTTTGATTGTTTTCTGACAGGAGTATACAAGTGTTTTTGATTTGCCATAATCGCTAAACCTGAGCTAATAGCAGCATCAAACTTAGTTCTGTTTGATATATCAAACTTTGCCCAATCTTCTAGTGTTCTTTGAAAATACATACTACCTATATCGTCTTTTTCCCTATAACTACCATCAAAATCTAATCCTACATATTTTTCAATATACGACTCAATAGCTGAGGCGTGAGATTGTTTAACATCTTCAGATGAATTAGGAATACCTCCTAACTCTCTTTCGGTCTTAGATAACTTATTATAAGTTTTATCTGGTCTATTTAAACAAAAGCCTCGGTATCCTCTATTTTTAAAATGATACAATAAACGAGGTTTATTATTTTCACATAATATTGGCATGCCATAAAAAACACAAGCCATTAAAACTTCTTCAAAAAATATTTCTGCCGTTTGTGGCCGAGCAATGTATTCTAAAAAAAATTCATTACTTGGAGCGTCATCCATATTAAATTTTGTCATTCCATGTAAAGCTCCGTTAGAACCTTTTCCTACAACTACTCCTGAAATATCATACGAGTCACAACCAAATGAGCCTACATGTTCGTTTCCAGGATACATTCTTCCACCCTTTACAACTACGTTGTTTTGCATAGAAGCTTTAGGGATGTAAGTTACAAAAAATCTTCCTCTTTTATTTGGGCTCCAAATAACCTTAGAATCCTTTATTCCGTTTTGCCAATGGAAAGATCCTTGCGTTGTATAATGAGCTAAATTAATAGAATCGTTGTAATCTATTTGTTGGTATATTTTAGTTAAATTAAATAAAGACTGTTTGCTTTCATCCCTGAACGCATGTGATTCAGTTCTAGGAAACTGTCTGTAAAATTCATTTAAAGCGTCAGGATCCGATGACAATGACTCTACTTCATTCTCCCAGTAATCCACAGCGCCTTGGGTAATTGGCTCATTGTCTATTCCTTTAATAGGTTTTTCTGGATTTTTAAATACAGGCATCCCATACATGTCAATAAAACCTTCCATATTCCACTCCATAGGAATAAACAAATTATATAAACCACTTTTTGTTTGCCCGTTAGAGTTTCTGTTTCTGCAATCAGATGACTCAAATAAATCTTTAAAATTTCTACCACCTTTATCTAAAGCGTTTGATGTGGATCCCATCATACATTTACCTATAACCTTGCTACCTAATCTTAAACATGTTTTAGTTACACGCCAGTTGTTTAATATATTCTCTGGCCTTTCCCATTTACCACTTTCATCATGTAATAAAAGTTGTAGCTTTTCACCATCATAACTGTTGTCAGATGTGTTTTTCCAGTCAATAGTTGTGTCTAATCCTTCAAGCTCCTCTTCACTTACTGTATACATATTCTTTTTAGTAATCTTAGAAGCTGGAACTCTATAAGCCAATTCTGTTTTCGGCTTATCCATACCATCTTGTATTGGTTTGAAAAAAAATGGGTAGTTGTTAGAAATAGGTACAATTTTATCTGTAAACATTTTCTTAGCATCTGCACCCGTCTTAGACAATATACCTATTCTAGAGTCTTTAGTAATAGTAGCTGTATTAACTCCTTCACAAGAACTCATAAATGAAAATCCTGAACGTCTTATTTTTAAATAACACATTCCAAAACTTCTTTTGTCAGCCTTACAGGCTTCCCAATAAATATAAAACAAACGATTAGCTTCTCTAAAATCAGGATGACCAACGTCAATTTTTGTCCATTGTAAATACATATAATGCGTTCCTGTTATGTAAGTTGAAACGCCTTTATTCATAAACCAGAAACCTTCCTCTCTTCTATCAAACTCTTGTTCAATATAATCTACCCACTTGTTTTTAAACTGAGGAGGAGCTTCATGCCATTGAAATATAGATTGAATTCTTTTTAGCTCTTTGCTAATTTCTTGAGCCTCCCAGTATTGTTCTTCTTTCTTTTTTGATCTTGAATAAACTTTACTTGGCGGCTTAGGTAATGCAATATGCAGACCATTTATATCTATAATCTGATCTATCTGTCCAGATTTTGATATTACTACAAAATCGTATTTTTCATTGTAACCATAATGCCAGGTGCGTGCTTTATTCTTAGTAGATAAAACATTTTTTGGAACTACTTTGGTTAGTGTAGTATATAAGTTATTTAGACCTTGATTCTGCAAATCCTTTAGGTGTATTATTTTTAGTTACATCTATACCCTCTAGTAATTGCTTTTCGTCTTCTATACGTTTTAAGATTTCAAAAGCATCAAAGATGGCTAGTTTTTTTGTAGCGGCTGCGTTCTTTAATCTATCAGCTGCCAGTTCATCATCTTTATCATATTTGATAATGTCTTCTTTCGCTACTTTGATTAGTTGTATAACAGCCTTTTCACCAGCTTTTATAATTTGTTCTTTGATTTCTTTTGTGTTCATTACATAATCATAGTTATGTTATTGGTAAACATTCTGTAAAGTTTTTCGTCCTCTACATAAAACTCATATTCAGATTCAGGAGTAAATGATACTTCGTCACCTACCTTTACGCCTAATTTTTTTAACTCTTCATTATTATATTTTACCACACCCATCAAAGGCTCTTCAGTTCCTCGCTTAGATAAAAATGAATCTTTAGGTGGAATAGGTTTTATAAAACAATACTTAGAATGACTTTTCCATTCCTCTTTATTATAATACAAAAAAAATTGATCAAAGTCAATAAAAAATAAATCGTCTTTAAAAAAACTCTTACCGCTTTTTTCACGCCCATACATGTCATTATAATATTTAAAAACATTATGATGAACTAATAATATATCACCAATATTTATTTCGCCTTTATAACCAATAGGTACTGACACTACTTGACCATACCTGTTTGATGCCTTATGGTCTTCTTTAGAAACACTAATTAAAAAATCTAAGTCACCAATCTTTTTTACATTATCATATCTCTTTCCACTTACAGGACGTACGATAAAAGAAAAAGGAGATTGCATTAAAAATTTATGTTATATTCTAAAGATATAGGCATCGTAGTTTTAAACTCTTTCCATATAAGAACTTCTTGGCTTTTTTCTATCCATATTTTATATGATTCAGAAGATGCATCGTACTGTATTAAATGAATTACATAAGATCCTCCAAGTACGTCTTGCCCTATTATATAGTGCATAGCTCCAGACTTATAGTCTGCTCCTATTGAAATCTTTCTAATGTCCATTTAATTAAAATGTAGAGTCTAGTTTTAACTTTCTATATGTAATTTTTATATACAACGTTCCGTTACCTGCGCTAGGGCTAGCAAGGCCGCCTAATGTAATACCTGCGTTTTCAGGTAAAAATTCTGCTGGTGATGGATCATTTTTATATACTTTTTTAGCAGTAGCGTTTAATAAATTTATATCCAAAGGTTCTTGAATAGTTCCTTGAGTTACATTAAGTGTGTTAACAAAATTATAAGGAGTAGATCCTGGAATCATCAAACTAACAATACTACTAACATCATACACATAACCATCTCCTGGAGCTGGTAATAATGTATAAGGTTGCGCTGCAATTACTTTAAGATATGTTTCTGTAATAGCTATTGTAACTGATGTAGTGTTTAAACCAAATAAAGTTTGTAGATTTTCAATCGTACAAGTTTTAGTGTTTAAATTATTCTCTGAATCAGTTAGTACAAAGTAATCCGACAGTGTAGGGGTTATACTTGAGTACGCTGTAGTATTACTTATTCTAGCCATGTTTTTATTTTATAGGTTCTGCTTCTACTTCTTGCGGCTTTTTAGTAACAATACCTGTTGCTAAATCAATAACAGCATCTTGTCCGTATTTCTCCGCTAATTTTTTTTCTTCAACCGCAAAGGCACTTTTTAAGTTATTTAATGCATCTTTTGCAATATCTTGTCTTAGAACATTGTCAGCAATCTCTAACTTAGTTTTAGTAAACTCTTGGTTAAGTTCTTGAATCTTTTTTAATTCGTCTTCAGTTAATTTAATTTCACTCATTTTAATTTATTTTTAATGTTAATTTTATTTATGTAAATATAGTAAATATATTATTCTTCTTCAACCGGTGGTATTGGCGTGGGGTTATCCCATGTAAAGTATAAGTCTTCATCCACAGGATGTTTTTCTAAGTCTATTTGTTTAGACAAACTTGCTTCCATGTCAGCTACAGGTAGGCCAGATTTTAACCAACTAATTACCACATTTTCAAACGCCTCATCATCAGCGTAAGGAATAAAAGGTGTTGAAGGATCGTACTGTAAAGAGTAAGTTCCTATTTGACTAGCGGTATACTGAGGATCCTTGTCGTCTTGAGCGGTATACGTCCAGTGTACTGTGTAGATTACGTTTTGATTCCCATCTTCTTCGATACGGGCGTTCATTTGATTTATTGTCCATTTATAAAAGTTTGCCATTGTTTAATATTTTTACAAAGATAATTATTTATTTTTTAATAATTCTATTTCTGCTTTTAGTTCCTGTATTGATTTAATTAACATTGGAACGAACACAGAATATTTAACTGATTTGTATAAAGTTTCATCATCAGAGTCTGGATTTTTAGATTCATCAATCATACCAGGAAATACTTCTTCTAATTCTTGGGCTACAACTCCAATTTGTTTTGTTTCTTCTCCTTTTAAATTAAAGTTTCTAACTTTAACTTTCATTAAGTCGTCTAATTTTGGAGTAGCATCTACTATGTTTTCTTTTAATCTTTCATCAGAAATTGCACCATAAGAATTATTAACATTTTTTACATCTCCATTGCTAGTAATCCACAACCTATTTGTTCCACTATTTGGATCTCCTTGTCTGCAAATCATAAAGTAGCCTTGTGTAGTACTTGTTGTTTCAGCTTGGTTTAATTGAATTACACTATTATTATTAGTACTGGTATTTGAATTTCTTATTATTAAAGCATATCCTTGTGAAGAATCTTTTGCAATATGATGAGCACTATATCCATAACTATTAGTTACATCACCTATATAAACTGTCCCTCCGTTAAGAATACGCATTCTCTCTGTATTATCTCCAGTATTAAAAGTCATTATAGTATTCCCACCACTACTAGAATCTGCTTTATAATTTATAGAACCTCTAATACTTGCACCTGGGCCAGAACCATCTTCTGAGAAAAAGTCTATACCACCGATTCTTTCGCCGTTCCAACTTGAATCGTTTTTAGTACATTTTAAAGTAATTATAGAAGTGTCCGCACCACCCTTTAAACTTAAAAGCGTACTGGGTGCATTTTCGCCTATTCCTACTTTTCCACCATGTTCCAATAAAACCATCGTTGCAGCTCTAGTATCAGCTCCGGTAACCTCAATAGACATTTGAGTTGTTAATCCATAATCAGTATTTGCACCCCAAGTAGGTACTTGAAATAAAAGTTTACCGGTTGATGTATATGAAGGAGATCTTTGGGCTATAATTGCGCCAGCTGGTATAGTACCTTGAACTGTGTTACCTAAATATAAATAACCAACATTACTTGTGCTAGATCTTATAATTCCATTTACATCTAAAGGAAAAGATGGCGATGTTATTCCTATTCCAAAGCGGGAATTATAAAATGTAGCCATTTGACCTGCGGTATCAAAAAACGCTATAGATTCCGCACCTCCACTTGTTCCTCCTTTTATTTGTAGTCTATCTGTTCCTGCTCCAAAACCTATCATATCTATAACAGTTCCGCTTGTGTTTCTTACGCCTTGTAAAAACTTACCATTGGTTGTTATCTTAACATCACCAGAACTACCTATATTAAATTTTTGTGTAGTTGTTCCTGAGTTACTTGTATAAAATTCAAAAGTAGTGTTACCACCTGTTGATTTAGAATATATTTCAGCAGTACCTGCTGTCGAATTATATTGTAACTGCAATGAGTTGTTTGTGCTTGCTGTAGCACCCATAATATACATTATACCTGAGCTACCAATAATCGTTCTTATAGCATCGTTGGTTCTTATAACCATAGAGTCATCGTCATGGTTATAATATAATTGTCCTACATTATGATCTGTTGGCGATGCAAAACTTACTACTCCTGTGGCATCTGCCGCACTTCGAATTGTTAAACCACAATCTGTGTCGTTTTCTAAAACTAATTCATCTGATGCAGTACCTAATGTGGTTCCACCATTGCTGCCTTTAAAAATATGTACTTTACCATCAGGATCATCTGTTCCGATTCCTACTTGACCATCAGCATCAATGGTCATTCTATTTTCAATACCATTTGCCCCTGCCGCAGTCCAAAACTGCAATTTACCATTGTTGTTTCCTGATTGTCTAACAGCTCCTATCATTGCATTTCTTGTACCACCGCTACCAAAAGATATAATACCTAAATTTTGTCCATTAGCATCTGTTGATGGTGTAAGCAATTCTAAAACACCAGCATAACCTGCTGTAGTACCACCCATTATAGTTAATGTTTTATAACCATATCCTGTTTGATCAGGCGAAACCGTTCCGATTCCAACGTTTTGAGAGCTATCTATAATTACAGCATTTGTAGAGTTGGTTCTAAACTGTAGTTTATTACTTACCGTGCTTCCTTCAATAGAGGTTGCACCAGATGTGCCCCACGACAAATATTTACCGCTTGCAATTAAAACTTCACCGCTTATATTTTCACTACTTAATATTCTTATTGCCATAATTATTTATTTAACAGTATTGAGGCCATCCCGAATCAACAGCTCCAGTTGAGGTGGATATTTTCATTACCAATCTATTACCTACTCCTGTTGCTGCATTTATATTATAATACCCAGCACTTAAAGGTGTTGTCCCTGCTGCATCTGATGTACAAATATCACCAGCTGCTGGAAGTGAGCCAGAGCCATCATGATAATATGTTTGTGTACAACATGGGTTAAATCCATTAAAGTTACACGCTTGATTAAACACACCCATTGTTGATGAACTAAAGGCTGTTGTTGAAACAAAGCTTCTGCCATAAAATTCAGAGTACGCATGTGGCGCACTTTGATTTACAGGAGGACTAGCTGTTGCGTACAACTTAACTAATGATCCTGTTTGCGGCGTTGAACTTGTACCTGACAAAGGTGCGTTAGCAGTTGATGACCTTCCTGGTACTTCTGCGTTTATCATATTTGCCGATATTGGGTTCCCTGGTTGTGGTAATGCCATTATTTAATTTGTTTTTTAAGTTCTTCTACTTCAGCTTTTAATTCTTTTATAGCACCTACTAATAATGGCACTACTTGAGAGTGATCTACTCCCTGATACTTAGGAGTTCCATCTTCATTCATTTCGTCTTTTTGTCCCGACACCGCCTGTGGTACAACCTCTTGTAATTCGTGTGCCATAAAGCCATCTACTTGTGTTTTAGGGTGTGAAATAAAATTATATCTACTAGGTTTTAATTGACTAACCCTATCTAAAGCGCCAGTCATTTCAGTTACATTTTCTTTTAATCTATAATCAGAATTAGATTGATATAAAACATTTGTACCGCCTGTTACAATTTGACCAACATTAGTAGGGCCATAATAAAAATTAATAAACTTTAAAACCGTTGAATCAATTCTAACGTAAGAATTTCCAGTTCCTCTCCAAACAACCCCTTCAGTAGAACCATCAGCTTTATAAACAGAAAGTTCAGCATCATCACCTGAACCACCTGGATTAAAAAATCCTCTTAACTCATTTCCGTCAACACTTGTTGTATACCATTTTTGTTGCCCGTGTACCTGTAAAGGTACAGAAGGCGAAGTTGTTCCGATTCCTACGTCTCCACCGTTAAAAAATGAATCCCCATCTGCTCTAAATTGAATTGTTGAAACATTATCATAAAATAACCGCATATATCCTTCTTGCGAAAAATATTGTTCAACAGACCATATTGTCCATACGCTTGAACCACTTTTGGTTTTTAAATTAATTCCTTCTGTAGGATCTACCCCTCCTACTGTAAGTCTTTTATCAGGTGTATTTGTTCCAACTCCAACATTTCCTGTATTTTTGACAACAAAACCATTTCCAGTACCCGTGTATACTTGTAAAGCTGATTGACTACTAGAACTATTTGACATATCAACTCTTAAGCCATAACCATTAGCCGTATAATTTTTAAAATCACCAGTCCACTCTCCTGATGTAGTTTGAACACTTTGAAATTTTACTCCGCTAGGATTAGTCGAACCGATTCCAACGTTGCCATTAGCTAATATTGTCATACGAGGGCTACCACCTGCTGTTGAAGTATCGGTCGTATGTGTGTAAAACCGAATAGCTGTTGCAGCATTAACTTCGTAAAGACCTCCTCCAATATAAACATCATTCTCTCCATTTGCACCGTAAGTTCCAATCATCATTATACCCGCTGAACCACTTCCGTTACCACTGCCACTTGCTTGGTTGTAATGAGCCCCTGTAATACTTGACCATTTACCCGCCCCGCTAGATCTAGGCCCTAATGCTAATGTTCCTGCATTAACATTTCCAGGGCCTTGAATTAAAGCTGTTTGAGTTACATCTAAAGCCCTACTTGGATTAGTTCCAACTCCAATCATGCTTTGAAAGTTAACTTTCCTGTCATACGTTGTACTCCACGCATGTCCAAAATTTCCATAACTACCATAAGCTTGAAAACTACCTAAATTAATAACGTTTGAATTGTTCCATGTAGGAACTAATCTTATTCTAAATAATCCTGGATACCCTCCTCCTATTTCCCAATTTTTTTGAATAGATGTCAAGCCTGGCCAACTTGATACGCCTGTTTTAGTAACCATAGTAGTCCAGCCTGTTGTATCATAAGGGTTTGTTGTGCTTGAAGCTCTTTCTAAATAACAATCAAAAGAGTTGCCGTTAGTAGAATGCTGAAGTATTGTTTGGCTTACAAATGAATAACCTAAAGTATTAGAAAAATAAAATACATATTCTGAATATGCAGGCTCCATATTAACACCTCCCCATTTGTGTGCATAATTACCTTCAATTAAAGAGTTGCCTGTTGAAGGATTACTCCATGCGTTTGTGGAAGAGTTTTTTCTCCAAACCGCTATTTCTTTATATCTAAAAACATCAGCTACGGATCCGTAATTATCACCACTACCTGTACCAGAACCATATATAGCTTGTCCTAAAAACCCAGCATACAAATCAGCCGCTGTACCATTTGATAAATATGAGTTAGTATCAAGTCGAGTAGCAGTAAGTAAGCCGCTTGTATTAACGTTGCTAGTTATTCCCAGTGTGCCATTTATCTGTGTGTCAGCATCAAGTATAATTATACCCGTGTCAGCCTCTATAACTAAATTTGTTTCATTGTGTTGGATATAAGCTAATCTAGTGCCGTCAGCTTTTTCCCATTTTATATAAGGGCTAGCTGCTTTAATAGTTAATGGTGAACCAAAAGTAGCTGAACCAGATGTGGTAATTCCAGTTGCTGTTATGGCTCCGTTTGCTATTATGCCTCCGCTAAAAGTCGCTGAAGATGAAGTTATAGTTACAGCAGTAGCATTACTAGCACCTATATATACATTGCCATTATCATGTAAATCAAGATAACCGGCAGTTCCAAAATTTGCAAACAACTGCATTCTGTTAGTTTGAAACCTTATGTGATTATTTGTGTTACCATTATGATATATATACGAATCTATATGAGCAGTTCTTATATACCCATCATCAACATATAAACCTTCCCATCTAACCGAAGCACTACCTATGTCATATAAGTTTTCAGCAGCTGGCATCACATCACCAGAAAAAGTTGCGTTTTGTGAATTGTCTATTGTTAAAGCTAAAGTGCTATTTGTATCTATCTTTAAATTATGATTAGAATAAGTCCCAATATGTGAGTCTGCATTCTGTGAATAAAGTAAGAGGTTAACATCATTAGTAGTGTCTTTTATACTTAATGTTGGGCTACTTGCATAATGTAGATTTACATTACCTGTTACAGTTAATGTTCCGTCTAATGTTTCACTGCTTAATAATCTAATTGCCATAAAGAGTAGAATTTACACAAAGATAATCAATTATAGATTACCTTTTATAATTACTCATCTCCTGGCGGAAGTGGTTCTGGTGGCTCTGGAGCCCAAGGCATAGGAGCGTTTTCATTCTCTGGAGTTATCTGATTTTTTATTTGATTTGAAATAACTTCTTGTGGATGATCCCAGCTAGGATATGTAGCTACAACCCATTGTATAGCCTCGTCTTCTGTTAGGTCTTGTAAAGGAACAAAGCTTGAAGGATCAGGTGCGCCTACAGGAATTGATCCTTTAAACGTTCCTGAATATCCTGAATCTGAATCAGTGCCAATATAATCAAATTTAACTACCGTGACTACATCAGTTAAATTATCTAATGATGGAGCCATTAGCATACTTGTTATTTTATAAGAATATGTTACATTCATAATTGCAAAGGTATTAAATTTTTTCTAGCCTTTCTATTCTTGATTTTAAATCGTCTATTATAAATTGTTGTTCTTTAACCGACTCAATAAGTAAAGCAGTTAGTTTTTGATAGTCAACAGCTTTGTAACCGTTTGATCTAGTTTGTACAATCTCTGGTAATATTTCTTCTACCTCCTGAGCTATTACACCTATATCTTTTTTACCTGTTTCTTTGTGTGATATTTCATTCCACTCAAAAGTATAGCCACCTATCTTACTTAATTTATCTAATGCATTTGTTATTGGAGTGACATTGTTTTTAAATCTAATATCAGAACTAGCATAAGCTACAACATCACCCGCTACATTTACTGATGTTCCTGTTGTGCTTGGATCAATATAAAACGCAGTATTATTGTAGTCGTAAAATATAGGAGCACGCAAACTTGTTGTACTTTGTAAGTAAACTCCTATTGTTTGGTCTACTTCATTAGTTAAAAAATTATAAGGCCCTCTAAGAGTGTTATTTTCTCTTCGGCTATATTTTGGAGGCCCCCAAAATGGAAATATTATTGTTGTATTGTAATAATTTGAACCATCCCCATGATTACCTATATAGTAATTTGCCCAACCACTATATCCGGCAAATGAACCTGATGTTTGATAAAAACTTTGGCCATTTGTTTGATAACCTGTAATAGCTAATTTGTTTGATGATGCAATAGTTCCCGTAATAGTTCCTGCAACTGTTAGTCCATTTAAATTACTTACGTTACGAGGTTGTACATAATATGCAGTATTAATTGAATCGTAAAAAATAGGAGCTCTCATGGAACTAGAAGATTGAATCAGCCCCATATAATGATCAGACCAGTTAGATGAAGTACCAGCTCTCCATTTCCATGTAGTAGGAGTGTGGCCGGACGTATTATTACAAGTTCTGTGGCCGGACGTATTATTACAAGTTCTATAATTAATATTAATCTCAGTATGTTGAGCACCTATCATAAGCTCAGCGCCATATCCTTTTAATTCTAAAGTATCATAAGCGTGATTTCTACCTACTTGTGCAGCTCCAGAGATTGTTCCAGTTACAATTCCATTAAAATCAATATAACCCATTTGAGACATACTAGCAGGATCTACATAATAGTTTGTATCATTTGAATCGTAGAATATAGGTGCTCTTAAACTTGAACCAGCTTGTAAACTATTATTTACAAATACATTTCCACCACCTAGCCCATCACTACTATTATTAACTGACATAACTTGGGTTGCCATAGTGTAATCATCATAAAAACGCATGCCATTATAAGATGCGTTTGCTCCAAACTTTATACCTGTGTGCATAGCAATACGAAGATCTGGATAAGGGTGTGTCCAAGCACCCCCTTCTTGAAATATTGCGTAAGCAGGGGATCCGCTAACCGAGCTTAACCCACTTGCTGGTAGTGTAATTCGGTCTTTTAAATAAATAGTACCAATAGCAGTAATTTGATCACTGACAATTAATCCTGTATTCAAAGAAACCATACCTACACTATCCCCTGAAGTTATGTTAAGATTACCACTGCCCGGAGAAATATTCCAAGACCTTGTACCTGTTTGATCAAATTGCAATGAGTTACTAAGCATTTGTATATTACCTGACATAGTACCCCCTGATAATGGTAAATACGCACCGCTTATAATGTCTTGAGCTAAAGGAAAATTATTTGTTAAAGTATTGTTAATTGTTTTACCACTTAAAGAATCAAACGTTATGTCCCA
>Ga0208669_1000785_pt1 | contig 12326 bp, 13 predicted proteins | sample 21_taG_FD_184095 | JGI IMG/M metagenome (GOLD analysis project Ga0208669, IMG submission 184095) | Marine viral communities from the Subarctic Pacific Ocean - 21_ETSP_OMZ_AT15319 metaG (SPAdes) (version 2) | ecosystem: Environmental > Aquatic > Marine > Oceanic | place: Pacific Ocean | collected...
CCACGTCATCTGCAATGATGTAATCCGCACGAGAACCAGTTAGCTGTCCTGTAATTCCGACAGACTTCACAGATGGGGCGTGTGCTGCAGATGCAGGGCCAACATCAAAGGCTATCTTAGAGTCACGTTGACCCTTACGAGGTCTTAAATGCTCTAGAATAGGCATCTCAGCTATCAATCTCTGAGTAAAGGTAGAGAAGTCATCAGATCTTGTCTTAGATGCAGATACCACTAAGATGTTGATGTCAGGGTCTAAGAGTAACTTCCATACCGCAAAGGCAGAAGTTAGGTATGACTTACCTACTCCACGAAACGCACATATCGTTTTACGGCGTGGCCCATACTGTAGGAAGCTTGCAATATCGTATTGAACCTTAGTAGGATTGGGTAACCCCAAGTGTTCCCACACCAGGTATACAAAGTTTCTAAAGTCTTTAAGTTCCTCTGGAACTACAACTTTACTCTGCTTTCCTTTCTTCATTGTCGCTAAACGGTAGAGACTTCACCAAGTTCATGATCGGTGGACTGTCTTCTACGTCAATGTTTATACCATTGTCTTTGAGAAACTTAGTTGCTACCGACAAGTCTGCACTCGTAGCTTCACCTGATTGAATGCGTTGCAGCAATTCATCACCAACAGCTTCGTGTAATTTTGCTAATAAATCTTGTAAATTGTTTGTCATTGTTTGATATACTCTGTCATGAGCGATGTAGACAACTTTGATGATACCACATTTTCTGTTGAAGATTGGGCGGAAAGTCAAAATAAAAATCACAGTAAGTGTAAGCTTGACGGTAACCCTAAAGCTATCGAGGCTATAAAAACTGCGTTACGTTTAAGGGGTGAGAAGAAAAGTATGTTTTCAATACGCTCTCTTCTATTAATGCTACGAAAGGAGTACGGTGTATCTTACACCACAGCAGAGGGTCTTAGATACTGGCTACTCAGTCGGATGCCCGAAGAATATGAAAATGCTGATTTTTAACCATGGATGAATTTAATGTCGATCTATGGGCAAAGTCGATAGATCATGAAGTAAGTTTAGTAAAGCGTCTGCGCAGAGAAATTAAAAAACTTTGCCGCAAGATAGAGCAACAGCAAACCACGGCGCACCTTTTAAACACCGCTGTTACAGAGGCGATGAAGGGTATCAAGCCCCTAAAGCCTAGCCGTAAGGCTGTCAAGATGAAGACCAACCCTGTAGAAGCTTGGCTCTGTCTTTCGGATTGGCAGGTAGGTAAAGTAACTACTACATATAATTCCAAGATTGCTGTTAAGAGAATCCATAAATTAACCGAAGAGGTTAAGAGATACCTAAAGACTGAGAAGCCTAAGGTTCTACATATAATACTCCAGGGCGATATGGTCGAGGGCGAAGCTATCTTTGCAGGTCAACCGTTTGAGATCGATAGTGATTTGTGGGAACAAGCACTACGCACCGTCCCTGAGTTAATAGCCCACGTTGTTACCGAACTATCACCACTTGTGCCTAAGATTAAAGTAGCTGCCGTTCATGGAAATCATGGAAGGTCAGGCATGAAGCACACAGGTCATTCGCGCAGGTCTAACTGGGATATCGTAAGTTACGAGACAGCTAAACTTCTTTGTGATGTCTCAGGTCTTAAGAATATAGAGTGGGATATATCTACTCATTGGTATGTCATACAGAAGGTTGCAGGTCATGGGATCTTCTGCGTACACGGCGATCAGATAGGAGGAGGCTCTCCCATACCATTAGCAGGTATATTTAAGAAAGCCCAAGGTTGGAAGATGAATATACCTGATTGGAAGTATTTATCTTTAGGCCACTTCCACACACACGCTTCTGGTGTTCTAAACAATGACTTATACTTCTTCCTAAGTGGTAGTCCTGAGTCAGATAATGAGTTTGCCAAAGAGTGCCTCGCACAAGGTGGCGCACCAGTCCAACGTCTTTGCTTCTTTGACAAGAAAGGCTTAATCTCTGAAAATATAATAAGGTTATAACATGGAACAAATATCTGCCGATACATTACCACGCATCGACCCTAAGTTGGTTGAGGCTTTAGAGAAACTATTCCCAAATATTTCTCCAAACTTACTAGATACCGAGCGCGAGGTTTGGTATAAAGCAGGTGCAAGTTCTGTAGTCACCTTTCTCGCAGAGGTACTACGCCGTCAATCAGAGTCTATTCTGAAATAAATATGTTTAAATCTTATATTACATCTTTCTTATCCGCTAACGTTAAAGCAATTTTCTGGTTTATTATCGGAGTCGTGCTAGGAATCTTTATTTTTTAATGTGTTTCTCTACTCCTAAAATGCCACCTAAGGGTGAGACACCCCCACCTCCACCACCGCCACCAACTCCAGGTGCGGACACAACTTCTAACACAGCGGCTGCAGGACAAGATGCTAGTGGAAAACGCCGTCGTAGAGGACGTAGCGCGTTGACTATACCTTTGGCACAAAGTCTAAATATCCCAGGATACTAATGCCAACATCAGCAGAAAGCTACTATCTGAAGTGCGAGACTGAACGACAGCCAGTACTTGAGAGGGCTAGAGATGCATCGCGTCTTACGCTACCTACTCTTATTCCTGAAGATGGGGTAAGTGATAGTACACGCTTTCCTACTCCCTACCAATCTGTAGGCGCACGAGGTGTGAATTCATTGAGTAGTGCATTGTTAATGACGCTACTACCTGCGAATGCTCCGTTCTTCCGTCTATTGCTCGATAGTAAGGCGAAGCGTGAAGTGCAAGGCATGGATCAGGTTGAGTCAGAGATAGACTCTGCTCTAGCTGATATGGAGCGAGAGGTGATGCGAGAGGTAGAATCCAATAACTTCCGTGTTGGATTGTTTGAGGCATTGAAGCATCTGATCGTGGGAGGTAATGTCCTCATCCACGTTCCTGAAGAGGGCGGTATGCGCGTCTTCCATCTTAACCGTTACGTTGTGAAGCGTGACCCTATGGGTAACATAGATAAAATAATAACAAAGGAGTCTGTATCGCCGTCCCATCTGTCGGATGATATTTTAGAAGCTTTAGATGGAAAGCTTTCAGACGAAAAACCTATAGATCTATATACTTGCATTTCCTCCATTAATGATACTACTTATGAAGTATTTCAAGAGATAAAGGGTGTTCGTCTGGAAGACTCTTACGGAACTTATACTAAAGATAAGTTACCCTACCTGGCACTAGGTCTTAATAAAGTAGACGGCGAGGACTATGCACGAGGATTTGTTGAGCAGTATCAAGGCGATCTTGAGTCTCTTGAGGGGCTGTCAAAAGCTATCGTCCAAGGTGCTGCAGCAAGTGCGAAGGTTTTGTTTATGGTTGCGCCAAACGGCACAACTCGTAAGCGCACACTAGCCCAATCCACTAACGGTGCTATCGTTGAGGGAAACGCTAATGATGTAACCACCCTCCAGGTTCAGAAACACGCAGACTTCCGTGTAGCCTTGGAGACTATCAACCAAATAATAGAACGTTTGAACTATGCGTTCATGTTAACTGAGTCATCTATCCGTAAAGCAGAACGTGTTACTGCCGAGGAAGTCCGCTTAGTTACCCAGAGCCTTGAGCGTCAGTTAGGGGGAGTTTACTCCGTACTGTCTCAGGAGTTCCAATTACCTTTAGTATCTATTCTGATGAGCAGAATGGAGAAGGCTAACCGTTTACCAAAACTTCCAAAGGGTCTAGTTACTCCTGTAGTGGTTACTGGCATAGATGCTTTAGGTCGTGGTCAAGATTTGAACAAACTCGACAGCTTTGTCGCAGGTATTGGTCAAGTACTAGGCCCACAAGTCGTAGCACAATATGTGAATGTTAGTGAATACTTAGAGCGTCGTGCCTCTTCACTCGGAATCGAGACAGAAGGTTTGATACGCTCACAAGAGGAGATTCAGGCGGAAATGCAACAGGCTCAACAGATGCAGATGATGCAGCAGTTAGGCCCAGAAGCGATGAAGTCTGCTACCTCTGTAAATAATACTCAAGCCAAAATAGACGCACAGGAGGGTGCATAATTTATGGGAGCAACAGAAAGACTATCTATTCCAGTAGAGGAAACACCGTCAGTAGACCCTAACCAGGTTACTGAAGGAAATACAGAAACTACAGAAACTGTAGAAGCTACAGAAACTCAAAGCAATCGTGCTGAGTGGCTTCCTGAAAAGTTTGAATCTGCAGAAGATCTAGCAAAAGCTTACAATGAATTAGAATCTAAGCTAGGATCGACTGACGCTCAAGAAGTTTCAGAACTTGCGACTGCTGAACAGTTACAAGAGTTTTCTAATAACTACGCTCAAAACGGTGAACTATCTGAAGAAGATTATCAAGGTTTATCTAATATGGGCATCAGCAGAGATGTCGTTGATTCTTATATACAAGGTCAAATGGCTATCCAGGATGCTGAAGTTCAAACCATTTACGGTGAAGTAGGTGGTGAAAAAGCTTATGGAGATATGATGCAATGGGCATCTCAAAATCTATCACCTGAAGAAGTTGCGGTTTACGATGAAGCCGTACAGTCAGGTGACCAAGTCAAGGTGATGAGCGCAGTCCGAGGATTGAAGGCTCGTCATTCTCAAATAGTAGGAAATGCACCAAAATTGGTGAAAGGTAATACAAGTGGTAATGCTACAAATGCTTACGATTCATTAGATCAAATGAAGCGTGATATGCAGAACCCTTTGTATAGAACTGACCCTGCTTTCCGCAAGCAAGTAGAACAAAAGCTTGCGGTCTCTAACATATTCTAATGTTAGAAACCTAGAATTGAGCGTAAGTGTTCAGCCCTCCGAGGAGGATAACTTTACGACCCAAGTGATATTCTATTCTTTAACAATTTTTTTTTCTCTAATAACCCAGGAGGTTATTTATGGCATACGGCGATATTATGGGTCGTGCAGGTCAAGTTTCAGGAGCAGGTGCTGCTGATGCGTTGTTCCTCAAACAATTTTCAGGTGAAGTATTAGCAGCGTTCGACGAGTTCAACGTGATGATGCCTTTACATACAGTTAGAACTATCAGTCAAGGCAAGTCAGCACAGTTCCCTGTGATCGGCACAACCATGGCTGATTACCACACAGCAGGTACATCAGTAATTGATGATGCAGGTCAAAATGATGGTGCATCTAATAAGACAGAGTACAATTATGCGGCTATCAAGCATGGTGAAAAAACCATCGGCATTGATGATATGCTAGTTGTTCCTCAGTTAATCCCAACTATTGATGAAGCAAAGTCTCATTACGATTACCGTAGTGAGTACACTCGTCAAATGGGTGCAGCGTTAGCGCGTCAAACTGACAAGCACTTGCTTCGTACTTTAATTAGTGCAGCAGAGATTTCAGGTCTTTCTGCACCTTACTCTAACGGCGGTGGTCAGATCCAAATTGGTACTGACGGACAACACGCAGAAATCACTTCAGCTACTTTAGTTGCTTCCCTGTTTCAGGCAGCGGCTACACTAGATGGTAATGATGTCCCTGCACAAGACCGTTATGTAGTTCTTACTCCAACTCTTTATTACAACTTACTGTCTGGTGGTAACAGCACTTACTCGCTTGCCGCTTCAGTAGCTAATTCAGATATCGGTGGTACAGGATTTGGTTCAGGCAGAGTGCCTATGATTGCAGGATTTGAAATTTACAAGTCCAACAATGTTAAGCACGATGACACTCACTACGATAGCCCATCAGGTATGAGTTCATTGAATGATTACTCAGGTGAGCCTGAAGATGATGTGTTAGGTATTGTGTTCCACAAGTCCGCTGTGGGTACTGTTAAATTGCTCGATCTATCGGTCGAACAAGAATACTTAATTGAGCGGCAGTCAACTTTGATGGTTGCTAAGTACGCTATGGGTCATGGAATCCTACGTCCTGAAAGTTCAGTCATTCTAACTCTAGCTGCATAATATGTAGTTAAGTAATTCTTGGGGGGTGTCTTTTGATGCTCCCCATTTACCCCTAAATAAATATAATATTATGGCAGCAACCGAAGCATTAACATTGGTACATGAAAGGTATCAAGTAACAGCAGATGGACGTAAACCTAAGACAATGGTTTACAAATTAGCTGAAGCTACTCAAAACTCATTCACAAAACCTATTGAACTTCACGGAGCAAAGGCTGTTTGGATTCATGTAGAAAGTAACACAGCAGCAGAGCTTTACATCCCTTCTCTTTTAGCCGAACTAGAAGCTAACTCAGCTACTCCAACAAACAATTTTGACACAGCAGATGACGGAGGCTACATGAAAATGTCAGCAACTTTTGCATCTGATGGGACTCAAGAAAGAGCAGGTTTTGGATTTGATGTAGTAGCCCCTAGTTCAGAAGGCGCAGGTTTTATCGGAGGTAATTGTATGCCTCCTATGTTATCTGTAAAGGTAACAGGTGCAGATGACAAAGATGTAACTATCATTGTAAATTACTAACATGGCTGTTCCAGGAAGAACTACTCAAGTAGAGGCAGTTAACACTATGTTGTCTGCCATAGGAGAGACACCTACTACCACGGATATCATTACTGCAAACTCTTCTGCGGATGTAGTGATGGCTGTTCAGATCCTGGACGAAGTTACTAAGGAAGTTGAGTCCCAAGGTTGGAACTTCAATACTGAGTATGATGTAGAGTTAACTCCTGCAGGAGATAAGCACATTGTCTTGGCCACCAACATTGCTCGTATAGATTTAGAAAGCTTAAATGAGGGAGGTCTAGATGTTATTATGAAGTACACAAGCGGTGAGTGGAGACTCTACGATAAGAAAGATAAGACTTATGAATTTGATAATACAGTAAAAGCAACAATTGTTTATTACTTAGATTTCATCGGTCTTCCACAACCTGCACAGCGTTATATAACTATACGCGCTGCTCGTATCTTCCAAGATCGTATGGTAGGTTCACAAGCCCACCATGCTTTCAATATGCAAGATGAGTTCCGTTCCTTAGCAGACTTAAAAGAGTGGGAGGGCGATTCAGCCGATCACACAATCTTTGATAACTACGATACCTTCCGCATTGTGAATCGCGGTAACTCAGTACGCTAATGGGTATACTTAATTCCTCTGTTCCTAATCTTCTTAACGGAGTATCACAACAGGCTGATGCTCTTAGAAATCCGACGAACTGTGCTGACCAAACTAACGCATATCCGTCACCAGTAGAGGGATTAATGAAGCGTCATCCGACTGAATTTATGACGGATGATTTTTCAGTAATTACAGGGCTTAAGACATTAGATACGTCATCTCATGTTATCAATCGTGATACAGGTGAGAAGTATCTAGTAGCAGTTAAACCTACCTTTACAGAGGATGGTGAGTTAGAAGTTTGGGACTTGGTTAATAACCAGGCAGCTACTGTCCATTACGATCAGGCTGTTACAAATGAGGATTTCTCAACTCAAGGTGTTAAGGCTCATGGCCATGTAAGGCTCTATAGCCCTGATTCTGCCGATGAGATATCCATTACAGACGCTAATGGTTATACACATAGATTCTATTGGAGTACTGGACGCTCAACAGGTGAGTCTTTTTCTGGAGGAACGTATATAAGGATTCCTACAGCGAGTGGTACAGGCTTAAGGGCGCAGGAGTTTAAGGATGCAGTCAATAGCGCGTCAGCTAGTGAACTTAAAATAACAGCTTTGAGGTGTGCTTATGACATACAACTAACTGTAGGTGAATTACCTACAACGCACCCTGACTATTCTTCAGGGGGGACAGCTTTAGCTTCTAGTAGGGATGTTGTATTAGTTCAAGACATCGAGGGTGTGGCAGGTAATACTGACATGACTTTAAGCGGTGGTGTTGATACTGGTAACACAGGAGATATGCAAGCCTACAACTTCGGAGAGAATGGTCTTCAAGCAGGTGTAGATGGTGTCACAACTAACACAATCGTTGAAACAACACCAAAGGAATATCTAAAAGCCTTAGACCCTAAGACCGCTTTTAAATTCCTAACCGTTGGCGATGTAACCTTTGTAGTCAATACAGAGCGTGAGGTGAAGATGCACTCAGTACTCTCAAATAGTCATGGTAATCAAGGTTTAGTTACGATTAAACAAGGTGCTTATAATACCGAATATTTAGTGAAAATAGACGGTCTTTCCAGATCTCATACAACGACTTCTACTGCAGGGCAAGCTAAGACAACTAGCATTGCAACAGCATTAACCACATCGTTGAATGGTGGTAATGCTAATGCTTACTTCGAGGACGATAGTGTAGACACAGCAGATTGGACAGCAGTTGGTTCTGGTAACTATGCAATTCTAAACATTGACGTAAATGTGGGTTCAGGAACTCCAACAGGTTCAGACACAGCTTTTACTATCGTAGGTAAGAATATACAATTCACCTCTTTACCTGGCGGTGCTAGAATTGGGTATAGAACATCATCATCTACAGGGGGCACGACACTAAGGCACAAGGACTTGAGCCTGAATACAAATTATACAATAATGACTTCTACAGACATTGGGGGCGGTCAGAGGAGGATTACATTAAAAGGATCTACTGTAAATGGTACGGACTACCCAATGTACTACTATTCAAAACCATCTAGTACATCTAAAATAAAAGGCCAATACACTCAATCTGCGACTTGGAATTACATGGAGTTTGCTACTGAGGGTAGTAATGTGTTGATGCACACACTCGACCCTACTAGGGATTTCAAGCTTCAGACTTCTGATAGTGTAGGTAATACATATCTAGACGGTTTTAAAGAACGTACTCAGTATCTTACAGACTTACCTGCTCAAGCCCCTAATGGCTTCACTATCCGTGTGGATGGTGACGTAGAGAATAATATTGATGACTACTATGTAACTTTCAAGACTCGTAACGATGAGCCTTACGGAGAGGGTATGTGGTCTGAGACAGTAGGCTCTCAAATACCTCACCAGTACGACTACGCCACAATGCCTCACGTTCTTATACGCCAGGCAGACGGAACATTCTTATTTAAATCAGCTAATGGTTTTATTAATGCTTCCCCAACCCAAATACCTCGAGTAACTACTAAAACATTAACAGGTGCTGTTCATGACCCTGATGATGCTATAGCAACGAGCGATACTGCGGTAACGGTAGACGGTCTTACCCCTCACGAAAGGATTCCCAAGTACTCTCAAATAGTATTTGATGCAGGTACGACAGACGTTAGAACATTAACTATAGACCAAGAGGGTGAGGTTGATCAGTATGGCAAGGCAACACTAGAACTTGACGGTACAATAGGAGTAGACTACCCTAATGACGAGGCGATTGTGATTAATGTTAAATCAGATTACGCTAAATTTTCTTGGGGTGGACGGTCAGTAGGTGATGAAACAACTAACCCTGACCCATCATTTATAGGTAAGAAGATAAATAATCTATTCTTCTACGAGAATCGCTTAGGTTTCCTTGCAGGTGAGAACTGTATCCTTTCGGAGACTGGTGAGTTCTTTAACTTCTTCAGAGTCACGATAATTGACCTACTGGATACAGCACCTATTGACTTAGCAGTATCTTCTAACGAGATAGCTGTCCTACGTCATGCTGTGCCTTACAAGGGTAACCTACTACTATTCTCAGATAACCAACAGTTTGCCTTAGGATCTGGTAGGCAAGCCTTATCTAACGAAACCGTAGCGTTAACCCAAACATCTTACGACGAGTGTAACCCTCTATGTAATCCTGTTGCCTCAGGCTCGTCACTTTACTTCGGTTATGATCGTGGTGATTTTTCAGGTATGCGTCAGATGATGCTCCTGGATGCTCAAGGGGATAACTACGCCTCTGCTGATATTACCGAACACGTTCCTCAGTACGTCCCTAATTCATGGAAGATGTTGGCTTCAATGCCACAGCAAAGTCTTATCATTGGACTGCCTGAGGCGAGTAGTGGGGAGATGCAAGACTTATACCTCTACAAGTTTATGGATAGAGGAAACGAGCGAGTGCAGTCTGCGTGGTTTAAATACTCCTTACCGTTACTCGGTGACTCTGACGATCAGAAACAAATCATTGGAATCCATGCTATAGATAACATTCTATATGTTCTCTGTCAATGGCGTTACATTGCTAGTGGAGACATGACAGGCGGTAAAACTTACCTGTACAAGATGCGTATCGAGAATGACAGAGTTGATGATAATTCAATACACGTCACAGGGTTAGATTCTAGGGTGTCTTATGACGCTACTGCAGGTTCAGGATCAGATGGTGTGACTGCGTCTTATAACTCTCCAGTAACTAGTAAGACCACATTCACCTTACCATTCACATGGAGTGGTAGTGTGATTAAAGCTTACACCAAAGCTACAGATAGTGACGGCGGTGGTGCAGCGTTGACAATAGATACTCAAGACGGTGCGGCAGGTACTCTAGTTATTGCGGGTGATAAGACAGGCTCATCTATATGGTTCGGTCTAGATTACACAATGACTTACGAGTTCTCTAAGCCTGTTATAAAAGGTCAAGCAGGTAGAGGTTCATCTCTTCTTGCTGCAGGTAGATTCCAAATACTGTCATGTGATGTGTCCTTTGATGATACCACAACATTCACAGCTTCTGTAACCAACCCAGGAAGGGCTAACACTTACACCTATACACACACCACCTCGACAACCGATGTGCTGTCTACGGTGCAAGGCTCTAACGCGGTCACTAGTGGTAACTTTAGAGTCCCTATTCATACTAAGTCAGACGCTTATACTTTAACAATTACTTCCTCCTCACCATTCCCTGTACACTTCATGTCTGCGGAATACGAGGCACAGTATAACGCTCGAAGCAGGAGAATGAGTATATGAAAACTATAGTAAGAGAATCCATGCTTTCAGATGCAAAGCCATTATCTAAGTTTCTCCGTAAGGCTGACTTGCGTGAACTATATGCTACCTATGGTAAGGATGCAGATGTTGAGGAGGTACTTACACAGAGTATCAAGGCTACCACCGATCCTAAAACTATTGAGGTTGACGGAGAACCAATAGGTGTCTTTGGTGTTGTCGATGGCAAGGAAAATGTCCCCACACTTGGTTGGATATGGATGGTTGGCACAGATCGTATCGGAGAGGTTCGCACCCACTTCCTACGTCATTGCAAGGGGGAACTGGAGAAGATGCAAGACTCGTTTGAGGTCTTGTGTAATTATGTAGATGCACGGAATTCTGTGCATATTAAATGGCTTCGTTGGATGGGTTTCTCTTTCTTAAGAGAGGTTCATGACTATGGCGAAGAGCGTAGGACTTTCTATGAATTTGCGAGGATTAATATAAATGTGTAGAGGTATGAATTAATGTGTACCCTAGGTGCAGCAATAGGAGGAGCGCAGGGTTGGATGGAAGGCCAAGCAGCTATTTCAGCGTATCAAGATGGCGTTGAACGCTACTATGATAATTTTGAGCGTGTTGGACGATCTTCCATAATAAAGTACAACAAGCTAGGCATTCGAGCGAGTCAGGAAGAATTAGTGCGTAGCCAGAAGAAACAGAACCTTCAGTCTTCAACCAACAAAGCTACTGCTCGTGCAGTTAACACAGGATCTAATGCAGGTATTGTTGCAGGTAGAGCAGCAGCTATTAATCAAGCGAATATCGTAACTGAGTCATCTAAGGTTAAAGGCCGTATAGATCAAGAGTCTGAACACGCGCTTAATGCTTTCGGATTAGCAGGTCAAGATATCTTTATGACAGGTGAATACAATATAGCTGCAGCCCACCCAGGCACACCGCCAGATGGTAATATGTTATCACTTGGTTTTTTAATTGGTATGGGGCAAGGATATTTGAGTGATAAAGCTTAGGAATATAAATTATGCCAGAACGTGAAAGATTAAATATAGACTTTGGATTTGCTCCCACACAGGTGCAACAAAGAGACATTGGTGCTGCTTATGCTGCTCCAGTTGCTAGAAAGTCTCCAAAGACTCAGATGTTTGAGGGACTCGCAAAGTTAAGCGGTTCTTTACTTACTGCTTATGCAGGGTATGCTAAACGGCAACGTGCGGAGGAGAAAGCTTGGAATTCGTTATCTTCAGAAGATAAGACTAAATATGATAATGCTGCTAAAGAGGCTGCCGCTGCCACCGCTGCAGGTGATGCCTCAGGTGCTGAAGTTATATTAGCGCGATACTCAGCGGAGTTGGTTGAGGCAGGTAAGATGCCAGCGACTCATCACCAATACTTCCATGACAGGCTCACAGGTTTCACGGCAGTAAACGACCTTTCAACAAAGTTGGAGGCGCACTTTACCCCTGAGGTTCGTGCATCACTTTCAAATAGTGATACTGATATTAATGATTACATCAATAGAGTAATACATGGAAC
>Ga0208669_1000786_pt1 | contig 12319 bp, 4 predicted proteins | sample 21_taG_FD_184095 | JGI IMG/M metagenome (GOLD analysis project Ga0208669, IMG submission 184095) | Marine viral communities from the Subarctic Pacific Ocean - 21_ETSP_OMZ_AT15319 metaG (SPAdes) (version 2) | ecosystem: Environmental > Aquatic > Marine > Oceanic | place: Pacific Ocean | collected...
GGGCTAGTTCTGTTACCCGTCCAGGTGAGCCGTTCCAAACTTATGTTGAACTAAGACAAGTTGCACATGGCCGTGAGTATAGTTTTGATGTAGCTAGTCCTACTGCTACTGAAGCACCTCTTGGTGGTGCAAATAATAGAGGTAGGGTTACCAGATTTTATGTAAAAAATAATCCATATACTAGTCAAACAAATAAAAATAATATTATCTATGATTCAAATAATTTTAGACTAAGTATTGCGAGGAATACTTCTGGCAATACATATGAAGGTATGGATCCAGAACTACCATTTCAAGGCACTGAAATTTTACATGTATCAGGTGGGTCTGGGTCTGGGATGATTATCCGACTTACTGTTACTGGGCAAGTTAATGTGTCTAAGTATAGTGGTAACACTATGCGGCCTGATGAATACGTTGGCGTATACAGTATTACAGCAGAACTTTTGTTTGGTGGTAGTGGTTATGAAAGCGGTAATACAGTTACCGCTGTGCTTAAAGGTGTTACGTATGAATTTCATATAGATGCTATTCAACCAATTATGGTTAAACATGATCTTGGTACTTTTAGACCTGGACCCACAAGTTTTGAAGCTAACCAAATAATCTCTGCTGATCTGATTCTTGGTTCTACTACCGACGCAAATATTGCTTTAACTCCACATGTTCAGAAGATTGGTAATGGATTTTTTCTATCCCATACTTCTGCATTTAATGTCACCACCTCTCATCCAGATCTTTGGAGGATTACTTCAACTGAAGTTAACGACGTTAGTGAGCTGCCAAGACAATGTAAGCATGGCATGATCATTAAAGTTGTCAATAGTAGTGACTCACAAGAAGATGATTTCTATTTGAAATTTATAGGTGAGAACAATGTGGATGGCCCTGGTAAATGGGAAGAAACCATTGCTCCATATATAGTAACTGAGTGGGATCAAACGACGCTGCCAATTAAAATTCAGCGTCAAGCTAATGGTACCTTTCAAGTTGGTTATAATACGTGGACTGATCGTGAAGTAGGTGACGATAACACTAATCCCTTCCCTACATTTCTCGACAAAAAAATTTCACAAACTTTCTTCCACAGAAATCGTCTTGGCTTCTTGTGTGAAGACAACATTATCCTTAGTCAGGCTGATGAGATCTTTAATTTCTTTAACAACACTGCACTTGTAGTGTCTGGAAATGATCCTATTGATATTCAATCTAGTTCTACACAGCCCACTAGGTTTATTGATTGTATCGAAACCAATACAGGTTTAGTAGTATTTGGTGAAACGCAACAGTTCATGTTGCATACAGATAGTGATTCTTTAACACCAGATACAGCTAAGTTATCTAATATATCCACGTATAGGTATAGTCCTGATACTGCTCCGATTAGCCTTGGTACAACTATTGGTTTCTTAGATACTGCTGGAACATACTCTCGTTTCTTTGAGATGTTTGACATCAAGCGAGAAGGTGAGCCACAAATCATTGATCAAACAAAAGTTGTATCAAAGCTGATACCAAATTCTGTAGATATTATTGCTAATAGTAGAGAGAATAGTACTATTTTCATTGCGGAAAAAGGTAAATCGGATGTTTACTTGCAAAGATATTATGTGTCAGGTTCTGAACGTATTCAAGGATCTTGGTATAAATGGAAGCTTCCATTTAATCTAGCTTATATATTTGTTCTGGATGATAACCTTTATCTAGTTTCGTCCGACTTCAAACTACTTGAACTTAACTTGCAAGATCGTAGTGTTGGGAATAAAAATGTCGATGATTTTGTATCTGGTATTGATTTCTTTGGCAATGCTCTTGATTATCAAATACACCTAGACTCTTCCCAATTTGTTGGTTCTGGTTCATATAACAGTGCAGATAATACAACTACTGTTACTTGGCCAAACCGTGTGGGAACCGGCACGCCTGCTGCAGTGGATAGAGATACTGGTGAGGTATTTCAATTTAAGTCAGTCAGTGGTAATGACTTTGTTTTTCATGGTAATTTTCCTAGTAAAACAGTTATTATTGGTTGGCTTTTTAGCTTTACCGCTTCTCTTCCTAAATTCTATGTGCGCCAAACAAATAACAATCAAATTACGTCTGACTTGACTGCCTCTCTTATAATTCAACGTATGCATCTTCACTATGGGAATGTATCTCAAGTTGATGCAAGGGTTAATTTGCGTAATGAAGAAGTTGTTAATAATGTATTTGATCAGACTCCTATGGACTGGTACAAGTCTGGTAAAGGACCATTTGTTGATAACTACTCATATACAGTACCTGTCTATCAACGTAATACTAACTTTAGGGTTGATGTTACCTCTACCCATCCAGGTCCTGCCTCCTTACATTCACTGACATGGGAGGGTGATTACACTCCTATGAACCATAAACGTGTCTAAGATTATCCATCCAATAACTATGCAGGCTGCCTATGAGGTGGCCTGTAACTTACGTCCAGAAGATCACAGAGAGGTAGTGGAGGGACATGGACATGACCCAAAGCTGACTCTACCTATAGGTGCTAAACAAACAGATTCTGTTTATTTCACGTCACCTACAGGAGTGATCGCTGGTGTAGCTGGTGTAGGAAACAAAGGAGAGATCTGGATGTTATGTACACCTGCCATATCTACATTCCCTATTACGTTTGCACGGGAAGCTAAACGCTATATCGAAAGCCGACCTGAAGAGTTGCTTTGGAATATAGCAGATAAACGTAATACAACACACCTCAAGCTTCTCAAGTTCTTGGGTTTTAAGTTCCTTAGGGAACTAACTCATGGACCAAACAATTTGACCTTTATAGAATTTTGCCGTGTGCGAACCCGTTAGTGCAACGCTAGGTGTTCTGAGTGCCGGGTCTTCTGCTATGGGTGCCATTGGTTCTCACCAAAGTGCACAAGCTCAAACTGCTGCTCAAAACAAATCAATTGCTAATAAAGCAAATCAAAGAAATAGACAATATGAATATGACAACTTTACTGGTACTGCTGAGTACAATCAGCAAGTCATGGATGTTGGACGTCAACAAGATGCATTAGCATTAGAGCTTGCTGGTTTAGCTGCTGAAGAAGAATTAGCTAAAGATGATCGGATTAATCAATATCTTGTTGAAGATCAAAAATTAGTTGCAAAGTTACTAGGAGAATCTTCTGTTAAAGAAGGTGGTCGATCTCGTAGTTTTGGAATGAATGCTGCCAAAGAAATTGGAATGAAACGAGCAATGATGGTATCTAATCTCACACGTTCTGATCTTGCTAGTAAACGTAAAGTCGATAAGGCACGTAAGTATGCTGATGCACAGAGACAAAAACTCTTCGCAGGAGTTGCTGCTCCATTCCTTGCTGGACCTGCTCCAAGTCAAAACGTTGTATTTGCTAGGGGTCCAAGCAGGCTTGCTCTTGCTGGCAGCCTTCTTGGTTCAGCAATACAGGGTCTAAGTACTTACAACAGCTTTGCACCTGATGATTACAAAATCGTAAAAGATAAATGACATATTCAGGTATTACATCTGGGTCTAGGGACTTCAATCCTGACCCCACACCCGCGTATTCAGACAGACTCCGTGACCTACATAACTCACTAGAGAAAGGTATCGAACGTAGAAACCGATCCGTCAACGCCAATGACCGTGCACGGGAGCTGAATGCTGCTCAAGCCGGTGACAATATGGCAGCACTTGGTAAGTTGTCAGGTACGTTAGGTTCCCTCCTTGAGGATGTTCAACGACAACGAATTAAAAGGTTCCAAACAGAAGCTACTGTTTTGAATGAGCTTGATATTGACACACAAGAAAAGCTTGATGCTGCTCGTGCTAAGCAAGATGAACTAGAAGCTGAGCTTGAGGAATCTACTAAAGCTACTGACAAAATTGTCGGCAAGGCTGAAGAGAATGGTGAACGTATGTCTGTTGTTCAAGGCATACGTCGTCTTAACGGTTATCACATTGCTGAACTAAAAAGAGCTGGTATTGTTGATGACGTTAATGAGTTTAACTCAAACTTAAGCGAAAGATCTGCTGCTTACTTTGCAGAGAACAACCTGACGCACGAACAAAAGATTGCTTATATTAAATCCCAAGGTGCTGACTTCCTGAATGGCCTTGCTGAAAACTACTCTACAAGTCTGATTGCTAAGTATGCAATCCCTGCTTATACCAAAGCTAAGAACAGCGAGATAAAGCTACTTGAAGATGCTAATGATCGTGATCAGTCAACAGCTATACGTAGTGATGCTGAAGCTGATTTAGTCAACGGTGGTACCTTAGAAAATTTCGTTTCTAACGTTAGTCATACCAAAGATGATCAAGGTAATTATCTTGGCAGAGCAGGAGCATTAGAGCAGCTTGCTGAGATTAATAGAAAGCAAGGCCAGGCTGGTAATTTTATTGATCTTGAAGGATTAGGTGAAGAGCTTGTAAATGGTAAGCCTTTTAAAGAGCATCCAAGGTTTGCAAAACTAGAGCAAGATCAAACTGAAATTCGTGCAGGAAGATTTCAACAAGATGAGCAACTAAAGACAATTGCTATCCGTCAAAAGGAAATAGACTTTTACCGCATCCTACAAGAAAATCCAGGCGCAAGGTTCACTCCTGAACAGATCTCTCAGATGCAGCAAGATGCTTCTAAGGATACTAATTATGCTATCGCACCACATGAATTTGAATTCTATCAGCAATACTTAACACGTACTGAGAATCGTGATAATGCGGCTGATAAACTAATTCTTGACACACAATTGCAAATTGGTGTGGGTCGTGGTTATCTAATCCAATCAGACTTAGATAATGTCAGTCCAGAACTTGCAGCACAGTATCAGTCAAAAGTTGATGAGGCACTGGCTAATGGTCTAGCCAAGCCGCCAGCAGGAGTTTCTAAAGCAGCCGAAGGTCATATATCTTCTATGGCAAATGAAATTACAAATGAAGCTGTTGGTGTTGATGATGTAGGTTCTACAAGTTATCAAACAGTTATTGCAAATGTACGGAGTGAGTATACGCGTTTGTATCAAGGATATATCATGGATGGTGCTACTCCTGAAAAAGCTCATAAGCTTGCCAGGAAAGATCAGCTTGAATATTTAAAAACAGTTCGTGATGAAATGCGCGATAAAGATGGTAATACATTTACACGTTCTCAGCTTTATCACACCATTGGTTTTGGCAATGATGTTGAACTAGACCACCGTGCTGCTGAAGAAATAAACAACGGAAGAAAATTTCTTCAACAATACAGCAACGGAACTTTTGATCTAAGTACAACTGTCATCCCCGGAACTGAAGCTCATCTTAAGCAACTTGAATCCTTTCAAAATACTAGAGAAATACCTGATTATTATCACAACCTTGCCCGTGGACATAAAAAACTTACTGCTTGGGACCTTGCTAATATGCAATACCGTGCACATACCGGAAAAGAACTTGGGAAAGATTCCCGCAGGGAGGCTTACGAAAAAGCTGAGCCTGCATTACAGCAAGTGTTAGCTGCGCCGTTTAGTACTAGGTCTCGTATCTTTAGATCTCAAAGCACCGTTGACTACAACAGCCCTGCACTTACTAACTCACCTCTTTCTTCATCTATGAGGCGTAAGTCTGACATTGTTGGTAAGTATGAATCTGATAGTGTCGGTGGTTATAACGCTGTCAATCAAATTGGTATCGATGGCGGTAACGCTACTAAAGGATACTCAGGAGACATTAGGAAGATGAGTCAGCACGGTGGACGTGCATTGACTGACATGACAATTGGAGAAATCATCGATCTCCAGGCTGAACTAGATGTAACTGATGCACAGTGGATCTCGCAAGGTCGTTTACATGCTGTCGGTCGTTATCAGTTTACAAGAGATACTTTTAGAGAATTGATTTCTACTCTAGGTTTTTCACGTAGCCGTAAATTTAATGAGGCAACCCAAGACCAGATGTTTGCTTCTCTATGGAAAAGCGGTGGACCTGGTAGATGGGTTGGCTTGAAACATGCCACGCCGGAAGAACTAGCCGAGCTTAACTCGTAATGATTGATCCAAATTTAATTGATCCTCAAGAAATTCAGGATACACTTGATGGTATGGCAGCCTTTGCACAAGAAAGGCGGGACCAAAAACAAGCTGAAGAGGCAAGACTTCTTCAAGAAGAAAATAACGAGGATGAAGAGTCCGACGTTAATGTTGTAGATGAAGTTAAACGTGGCACCGTTGGTGGCCTAGCACTATCCGCCAGCTCCTTACTTTCTTTTCCTGAAAGGATGGTTGATATGGCGACAGGTCGTCTTGGTGAAGAGATACAAGAAACAGGAGAAGCTCAAACTGACTTCGATCCTTTAGGAGTTATTGGCTACCTAGAGGATATTGAAAAGAATAACCTTACTAACACGTGGTGGGCTGAGTTACTTAAGCAGGGTGTCCACTATGGATCCCTTGGTTATGCTGGAGGGTCAGCAGGTATTGGTAGAGGACTTACAGGTCTTGCTGCTAAAAATTTGGCACGTGATGTTGCTGGTGATTTGGTATCTAAACAATCACAAGAGGATACTGCTACTCGGGCAATTACTGATGCCAAACTTTTAGAGAGGATACCTTGGGCTGGTGAATTTTTACAGGTTGGTTTTGATTCCACTATCACTCCAGTGTTAGGGACAAAAGACAGCGAACATCCATTCTTTAAAACCCTGAAGAACATGGCTGAAGGTGTTGGTTTAACAGTAGCTATAAGTAAGATTTTAAGTAAGCTTCCTGACGGTAAAAAGGTTGATGCTGAGCGTGTCAAGAATAGAGATGACCAACTAAAAGAATCTGCCACTGCTGAAATTGCAGATGATGTACGAGCACGTGAAACATATGCTAAGCAATTAGAAATTCAAGGATTAGATCCAGTTGAAGTACCACCTGCTGGTCAGCCTGGTAATACATTCCGAGCCTCTAAAAATAAAGACTATGCCGACCCTTGGCAAGGCAACCCTGTATCAAGCAAAAAACCTTTTGATGTAGCAGAGCAAGCTGACAACTTAGGTAGGTCTTGGCCTACACCTGGTGCTGGTTCTACTGACAACGTATTCACGTCACGTCAGCTTGAGACCATGGCACGTTCTGTTGATGTGACAGAGACAGAGTTTAAGCGTATGGCTCAAACACTTGTTGGTGATGATCGTTATCAAAAAATGTTGAAGGAGGCCAAAGCTGCTGGTAAATCAATGCGTGCCAAACATGGTCCTGCATTTGATCGGGTACGCCAATCAATGGGTCGTGATTATTCTGATATGGATCCAGATGTTTTTTGGGAATCATTTTCAGAAAATGCTGATACTATTGGTGGTCTTTCTGCTTGGACTAACCAGAATATTTTAGCCGCAGATATTATCAACGCTTCTTTGTTTAAACAGATACGAGATCTTGGTATTGGTATGAGAGAAATCTCGGGTGTTGCTGACATCCTTGATATTGATGGACCTATGAAGGCTGCTGCTGATCGCTTGATCGTTGGTCTTACTAACGTTAAACGTTCTCGTTATCTTTCAGGAGCTAGGCTGCAAGGTTTAGATTTTCAAGAAGCAAGTGTTGCAAAACGGGTTACAGAAAAAGTTGAAGCAATGCGTTCTGAATCTGAAGAGGCATTGACTACATTCCTCAAGATTGCAAAGGAAAATCCTAACGATGACATGACTAAGGCATTGTCAGAGTTCTTTGCTATGTCTGATGATGTGCATAACCTTACTGACTTTGACGCTTACATGCGTGCCTCCTTACGTGGAGGTAAGTTCAACGGTAAGAGGTACGGTAATCAAGCTGTCAGAGAACTTGGTTCTGTGATGGTACATAGCATCCTTAGTGGTGTTAAAACACCTGTTAGAGCAATCATGGGTACGGCTACTGCGTCTTTTCTTAGGCCGTTATCTGCTGTCATTGGTGCTTCGATGCCAGGTGGTGATCGTGCACTTGCACGGGCAAGCCTTGCTGGTGCTAATGCTTACATTCAAGCAGTACCTGAAGCATTCCAACTGTTCCGTCGAAACCTAAGTGCTTATTGGGCTGGTGATGTTGCCAACATGAAAACTCGCTTTACTGAAGGTGTCACACGTAATGACCAACAGTGGGCGATTATGGGCAAATGGGCAGAGACCCATGGATCTGAAAGTGATCTACTTGCTTATCGTTTTACAGACATGATCCGTACCTTAAACGATAAGAACTTCTTAACTTATGGTACCAAGATTATGGGTGCTACTGACGATGCTTTTACCATGCTTATGTCACGTGCTAGAGCAAGAGAAAAGGCTATGTTGGATACAATGGAGTCCTTTAAAAAGGGTGACATTGCAGAGATTACACCTGAAACACTGAAGGTAGCCGAGAATAACTTCTACTCTAAGTTGTTAGATGAAGATGGCAACATCAATTTGAAGAGTGATCTTTACCTTGAGTCTCAAGTTAAGGAAGCTACTTTGACAACTGAGCTGTCTGGTGTGGCACAGAAACTTGAAGGTCTATTTAACTCAGCACCTATGCTGAAACCCTTCTTCCTCTTTGCACGTACAGGTATTAATGGTCTTGAGTTTGGTGTGAAGCACATGCCTATCCTTGAGAAGCTCAGTAAGGAGTATCGCGATATTGCTAGTGCAACTGTAGATAATTTTGATTCAGTAAGACAATACGGTATTGAGTCAGCACAAGATCTCATCAATGCACAAAACATCCGTAAAGGACGTTTGGCTATTGGATCTGGTGTCACCTTTATGGCAGGTATGTATTACGCCAACGGTGGTTTAACAGGCAATGGTCCACAAGATCGTCGTCTCCGTAAGCTGTGGATGGATACAGGCTGGCAGCCACGTTCATTCAAGGTCCCTTCACCGGCAGGTGATGTATGGGTCAGCTACGAATCCTTTGAACCGTTCAATAATATCCTTTCTACCATTGCTGATATTGGTGACAACATGTCCTTGATGGGTCCTCAGTGGGCTGAGCAAAATTTACTCAAGATTGCTTTGACTGTTGGTGGTGGTGTTACTAGTAAGTCTTACCTACAAGGTGTCGGTCAACTAATTGATCTAGCCAGTGGTGAGCCATATCAGCTACAAAAGATTGCAGGTAATATCGTTAACAACACGATTCCACTTGCAGGATTGCGTAATGATATTGGTAAAACACTGAACTCACCTATGCGTGAGATCAACAAAGATATTTTTAGTTCCATTCGTAACAGGAACCTTACTTCTGAGTTTGGACCTGGTGAAGATCTTGCTGTTAAATACGATGTATTGAATGGTGAAAAGATTAGAGATTGGAACTTTATTGAGAAGATGTATAATCTTATTTCTCCCGTAGGTATCAGTCTTAACAATAGTCCTGGTAGAACCTTGTTGTGGAATAGTAACTATGACTTGCGCCTTGTCTCTTATACATCTCCTGATGGACTTGAACTAAAGAACCATCCTAAACTTCGCTCTGAATTCCAAAAGTATTTAGGCAAACAAGGGCTAGAATCCAAGCTAAATAAACTGGCTGATCGTCGTGATGTGCAACTGTCTGTCATGCGTATGACTAATGATCGCAATTCTAATAAGAACTATTTAGATCCGATGAATTCATATCTACATAACTCTCTTATTAAACAACGTTTTGAAGCTGCACGTAAGAAAGCTTGGGCAGAAGTAAGGCGTAACAACCCAGACCTTACTGATGAATTGTATGAAACTAAACGTCAACGTGCTGCAGAGACGTTTAGAACACGTCGTGACACTAATAATGCAGGCAGTATTGAATCCATCAGAAAAATAAACAATCCTAACTAATGGCTGAATCAACTTATACAGCTCCGGCCACGTATACAATTACCTTCCCTTCGTTGAGTCAGGCAGAAGTTAAGGTAAGTATTGACGGAGTTCTCCAATCTAGTGGTTTTAGTATTTCTGGTTATGCAACCAGTGGTAGTGGAACCGTCACTTTTACATCAGCACCTGCTTCCGGTGCGACTGTTCGTATCTTTAGAGATACAACTATTCTTTCAAACCAACTACCCGCTCCTAAATCTGACTTTCAACCTGGTGCATCAATTAAGGCTGAAGACCTTAATGTCAATATGGATCAGGTTCTATATAAGCTTGCAGAAAAAGTTGATCAAAGTGACATTTCTAATGATGCCATTGTTACGCAAGCTATCCGTGACTCAAATGTCACAACAGATAAGATTGCTGACTCTGCTGTTACTACTGCCAAAATTAATAATAGTGCTGTAACAACCGACAAGATTAACAACAGTGCTGTAACTGCTGTCAAGCTATCTGATGATGCTGTAACTACTGATAAAATCGCAGATAGCAGTATAACTACTGCTAAGATTGCGAATTCTAGTGTTACTACAGCTAAACTTGCAGATTCTAGTGTTACTACAGCTAAACTTGCAGATTCTAGTGTTACTACAGCTAAGATTAATGACGCTGCTGTAACGAATGCAAAATTAGCAGATAATTCAGTCAGCCTTGCAAAGATGCAGGACAACTCAGTTAATACTGCTGAGCTAGTTGCCGACGCTGTAACCAACGCAAAGCTTGCTGACAACTCTGTTGCACAAGCCAATATGCAAGACAACTCAGTTGGCACAGCAGAGCTAGTTGCAGATGCTGTAACCAACGCAAAGCTTGCTGACAACTCTGTTGCACTTGCCAACATGCAAGACAACTCAGTTAGCACAGCAGAGTTAGTTGCAGATGCTGTTACTCAACCAAAGCTTGCAGCTAACTCTGTCACTAACCGTCAAATCGCTGATGGTTCTATTAGTGGCACTAAGATTACTAATGGCACACTGGACATTCAGTCTATTCTTGCAGTAGACATCAGGACACTTGCTGAACAAAATGCATCTCCTTCTGATGCAGGTTCAGATGATGAACTAGGTACGACTGCTGCTAATAACAAGCGGTACGACACGATTTACCAAACCGGTACTCCTAGCGGTAATGACTTTGCTACAGGCAAGCTGTGGTATAACCACGACGGAGATCAGACTCTTTCTGTATGGAGTGGTACTGCCTGGATTAATATTGCTTCTGGTGGAACGTTTACCACACAACCAACTGTTATCTATGTAGACAGCCGGAATGGCTCAGATGATAATGATGGTCATAGGATCATTGATCCAAAGAAGACTATTAAAGATGCTGTAGCAGACGCACAAGATGGTGATATTATACTTGTTGCTCCTGGAGTCTATAGAGAGACACTTCCGATCATCATAGGTGTAAACAACCTTTCTATTGTTGGACAGTCACTGCGTAGTTGTTTTATTCATCCCACACCAGCTACTGAAACAAATTCGATGTTCCATGTGAACAGCGGTACTCAGATTTCAAACTTTACATTTATGGGTTTGAAGGCCAGTGGAACTCGTGGTCAGCATTCTATTGATAATCACAATACTTACGGACTTCCACAAACTCAAGCATGGGTTGCAGAGTTTAAACAAAATGCAATTATCTCCAAGTCTCCGTATATTCAGAACTGTACTAACTTTGCTGACTCCGGTATTAAAAACCACACGCAAGCTGAGTACGACGCTGACAACACTTTAGGTTCTGATTGGTTTAATCCTAACAGTGCAACCCAACAAGGTTTTGGTGGAGACATAACTTCAGGTCCTACTGGCGGTGGTCTACTAATTGACGGTTCTAAAGTACATGCTACTTCACCATTGCGATCAATGGTGGTCGATGCATTTACCCAAATCGCTTTGGATGGTCCTGGTGTCCTTTGCTGCAACAACGGTTATGGACAGCTTGTATCGTTCTTCGGAACGTTCTGTCACTACCATGCTAAAGCACTGAATGGTGGTCAACTAAACCTAAGTAACTGTACTTCTGACTACGGTAGGTATGGATTAATAGCTGATGGTAAATCATCACCTAATGCTATCTTCACTGCTACTGTAAGTACTGCTGCAGCTACAGGTGCGACAACATTTACTATTGGTGCACCGACTGCTGGTACTGGATGGTATGGCTCTGCTACACGTCCACAAGAGAACATGTTGGTCACTATTGGGTCTGATACGTACGGAATACTGTCAGCAACAGCTAATGGAACTGGTTGGAATGTAACTATTTCAAATCCTAATCCATCTGCATTATCTACTAATCTTGGTCTAACAAATGCAATAGCCCAAAATGTTACTGCAAGTTTCTTTAATCGTTCGTATATCTCTACTGGTGGTCATACGTTTGAATATGTAGGTGCAGGTACTGACTACAGAGCAGCTCCTGAGAATGGTGGAGTACCGAATGAAGCCAATCAAGTTATAACTCAAAATGATGGCAAGGTATATACA
>Ga0208669_1000788_pt1 | contig 12309 bp, 16 predicted proteins | sample 21_taG_FD_184095 | JGI IMG/M metagenome (GOLD analysis project Ga0208669, IMG submission 184095) | Marine viral communities from the Subarctic Pacific Ocean - 21_ETSP_OMZ_AT15319 metaG (SPAdes) (version 2) | ecosystem: Environmental > Aquatic > Marine > Oceanic | place: Pacific Ocean | collected...
TGAAAAGTTAAAGACTGAAAAGTTTTATAAATTATGTGTTGATACGATGGAGAAAAGATTTAAACAAAACTATACAGAAGAAGCTTGGAAAAAAAATTGGTTAAGAACAAATTAAATTTGTTTTTAACACGACTTGTATATATTTATATATTAAGAGGTTATAATGAAAAAAATATATTCTAAAGTAAAACCAGATACGCTATTACATTTAGTACATAGATTAGATGAGATTGAAGGTAGGACTAATGTTGCACCTGAAAATGAATTTATCCAATTAGCTACATTGAAGATGGAAAAGGGAACAACTTTCAGACCACATAAACACATTTGGAAAGATGGTGAGGATAAAGTAATAGCTCAAGAATCTTGGGTTATAATAAAAGGTAGTGTAAAAGTGATTATGTACGATTTAGATGATACAGTTATAGAAACACCCATACTATATTCTGGTGATTGCTCAATGACTTTTCAAGGTGGGCATAACTATGAGATATTAGAAGAGGACACAATAGTATATGAGTATAAAACAGGTCCGTATAAAGGTGTAGAAAATGATAAGGAGTTTCTGAATGAATCCAAGTAAGGTAGTGTCTGATTTTGAAAAAAAGATAGCAGACTGGTTTGGTTCTGAGTATGCAGTTGCTGTAGATGCTTGCACTCATGGAATAGAACTATGTTTGAGATATGTTGGAGCTAATGAAATATTAGTTCCAAAGAGAACTTATTTGTCCGTTCCTATGTTAGCTAACAAAATGAACTTAGAATTGAAATGGAAAGACGAAGATTGGAGAGACTATTATGAAATAGGTAATACAGGAGTTTATGATGCTGCTGTGTTGTGGAGAGAAAATAGTTACATACCAAAATCATTCATGTGTGTTAGTTTTCAGTTTCAAAAACATTTAAGTTTAGGTAGAGGTGGTATCATATTAACAGATGATAAAGAAGCTAAAAACGAACTAAAGAAAATGTCTTATGATGGTAGATTACCGAATACACCTTGGAGAGAACAGAATGTGAGTACTATGGGATATCATTATTATATGACTCCAGAGACAGCACAAAATGGATTAGATAAATTTGAAGAGGCTAAAATTAAAGAACCAAGAAAGTGGTTGTTAGAAGATTGGCCAGATTTAACTAAAATGAGAGTGTTTAAAAAATGAAGCTTAATGTAGGTTGTGGTGAGAGAGATTTTGGTGGTGATTGGATTCACATTGATGGTCATAAATTTTCACATGTAAACTCAGATGATATTTGGTTAAAAGAATATCAAAATGATATTGTTGATTTACTTTACACTTCACATTTTATAGCATATTTTGATAGAGAAGAAATAGTTACTCTCTTGAAAAGATGGAGAGAAGTGATAAAACCTGGCGGTAAGCTAAGAATAGCTACGCCAGACTTTAAACAGATTGCTTTTAACACTAATATCTATAGTTTAGATAATTTTGTAGGGCCTTTATATGGTAAATGGAATATGAATGGTGAATACATCTATCATAAAACTGTATATGATTTTGGTAGTCTAAAAAAATTATTGTTGTCTGTTGGTTTTAAAGATGTAAAGAGATACGACTGGAGAGAAACATCTCATTCAGAATTTGATGACCACTCTCAAGCGTATTTACCACATATGGACAAAGAGAATGGAACACTAATAAGTTTAAATATGGAGTGTGTCAAGTGATTAGAAAGATAAAGATAGATGACATCAGAATTAGACTATTTAACAAGGATAAAATTATAATGCCACATAAGGTAGAAAATACTCCTCATTTCAAACTATTGAACGGAGATAGAAAGCCATATGATGAATATTACAATAGAATGGTAGAGTTTCGAAAAGCTAAATCTAATTATATGGACTCTAACCAATATTTAGCTTTCTTTGATGAGTTCAAATATTTAAATCCACCATACGATAATGAATATATATCCGTAAAGAAAGTGGGTAACATATTTGATTCTATAGATGGAGACCATAGATTATCATCTTTAAAAAAACAAGGTGAAGAATTTGTAGATGTTGATGTTCAGGACTCTAGTTTTGTATTTAAACATAAAGGTTTCTCAAATATGATTGATATAATATCTGTTCTTGAAAACTTAGATGATTATGTTATTATCAAAGGTCATGATTACTTTCCTAATTATTATGACAACGATGATTTGGATATCTTATGTGGAGATAATGATGCTTTTTTTGATACTTTGTGTAATAGATTATCTAATCAATATCCAAACTTTGAAATGAAAACAAGAGATAAAGGTATTAGAAAACATATTGATTTATATCCTAATGGTTTTAGTAGACTAAATTTTAGATTTGATTTATTGGGAGAATTTCCATATAAAGTTCACCTACATCACACTCACAATAAGATAGAGGTAAAAGAAGAATATTTTGATTTAATTTTATCGAGAAAGGTGTCTAAAAGAGTAAAAACTCCTCCGACATTTTCTCAAAATGAAATAGATGTTTGGTTTCCAAATGATGTTGATGATTTAGTTTTACGGTTTTTAGAGTGGGTGTGGCAACCACATAAAACAAGACATTTAGAAGATTTTATGAGTAAATTCAAAAAAGAAGAAGAGTTTATTGAAACTATAAATGAGTATACAAGCGTAGAGGTGGATAAAAACTATATAAATAATTTGTTTAATAAAGGTAAAAAATAATGAAAGCTGTAGTTTTAAGTTGTGATAGATATCACAAAATAACTAATCATATGATAACCACATACCAACATCTTTGGCCGTCAAATCAACTTAAATTTTTGATTCCATACAATGAAAAATATCCAAAATTTTTAGAAGACAAATGGGGAGAAAAAGTAGAGTTTGTAAAAACTCCTGTTGAATTTAAAAAAACAATGGATGGTCTTTTAAAAAATATCGATGATGATGAGTGGATATATTGGTGTACAGATGACAGTTATTTAGTTGATTTGAATGAAGAATCAGCAAATAATACTTACGACTTTGTTACTAACATAAAAGATAGTTCTATATACTCAGTTATATTCTTTCAAGGCGGATATGATAGGGAACACAATACATTTGATAAGAATGACTTTATAAATCACAATGGTTATAAATTTTTAAAAAAGAAAAAGATAACTTACCAATGGCAACATCAGTTCTGTAGAGCTAAAGTCGTTAAAAAAATGTTTGAATGTCTTGATGAACCAACTTATGCAAAAGAAATGGATTTAATGCAAAAAGAAGAAAAGTCAAAGAAGTTTTGGGATTTGATAAATGAGGGAAAGTGGTATGTTAGTGAAAACAACGCAGTCATAATGGCAGAACCAACTTCAAGAGGTAAGTTGACCAGAAATGGTTTAGAGAGTTTTAAAAGGTATAATTTAGAAGCACCATTAGAAGAATTTGATGTAGATAATAATGTTGTAATTTTTAAAAAATAAATAAGAGGAATGTAAAATGAAGAAAAAAGCTTTTATAACAGGTATAAATGGACAAGATGGTTCTTATCTTGCTGAATATTTATTGGAAAAGGACTATGATGTTTATGGGATAGTTAGAAGAAACTCTGTAGCAGAACATCAAGAGAGTAGAATAAATCATTTAGATGGATTGGTTACTACAGAGTATGGTGATTTACTTGATGTAAGTTCACTAGAAAGAATGATAAGAACTATTAAGCCTGATGAAATATACAATATAGCAGCTCAAAGTCATGTTAGAATCAGTATGGATATACCACAATTTACAGTACAAACAAATGCTCTTGGTATTTTAAATGTATTGGAAGCTTATAGAAATAACTGTCCAACCGCTAGATTTTATCAAGCATCTTCTTCAGAGATGTTTGGTCGTTCAGTAGATGAAGATGGTTACCAAAGAGAAACTACTAAAATGGAGCCGACAAGTCCTTATGGTTGTACCAAAGTATTTGGTTATAATATGGTTAAACACTATAGAAATGCTTATAATTTATTCGCTGTAAATGGTATTTTATTTAATCATGAGTCACCAAGACGCGGTGCTAATTTTGTAACTAATAAAGTTGTTAAGTCTGCTGTTGAGATAAAAAAAGGACTTGAGAAAGAACTACCACTTGGTAACTTAGATGCTTACAGAGATTGGGGACATTCTAAAGATTATGTTAGAGCGATGCATATGATTATGAATCATACTGAACCAGATGATTTTGTATGTGCTACAGGAGTTACTAACTCTGTTGGAGATATGTGTAAATATGTTTTTAATAAACTTGGGATGGATTACAAAGATTATGTAACACAAGACCCAAGATTTATGAGGTCAGAAGAGTTAAAATATCTTCGTGGTGATTCTACGAAACTAAGAGAAACTTTTGGATGGGAACCTGAATATACATTTGAAACATTGATGGATGAAATGATTGACCATTGGGTGGGTGTATATGAATCATTTTAGTGTAGTACAAAATTTTGTATGTAATCACGAACAAAGATTGGAAGTGGTAAGAAGGAATGTTAAGAAGTTAGGTGATGTGTTTGATAAGTGTGAATTTTTTGTAAATTTTAATAGTGATAAAAATCTTGAAGAGGTAAAAGACTTATACTTTTCTAATATCTCAAATCTAAGCTTTTACAATAATTTAGAAAAAGATTGGGCTCTAGTAACACTAGCTTTAGTTAAGGAAGTAAAGACACCATATACAATATATTTATGTGAGGATATAGAAATCACTTCACCTAAAGAAGATGTACTAAATTTTGTAAACGAAATGATAAACGATGATGGAGATTTGGGATTTGTTGGTAAGATTGACAAATACACACAACAAAAATTTATCGAAGGTCTTACACCATTCAATTCTATAAAATCACCTGGATACAAAAAGTTAGAACATTCTTATTTTTATTTAGGTAAACATGCACCTCATAAAAGAATTCCCGTTGATTCAGTTTTTAAAACTGATTGGCTTATCGGAGCTTTAGAAGAGTTTTTAGTAAAAGGTGAGAGTTGTACTCATGATATACCATTTAGGTCAAAACATCTTCCTAATTTTTATGAGGGTTATTATGATTTTGCTAATGGTATGAGAAGATTTGGAGATTGGAAATGTTACATTCCACAAAAAGTTATTTTCAAGGAATATGATGATGTTAAAGATAAAGCTTAGTGATATAGACTTAGGTTCTCTTGGTGTTATACTCAACAAAGCTGGTAGAGTAGTTGATGGTGTGAATCATGGTAGAATGGTTCTCAAAGGGGATGGTGTCTACTATAAGATATTTGATAAGGACTATTGTCGTAGAGAAAACTTTGTAAAAGCTCTTGAGGCTGGTTTCTTTGATGAGGTTGCTCCAGCACTACAATCACTAATAACAGATGGAGATGAGATAGTTGGTTATGTCTGTGAGCTTGGAGAGTTAATAGGTTCAGAGTTCGATAAAGTTCCCGATGAGTTTTATCAAAAGGTATTATCTTTGGTAAATGAAAAAAAAATGTTCTTTTACGATTTGGTCTCGATAAATATTATAAGAACAAAGAGTGGTGAACTAAGTCTTATTGATTTGGAAAGTGTATATGATATAGATGAGTTGTATACCATAGACAAACATAATGCTAAAGTTAAACCAGACTATTATTATACAGAGTTAGAAAGGTTATGGAAGAAAAATATGAAAAAGATAAGTTTTATACAACCAAGCAGAAACAATCTAAAATACCTTAAATGGTCTTACAATAGTATTCGTAAAAACTTAGGTTCTGAACATGAAATATGTTGGGCTGATGATGCTTCAGATGATGGAACATGGATGTGGATGAATAAGATTGCTGATAAAGATAAGAATGTAAAGATACATAGAAACTATGGGCCTAAACGATTAGGACACACAATACTATATGACACATTAGTAGACATGGCTACCAATGATATTGTGATGATATATCATGCTGATATGTATGCTTGTCCAAATATGGATGTTCAAGTTTTAAAACACTTAGAAAGGGGTAAGGTTGTATCTGCTACAAGAATAGAACCACCACTACATCCAGACGGACCTGAAAAGATATTACAAGACTTTGGTATAGAACCTGAAGAGTTCAAAGAACAAGAGTTATTAGGTTTTGTTGATGAACGATTGGAAAGTACTAAAAACGATGACTTCGAAACGAGCAGTGGAATATTTGCACCTTGGGCTATATACAAAGAAGACTTCCAATCTATCGGTGGACACGATTCTTTATACGCTCCACAATCAAAAGAGGACTCTGATATCTTCAATAGGTTTCAGTTGGCTGGTTATGAGACAATACAGACTTGGAAGGGTTTTGTATACCATATGACTTGTAGAGGTTCACGATTCAAAGATGGTGCTATGAGGAATCCAGCTGGTCAAGTCTTTATGAAGGGTAGAGAATCATCAGAGTGGTTAGCTCAGAATCTTCGTAGTACAAGAAACTTTATTCGTAAGTGGGGGCATATGGTAAAACATGATGCTTATCTGAAACCAATAGTGCCACCTAAATATGATATAGGGTTCGTGGTTGAAAATTGTGATTTAGGTATGTTAAGAGAGTTAGAGCCTTGGTGTTCTAAGATTTATATTGATACATTTGCAGAAGATTATATTAAAAAAGAACAATCAGATACTCAGTTTAATTTGAATGAAAGAATCTATTCGATTGATTCTGATAAGGCAAATGATATAATCATTAGATTTGACGCAGAAAAGCTTACACCACAGAACTTTCAGATAATAGTGAATTTATCAGAGATGTTAAAAGATAGTGGTGAAGTTGGTGAGATGGAATATGATATATTTAAATTTGATATTAAGTCTCTAAAAACATATGAAAGAGAGTTAATCGTATGTCAAAAGTAGTTATAGTTGCTAATGCTAAAATAAAAAAAGACAAGAAAATAGGTGATGATATTAATAACTTTGATAAAGTTATTAGAATGAACAGATTTGAAACTGATGGATTTGAAGAATATTTGGGCTCTAAAACTGATATTTGGTGTATTAATAGAAAAATACTTTTACAAAAAACTAATACATACTATGGTTTTTATAACAAAAGATGGAAGAGTTACAAAGATAAATACCCAACATTAGAAAAATGTGTTATGATGACTTATTGTCACGAAATCGATGAAGCAGATGGTTTAAGAAAAGATAACATGGTGGTAGAGAATAGTATTGAAGTCGCAGATACCTACGAAATCATATGTGAGCTCGGAAAGAGGTGGGAAGAAATTTATTCAAATGACAACTTTAGAAAACCAAGCACAGGTTTAACAACTATTTTCTACTATTTGAATTTATACAATCAAATTCATATTCATAATTTTGATTGGGGTAAAAGTCATCATTACTGGGGAGTCAGAGGTCCTGAAGATGTGCCAAGTCAACATCATACTTGGGGATTTGAAGAACAAGTTGCTAAAGATTTAATTTCTGAAAACAAGGTTGTTGTTTTATGAAGACTATTTGTATCACTCCTGTAAAACATTTAGATGGTGTTTACGAAAAACTAAACTCAATTACTAACCTAACGTACCTACCTGATATAGATAAAGACGAACTAAAAAAAATATTGTTTGAGGAATCTTTCCAATATTTATTTACAAATCCTAACAAACAAAGTTTTTTACTAAATGAAGAAATATTAGGAGATAGTAATATTAAAGTTATAAACACATGCTCTACAGGCCTTAATCATATTGATTTAAAATATTGTGAAGACAACAATATAGATGTTTGGTCTTTGAAAACAGATTATGAACTAATAAATAATTTACCATCGACATCTGAATTAGCTTTTGGTTTGATGATGTCCTTGCTTAGAAATATACCCAAATCTTTTAATTCTGTGAAGAGTTATAATTGGGACTATGAACCATATGTTGGACATCAAATAAAAGGAAAAACAATTGGTATAATTGGTTATGGTAGATTGGGTAAAATAATGTGTGATTTATTTTATGGTTGGGGAGTAGAAAAGTTAGCTTACGATCCTTACGAGAGAATAACAACTGCTAGAGGCACTCCACTAAAAGAATTACTAAAAAAATCTGATGTTGTATTTTTTCATACTCATGTTACTGATGAGACTCGTGGTATGGTTGATGAAGAATTTTTATCTTATATGAAAGAGGGAAGTTATTTGATAAATACAGCGAGAGGTGAATTGGTTGATGAGAAAGCAATAATCGAATCGATTAAGGTTGGACATTTAAAGGGTTATGGAACAGATGTTATTGCAGATGAGTTTGGTAATATAAATAAAAGTGAGTTGGTAGAATTTGCGGTGCTTAATCCAGATAGTAATGTTATTATAACGCCACATATTGGTGGGATGACAATTGAAGGACAAACTAAAGCTTATCATTGGGCAGTAGATAAATTTAAAGGAAAAATATGATTATAGATAATATAGAAGAATTTTTAGAAGATTTGGAGTCTTCAAAAAAGAAAAATACTGGTCAGTATGGTGAAGGTGGCATTCTTGAGAAACTTTTTGAGGATTATCTTAAAATTAAACCCACTTTTTGTTTAGAGTTTGGTAGCGGTACGGTTAGCAGCAAACGAGGAACGGCTAATATTAGATATTTGTATGATGAATATAAATGTAAATGTGTCTACTTTGATGTGGATAAAAGTAGAATAAAAAGAAGTGATGCTAAATATAAAGAACAAATGTATATAGAAACAATAACTGCTTCCAATGTAAACGATATTTTTAAAAAATATAAAGTTCCAAGTGATTTAGATGTGTTAGTTATAGATATAGATGGACAAGACTATTGGGTATGGAAAAACCTTGATTACAAACCAAAAATAGTGTTAATAGAATTTAATCCATCTTTATCATCAGAAGAATTAAAAGTTATGCATGAGGATGAAAATCATAATGAGTGGAGAGATACGAGATGTTCTTACTATGGTGCTAGTATAAGTTCTATGAAAAAATTGGGTAAGCAAAAAGGGTATTCTCTTGTATATTCAACAGATAGAAACTTATTTTTTGTACAAAAAGAGTTAATAGATGTTGATATAGATAAAAAGATTTTACATTCAAATCCATTAAAGGATTTTGATAGAAAGTATAAAATGGAGCCAAAATGGGTAATAGTTTAGATATATTAACTTTGATACCAACAAAACTGGATTCAAAGAGATTAACAAAAAAGAATATTAGAGATTTAAATGGGAAACCATTATTCTTACATACAATAGATTATGCACAAAATACTAAACATGATAATAGAATAATAGTTTCATCAGAGAGTACAGAAGTAAAGGAGTTAGTACCTGAAGATGTACTTTTTCATCAGAGAAGTGCAGATTTGTGTGGAGATGTAGAAGTGGTAGATGTATATTTGGATATAATAAAAGATATTAAACACGAATTTGATTATGTAGTATGTTTACAACCAGATAATCCTAATCGGAGTAATAGTCTTGATGATTGTTTGAATTATATAATTGAAAATAACTACGATGATTTGATTACCATAAATAACGATTACAAAAGAAGTGGTTCAGTCAGAATATTTAAATGGAAAGATTTAAAGTCTGGACAAGTTAGTAAAAGAATGGGTTGTATTAGAGATAGTGCAACAGATATTCATTATAAAGAGGATTTAGAGGCATTATATGACTAAAATAATAGCAGAAATAGGTTGGAATCATATGGGTGATATGGCTTTAGCTAAAGAGATGATAAGTAAGGCGAAAGACAATGGAGCGGACTATGTAAAATTTCAGACTTGGTCGGTTGACAGATTAAAATCTGGTCCGTGGGATGAAGATGGTAGAACAGAAATATATAAGAAAGCTGAATTGTCTAAGGATGACCATATATCACTTAAAAACTTTAGTGAGTCTTATGGAATACCATTCTTTTCTTCAGTATTTAGTATTGAAGATGCAAAACTATTGTCAGATGTAGGAGTGGATACAGTTAAAATTGCTAGTTTTGAATCTCGTAATAAAGAATTAATTACTTTTTGTTATTATCATTTTAATAAGATTTATCTATCAACTGGCACATCATCTGTAGAAGAGATAAAAGAAACTATAAGACATCTAGACAGATGGAAGTTTGTAATATTACATTGTGTTTCATCATACCCACTTGATTATGATAATTGTAATTTACCGAGAATCAAAACATTAAGAGAATTTTTTCCAAATGTAGGTTACAGTGACCATACTTTAGGTATTGAAGGAGCTAAGATATCTTTAGAACATAATCCATGTGTAATAGAAAAACATTTTACCACAGACAATAGCTTACCTGGTCGTGACAATAAGTTTAGCATATTACCTGAGCAACTAAAAGAGTTAAGTGATTACATAGAAATTAGGAAACAAATGAATACCGATTGTGGTGATGGTTACTTAAAATGTGAACAAGAGGCGAGGGATATAATGACAGGGAGATTTGATGGATGAAATATTCAGTAGTAATTAGAAATAGAAACGAAGAAAGATATATTGGTCATTGTATACAATCTGTGGTAGATTTTTTAGGAGATGGTGTACAAATAATAATAGTAGATAATGAGTCTACTGATGATTCTATTCGAATAGTAAATACATTTGAGTATTTAGATATCAATCATCTATTCATAAGTAAGAATGAGTACACACCAGGTAAATCTCTAAATATGGGTATAGAAAGATGTGATAATGAGGTAACATTGGTTATATCTGCTCATTGTGAGATAGTAAGTTGGACAAATTGGATTCCAAGGACAATAAAATCATTGGGTGCCATATGGGGTAAACAGATACCAATATGGGATGGAAAGAGAGTTACACCTCGATATTTGTGGTCGAATTTTGGTGAAGAAATGGCTACTAACCATTGGTGTGAATCAGAGAACAGATATTTTTTTCATAATGCTTTTTCTATTTTCAATACAAAACATATTCAAAAATATAAATTTGATGAAAGACTCAGCGGTAAAGAGGATAGATATTGGGCTGCTGAACAAATAAATATGGGTTATGATATTGTGTATAATCCTGAATATATAGTTAAACATCATTATACACATAATGGTGCTACTTGGAAAGGAGTTGGTTGATGAATATATTAGTGACAGGCGGTGCTGGTTTTATCGGTACTAATTTAATAAAGAGACTATTGGTTGATGGGCATAATGTAGAATCTATGGATAATTATTCTACTGGTAAAAAAGATAATGAGATAGATGGTTGTAAATATATCGAAACAGATGTATCAGATAGTATTCGTAGACATGGTGCATTTGGATTAGACTCTTATCAACTAACAAAGCCAGACATCATCTATCATTTAGGGGCTTTACCAAGAATACAACCATCATTTATAAATCCAACGAATACATTTGATTCCAACGTAAAAGGAACACAGAATATAATGGAATATGCTCGTAAACTAAATATTTCCGTAGTATATGCTGGTTCATCTTCATCACATGGGGATAAATATGCTAATCCTTACACACATTCAAAATGGCTAGGTGAAGAGGTAGTTACAATGTATAATAAGATATATGACATACCAACAGCAATATGTAGGTTCTATAATGTATATGGTGAATATCAGTTAACTGAAGGGGCTTATTGTACTGTTCTTGGTATCTTTGAAAGACTATATAACAACAACCAGCCCTTGACTATTACAGATGATGGTGAACAAAGAAGAGATTTTACTTATGTCGGTGACATAGTAGATGGATTGATGAAATGTGCTAAATCTTTGTACATGTGCAGTAATGGATTCCATTACTCTGAAACCATTGGAGAAACGTTTGAATTGGGTAGGGGTAAAAACTATTCAGTAAATGAGCTAGCTAGTGCGTTTGGTGATTATCCAACTAAATACATAGACAAGAGGCCCGGTGAGATGAGAAACACATTAAATACTGATACTAAAGCTAGAGATGTATTAGGTTGGAATCCAAAGGGTGATGTGATAGATTACATAAAAAATAACATTTTGAAGAAATGACATACTATATATTATTAGAAGGAGATTCCAAAAACGCTATTTGGGATGAGAATACGTTAGGAGAAGAATCCTTTGGAACATTTTATACAGGAGCTGGTTTTAAGGCGTTAAATACAATAGTTATGAGTGAATCACATTTAGTAGAAACAGTCAAAATAGTAGATGAAAAGAATCAGTCTTATTCAGTAGAAGAGTTTGTAAAATTAATATCAAAATGGAAAATTAGGTCTTGACTTATATACCATTTTGTTCGTAGCTTTAGGAGTAAGTTAATGGTGGATTATAGATATTTAGAAGAGCTTGAAGACGAAGCATTTGAAGAAAAAACTAAACCAA
>Ga0208669_1000790_pt1 | contig 12282 bp, 12 predicted proteins | sample 21_taG_FD_184095 | JGI IMG/M metagenome (GOLD analysis project Ga0208669, IMG submission 184095) | Marine viral communities from the Subarctic Pacific Ocean - 21_ETSP_OMZ_AT15319 metaG (SPAdes) (version 2) | ecosystem: Environmental > Aquatic > Marine > Oceanic | place: Pacific Ocean | collected...
ATATCCAAAATATTTCCGAGAAAAGAGCGATATTACTTTTCCTGTTCTTTCTGAAGCTGCAACTTCTTTTAAAATTTTTGAATCCAGATTTTCAAAATACTGCTTAGGTATCTTAAATCCTGCAGTTTTGGGGAAGCTTTCTTCAGCTATTTTGCTAAAAAGGCGCACCTCAAAATCCTCAAAATAATTTTCGGGAGTTTTAAAGTTTGGTATGTTTTTATATTTTTCCATTACTTAACTCTGACTTTAAAAATTTCAAAGAGTTTCATCTTGATTTTTAATAAATTCCGTGATCTTCTTTACGGCAATGTGATAGCTGCTTTTTAATCCGCCTACTGAGGTTTCCAGTATTTCCGAAAGTTCCTCAAAGGTGTGGTCTTCAAAATATTTCATTGTAAAAATCAATCGCTGTCTATCGGGCAATGTTGCAATGGCCTTTTGAAACTGAAGTTGCAGCTCGTCGCCTTCAAAATATACGTCTGTTTCCAACTTGCGAACCGCATTGTTTTTTACATTGTCTATTGAAACATTGTTGCGTTTTGCCTTTTTATTTAAAAATGTGATAGATTCATTAGCGGCAATGCGGTACATCCACGTATGAAGCTTACTTTCTCCCTTAAATGAATTAATATTTCTGAAAATCTTGATAAATGTATTTTGTAGCACATCATCGGCATCATCGTGGTCTAAAACCATATTCCGTATTTGCCAGTAAAGCCGTTCCTTGTATTGCGTTACTAGCTCCCGAAAAGCAGATTCTTTCTCCGCTTCGGTCTGCAATGCCGTTACCAGTTCTCGTTCTTCAACCATTATTTGAGTGCGCAACTTATTTATAGGACTAAGTTACAGAACAATGGTTTAATTTAGGCTATTGAATTAAGCAAGAGATTGCATTTCCACCAAGCTGTAGTACACGCCTTTTTTCTCCAAAAGCTCTTGGTGCTTGCCCTGTTCCACAATTTTTCCTTTGGAAAGAACCACAATATTATCTGCATTTTGAATAGTGGAAAGACGGTGGGCAATAACGATGGAAGTTCGGTTTTTCATCATTTTTTCCAAAGCATCCTGTACCAAACGTTCGCTTTCGGTATCTAAAGCCGAAGTTGCCTCGTCTAAAATCATTATCGGCGGGTTTTTAAGAACGGCACGAGCAATGCTCAACCGTTGTTTTTGGCCGCCGCTTATTTTACCGCCTCCATCGCCAATATTGGTGTCAAAACCATCGGGGAGATTTTTTATAAATTCGTAGGAATTGCTAATTTCCGAAGCTTCCATTAATTCAGCTTCGGTAGCATTAGGTTTTCCAAGTTTTATATTGTTTCCCACCGAATCATTAAAAAGAATAGAGTCCTGCGAAACGATACTCATTAAACCACGCAAAGACCTTTTCGAAATGTTTTTTATATCTACGCCATCAATTTCAATGCTTCCTTGGTTCACATCATAAAAACGGGTGAGTAAATTTGCAATTGTACTTTTTCCGCTCCCAGATTGGCCCACGAGCGCAACGGTTTTTCCCTTCGGAATTTCAAGTGAAAAATCCTTTAAAACGTATTGGTCTTCATATTTAAATGAAATATTCTTAATAGAAATCACCCCGTCAAAACCTTCCTTTTGCACAGGATTTTCAATATCGGTAATGGTATTTTCAGCTTCCAATAATTCCAAGATTCGGTGTGCGGAACCATCGGCACGCTTAAGCGAATAACTGGCTTTGGCGATAGCTTTGGCAGGCGTAAGAATATTGTAGGCCAGCATAATATAACCAATAAAGAAACTGGCCTCCAGTGTGCGGTCCACAAATACCAAATAGCCGCCATACACCAACAGCACTCCAATGGTAATGATGCCCAAGAGCTCACTCAGCGGCGATGCAAGATTTTGACGGTTAAGTACTGCATTTGAATGTTTATAAAAGCGTTCGTTACTGTCCTCAAATTTTTTCTGAAAAAGATTTTCGGCGTGAAAGGCTTTAATTATGCGCAGGCCACCCATAGTTTCTTCCAAAATAGAAAGAAAAACGCCCTGTTCCTGTTGTACTTTTAGCGAACCTCTTTTTAACGATTTCCCTACTTTTGAAATTAAAAAACCAGAAATAGGAAGAAAGAGAAACACAAAAAGTGTAAGTTTTGCACTGATGAAAAGCATGGTAACCAAAGAAAAAATGATGGTCAACGGTTCGCGGACAATCATTTCCAAAACGGAAAGCACCGAGTTTTTTACTTCGTCCACATCGCCACTAAGCCTGGAAATGGTATCGCCTTTCCGCTTTTCGGAATAGAATGCCAATGGAAACTGTATCACCTTTCCGTAAAGGTCGTTTCGAAGATCTTTTAATACGCCATTACGAAGAAATGTGGAGTAGAACATCGCCAAATAATTGCTTAAATTTTTCAACAAAAACAAAGCGATTATAATGCCAACCATATACATTAAAATCTTAAACTCCCCGTATTTGTTGATGTTTTCAATGATGAAGTAATTGAGGTATTCCTGCGAAAAATCCTTAATACCTGAAAAACCTTCATAAACCGGGCGTGGCCCGAGCGTACGCTGATCGCTGAAAATAATCTCTAAAACAGGTATTAGCGCAACAAATGAAAGCGTGCTGAATAAAGCGTACAGCACATTAAAGAATATATTTAAAAAAGCAAACTTTTTATAGGGGTAGGCGTAGCGCAGTATTTTTTTGAAATAATTCATTAACTCACGTTTAGTTGTGCGGCAATAGCGTCAATTTTTTTCTGAAGTATTTCTTCAAAATTATTCTTTTCGGAAGTATTCACGCTAATGTAAAACTTTATTTTGGGTTCGGTGCCGCTGGGTCGTGCTGCAATTTTGCTGCCATCTTCGGTGTAATATATTAATACATTGCTTTTTGGCAGGGTTAGTGACAAAGTTTCCTGTTTTGTGAAATCTGTGGTTTCACTTCTTAAAATATCGTCCATCCGAACCACTTTACTGTCAGCAATTTCTTTAAACGGATTTTCGCGAAGCGTTTTCATCATTGCCGAAATTTCCTCGGCGCCCTGTTTTCCTTTTTTTGTGATTGAAATTAAATGCTCACGATAGTTGCCGTACGTATTATAAATTTCATTCAAATATTGAAACATACTGCTGCCAGCGTATTTTTTCTGTGCGGCAATCTCGCAGGCCAGTAGGGTAGAGGTAACCGCGTCTTTATCGCGCACAAAATCGCCCACCAAATACCCGAAACTTTCTTCGCCGCCACCAATAAATTCGAGCTCGGGAAAGTCATTTATCATTTTGGCAATCCACTTAAAACCCGTGAGCCCTTCCAAATATTTTACGTTGAAATGCTCCGCCACTTTTTCGACCATTGGCGTTGAAACGATTGTAGAAGCCACAAATTGATTGCCGTTCAGTTTGCCAGCTTTTTTCCAATGATCCAAAAGAAAGTGCGTCATTAAAACCATTGTTTGGTTTCCGTTCAGCAAAACCATTTCATTATTATTGTTTCTAACAGCAACTCCCAAACGGTCGCAATCTGGATCGGTGCCAATTACAATGTCTGCATTTTCTTTTTCGGCAAGCTCCAAAGCCATTTTTAAAGCGGCTGGTTCTTCTGGATTGGGCGATTTTACCGTTGGGAAATCTCCGTTGGGCTCTGCTTGTTCTTCAACTATGGAAACATTTTTATAGCCAGCTTGTTCCAAAACCTTTGGAATCATTGTAATTGACGTACCGTGAAGGGAAGTAAAAACAATTTTTAAATTGTCTTTTGCTTCTTTTGAAGTATTAAAAGTTCCGTTTTCAATTGAAGCCATTGCGAAAGCTTTATCTACTTCGGTATCTATATATTGAATTAAATTCTCGTTTGCTTCAAATTTTATGTCTTCGTATTTAAGCGAATTTATTTCGGCAATAATTTCACCATCCTGCGGCGGCACCAACTGTCCGCCATCTTCCCAATATACTTTATAGCCGTTGTATTCGGGTGGATTGTGCGATGCCGTTAAAACAATTCCGGCTTGGCAATCCAAATGTTTTACGGCAAAGGAAAGTTCTGGGGTGGGGCGCAATTCTGAAAAAAGACATACTTTTATTCCGTTTGCTGAAAATACATCGGCCACTACTTTTGCAAATTCCTGGCTGTTGTGGCGACAATCATAAGCGATTGCGACTTTAATTTCTTTATTGGGAAATTGCTTCTTTAAATAATTTGAGAGCCCCTGGGTATTTTTTCCCAAGGTGTATTTATTTATTCGGTTGTCGCCAAGGCCCATAATGCCTCGCATTCCACCGGTACCGAATTCTAGGTTTTTATAAAAACTATCTTCCAATCCCTCGGGATCGTAAGCAATCATTTCTTTAATGTCGTGCTGGGTTTTTTTGTCGAAAAAGGGGGTGAGCCATTGGTTTACCCGGGCTAGAATTTTCGGATCTACGTAAATCATTCGCTTAATTTAAAGTGCAAAAATAACGAATCTGAATGGTTAATCTTGGAAGTTTCGCTGTTCTTTAATGATGTAGTTTCGGGAATCCTTTTTACTTCGAAGGATCAATTCGCCCAAAAATCCGGCAAGAAAAAGCTGGGTACCCAAAATCATTGCAGTCAGCGCAATATAAAATTGTGGTCGCTCGGTGATAAGTCTTCCGAAGGGATTTAAGAACAGTTTGTCAATTCCCAAATACAGCGCCAAAAGGAAACCTATAATGAGCATTAATGCGCCCCAAGCCCCAAAGAGATGCATAGGTCGCTTGCCAAATCTTGACAAAAACCAGATAGTAATTAAATCTAAAAAACCACGAATAAAGCGTTCTGCGCCAAATTTTGTGGTTCCATATTTTCTGGCTTGGTGCAGAACGGGCTTTTCGGTAATATTCCCAAAACCAGCGTTTTTCGCCAAAACGGGGATGTAACGGTGCATTTCGCCGGTTACCTCTATGGTTTTTACGACGTCCTTTTTATAGGCTTTTAATCCACAATTAAAGTCATGCAATTTTACACCCGAAGTTCTCCGGGCTGCATAATTGAACAATTTGGAAGGCATGTTTTTGCTGAGCACTGAATCGTAACGTTTCTTTTTCCAACCGGAAACTAGATCGAAACCATCCTCGGTAATCATTTTGTACAGTTCTGGTATTTCTTCAGGATTGTCCTGCAAATCGGCATCCATCGTAATAATTACATCGCCTTTGGCCATTGCAAAACCTGCATGCAATGCTTGTGATTTTCCATAATTCTTCTGAAAACGGATTCCTTTTACTACTGGATTTTCTTCAGAGATTTTTTCAATAATCTTCCAGGAATCGTCCGTACTTCCGTCGTCAATAAAGATGAGCTCGTATAAAAAACCATTGGATTGCATAACTTCTGCAATCCAACGGTACAATTCATTTAGCGATTCTTCTTCGTTTAGAAGGGGTATGACAATGGAAATGTTCATTAATTAGTTTAACGGATTTGGATTTTTTGTTTTGAATATAAGTGCTACCAACAATCCTATAACACTCATAAACGCAAGACTGAAGACATAATTTTTCAGTTGTGTGCCAATTGCAAAGTTATCCTGTTCGGCCATTTTTGCCATTTGCTTGTCTATTTCAGCTTGTGGTGTGCCCAGTTTTTGTAAAAATTCCGCGGTCATTTCTAATGTTTTTTCTTGCAGAAATACAGCCAAATCTGGATCTATAATGTTGAAAATTAAAATCCCAACTACAGTACTGATCAATAGCCCGATTGCAACAGTAATAAAATAAACTGTAAAGGCTTGTTTGAAATTCATTATTCCGCCCAATAATCCTTTTGCTTTGGCTACTGAAACAATTCCGAGGGCAATAATTAGTATAAAACTAATAATACCCACCCACCATTTTGTGAAAAGGTCTGGGTTTAAAACATACATTAGGGTGGTCATAAGTGCAAGTACTGCACCTAGAATAAGACCATAATTAACTGCAGACTTTTTAATTGAAATTGGTTGCGTTTCCATTTTTAAGTTGTTTTTTAAGTTCGGTTGGTTAGTAAACAAAGATAGCAAAACGTTACATTTGCAGGCGATTTAGTAACGAATTAAAAAAGTGAATAATTTTGTTGCTAGTTTCCAATTAATACTTAAATTTGCAAACTCAATTCCGAAAGGTCGGAAGAGCGCATTTTAAATTATAATATTAGAGAAATGAAAAAAGGTATCCACCCAGAAAATTATAGATTAGTTGCTTTTAAGGATATGAGCAATGAAGATGTATTCCTTACAAAATCAACTGCAGATACTAAAGAAACTATCGAAGTGGATGGTGTTGAGTATCCTTTGGTAAAGATGGAGATTTCACGTTCTTCACACCCTTTTTATACTGGTAAAGCAAAACTTATTGATACTGCAGGACGTATTGACAAATTTAAAAACAAATACGACAAGTTTAAAAAACCTGCTGCAAAAGAAGCTAAAACTGAAGAATAATCTTCATTTTAGTAAAAAATACAAAAGCCTTCGAGAAATCGAGGGCTTTTTTGATTTTAAATTTACGATTGCCGATTGTAGATTTTTGAGTAATATTGAACATGTATTTTTATAACTATGATTTTTAGGAAATCGAAAATCTAAAATTTAAAATCGTAAATCAAAATGAATTACATCCTCTTTGACGGCAACGTTCGCAACCAGCTTTTGCCTTTTACATTTACACGTCCAGTTGCGGAAATTCGCGTGGGAATTTTGACCATTCGTGAAAAGTGGGAACATTATTTAGGCTTTACCACAACTACGGTTACCGAAGATTACCTTTCCGAGAAATATCCTTTTTTGGAACTTGAAAAGAACGTTTTGATAAATGCTTCTTTTCTTCCTTCAAAAAACTTGGTGAATATAATTAAAGGTTTGGAAGAAAACCAAGCCGTATTCTTTGATGATGAACCGATTGCTTTTTTCACAACAGAAGGGCAGGAAGTAGATTTTGAAACCTTTGATATAATTCAATATGCCCACGATGATGTTTTAAGAATTGAGAACACTTGGGATATTTTTTCAAAAAATGGCGAAGCGATAAAACGCGATTTTTCAATGCTTACCAAAGGTCGTAAATCGCAATCCATTCCCGAAGCCGTTTGGGCGAGCAATCCCGAAAACATTTTTATTGAAGAAGGTGCAAAATTGCCACTTTGTTCCTTAAACGCTTCCGAAGGACCAATATATATTGGCAAGGATGCTGAAATTATGGAAGCGTGTTCCGTTCGCGGTCCGTTTGCGCTTTGCGAACATTCAACATTAAAAATGGGAGCCAAAATTTACAGCAATACCACTATTGGTCCGCATAGCAAAGTTGGAGGAGAAGTGAATAATTGCGTAATTTTTGGGTATTCAAATAAAGGGCACGACGGTTTTTTAGGGAATTCCGTTTTGGGCGAATGGTGCAATTTGGGCGCAGATACCAACAATAGTAACTTAAAAAACAACTATGCCGAAGTGCGCCTTTGGAATTACGAAACTGAAGGTTTTGCACGCACCGGTCTGCAATTCTGCGGATTGATGATGGGCGATCACAGTAAATGTGGCATCAACACTATGTTTAATACAGGAACGGTTGTGGGCGTGAGCACCAATATATTCGGAAGCGGTTTTCCCCGAAACTTTGTCCCAAGCTTTAGTTGGGGCGGAAGTGGCGGTTTTACAACCTATAAAACCGACAAGGCCTTTGAAGTTGCAAAAGTGGTTATGAACCGAAGAAATATCGAGTTTTCAGAGATGGACGCCAAGATTTTGGAACATGTTTTTGAGGAAACTTCAAAGTGGCGAAAAGCTTAATAAAAAAATAAAAGGTAGATTAGGACTCCAACAATTACTATCATAACGCTTCCAAAAACTAGGGTTAGCCGTTTTTGTCGCTCTATTTCATTTTGACGCAGTTTTTGTTTGAATGCTTCAAACTGCTCGGGCGACATTTTTTTATGGTCTATGATTTTTCCGTAGCTACTATTGGAAGGGGTAATGTCCTTTTCGAAATATTTATCACGTTTTACAAGTTGCTTTGCATTGTTGCGAAGCGTTTGTGCCATTGCCAGAGCAGAACCTCCAAATCCCATAGTTTACTTTTATGAAGTTTAAAAAAGTAAGTTACAAATTATTTTGTTTTTTTGACATGCTTCAAAACCAAAAAATTCTGTGGATTTATGCCGAGGCCCGAAACATTTTTATTTACAAACCGCACGGCCATATCATAAAACAAAGGGACAACGGGCGCTTCTTCGACAATAATGGAATCCATTTTGGTGTAATTCAATTTTCGTTCTTCAATATTTGAAATCTTCAGTGACTTTTCATAAATACTATCAAAAGTCTGATTTTTAAAGTGCATATAGTTTGGCCCATCGGGAGCAAAGTTGGGACTGTAAAAAAGCGAAAGATAATTTTCGGCATCGGGATAATCGGCAATCCAACTGGCGCGAAAAATATCGAGCTCACCGCTGCTTTTCATCTGTCGAAGTGTGGAAGGAGGCATTACATCTATAGTCACGGCAATTCCAAGTTTTTCAAGTTCGCGTTGCACATATTCGCATAAATCCAAATACTGACTGTTGGTACCGATTGTAATTTCAGGTTTAGAATCACCAGTTTCCTTTTTGTACTGTTCAATCAATTCTTTTGCTTTTTCCGGCTGATAGATATAACCGTCAATTTCAGCATAACCGGGCAAACCTTTGGGAATAAAACCGTGAATGGCGGGAATGCCCATTCCGTTGCGTAAATATGTTACCATTTTTTGGCGATCGAAACCGTAATTAATTGCCTGTCGCAATGTTTTGCTTTGTATTTCTGGGGTGTTTGTTCCCAGGAAATAACCCAGATATTCCGTGTTTAAATAGGGCCCTGTAACCATATAAGACAAATCTTCGTACTTGGGTTGAAGTTCTCCGCGGGTAGTCAATAATTCATCTTTGTAACTACCATCCAAACCTGAAATAAAATCTAGTTTCCCCTGTGCGAATTGCAAAAACTCACTTTGCTTATCGGGCAAAAAAGTAATTGAAACGGCCTCCAAGTATGGAAGTCTTTCTCCGTTCTCATCTCTTTCGAAGTAAAGCGGGTTTTTTCGGAATACGAGCTTTACGTTTTCTTCCCACATTTTAAACTGAAAAGGTCCCGTGCCTACCGGGTTTCTTCGGAATTCATTGCCATAATATTCCACCGCTTCCTTCGGAACCACGGAACAATACCGCATGGTAAGCAATCCCAAAAATGCAGGAAAGGGCTGTTTTAGTTGAATTACAAAAGTGCTGTCATTTTCGGCCCAATATTTTTGAACATAATTCATCACCCAGCTTCCCGAGGAGGCAACCTTTTCATCGGTCAAACGGTCAAAACTGTAAACAAAATCCTGTGCCACAACTTTTCTCGTGTATCGAGGTGGCCCCGCGGAATCCATTTTTGCAAAAGCAATATTTTGATGAAAATAAACATCATTCCGCAGGGTAAATGTATAGATGTAAGTTGAATCATTAATAATCCAGCTTTTCGCAATATCAGGTTCAATATTTAAGGAATCATCCAGTTGCACCAAACCATTATAAAGTTGGTTATCCGGCCAGATAGCTTGCGGATTTCTTGCAAAAGCAGGATCGAGCGTAGGGATGTTTCCGTGTTCGTTGTAGCGGAAGACGAGATGGTCATTTTCGGTTTCTTCATTATTTCCACAGGAAATTAAAAAGAAGAGCACGCAATATTTTGAAATTCTTAAAATTTGATTTTTCAACGGCGCTATCATGTTTTTTCGGGAACCGATTTAAGTTTGTATTTTTGTGCCCTCATTTGCCAAAAATACAATAATGAACGCATCAAAAAAAGTCGCTTTTTATACATTGGGCTGTAAACTCAACTTCAGCGAAACTTCTACAATTGCAAGAAGTTTTGAGGGGGAGGGATTTGACCGTGTTGATTTTTCTGAAAAAGCTGATATTTATGTAATAAATACGTGCAGCGTCACAGAAAATGCCGATAAGCGCTTTAAAACAATTGTAAAGCAAGCACAGAAGGCCAATCCCAAAGCTTTTGTTGCCGCTGTAGGTTGTTATGCACAATTAAAACCACAGGAATTGGCAGATGTAGATGGGGTTGATTTGGTATTGGGCGCTACCGAAAAATTTAAGATTACCGATTACTTAAATGATCTTTCCAAAAACGATTTTGGCGAAGTGCATTCCTGTGAAATTGAGGAGGCAGATTTTTACGTGGGTTCCTATTCCATCGGCGATAGAACGCGGGCTTTTTTAAAAGTGCAGGACGGTTGCGATTACAAATGTACGTACTGCACCATTCCTTTGGCGCGCGGCATTTCCCGAAGCGATACTTTGGAAAATGTATTGCAGAACGCGGCCGATATTTCGGCGCAGGGGATAAAGGAAATCGTTTTAACAGGCGTAAACATTGGTGATTACGGCAAAGGGGAATTTGGAAATAAAAAACACGAGCATACTTTTCTGGAATTGGTAAAAGCTTTAGATGAAGTGGAGGGCATTGAAAGGCTTCGTATATCTTCAATTGAACCTAATCTTTTGAAAAATGAAACCATAGATTTTGTTTCAAAATCGCGCACTTTTGTGCCGCATTTTCACATTCCATTACAAAGTGGAAGCAATGAAATTTTAAAATTGATGCGGCGTCGTTATATGCGTGAACTTTATGTGGAAAGAGTTGCGAAAATTCGTGAAGTAATGCCACACGCCTGTATTGGAGTCGACGTTATTGTTGGTTTTCCGGGCGAAACGGATGATCGTTTTTTGGAAACCTATCATTTTTTAAACGAATTGGATATTTCATATTTGCACGTTTTCACCTATTCCGAAAGGGACAACACGCCTGCGGCTGAAATGGAGGGTGTTGTGCCGATGAAGGTGCGAAACAAGCGCAGTAAAATGTTGCGCGGTCTTTCGGCGAAAAAGCGAAGGGCTTTTTATGAAAGTCAGCTTGGCACAACCCGAACAGTTCTTTTTGAGGGCGAAAACAAGGAAGGCTATATTCACGGTTTTACAGAAAATTACGTAAAGGTAAAAGCCCCGTGGAATCCGGAATTGGTAAATACCTTACAGCAAATTAAACTTACTGAAATTGATGAGGATGGATTGGTGCGGTTTGAGGTAGCTGAAACCGTTTTGGCTTAAATATTAATTCCCACTGGCAATAAATCTTTATACTTTCTGCGGTTTTTTCGCATAAATCCTGCAATTTCAGGGCTGGTGGGCACCAAGCTTATACCACGGTTTTTTACTTCTTCAAAAACGGCTTTTATAAATATCTCCCTAAAACCTTGTTCTTCGAGATCTTCGGGCATTTCATATTTGGTGAGAAAAATTTTTCGGTCCTGCAAAGCATATTCTATGCGGGCCATATTGTCGCCAATCTCGAGTTCGAACTGTCTCAAAAATTCGTTGTCGGTAATTTCTACATCTTCAATCATTGGGAGTTATTTTAATTTGAAAAAGGGTATTTAGAATGCAGTGATATGGAATGTTTATTTTAAGATACGGAATATGGTAACTTAAAGTGTTATTATATACGCTACTTTTTGATGTTTGGTTTGTGTTCAAAGCAAATTATGACTGAAGTTATTCAGTTGTAAAGAAACAGTTTTATAATTCTATCTTTGTACCCGTAAATTTACGAATAATCTTTGGGCTTTGCCATTTTCTTCACAAAAGACTTATGAATTCTGAAAAAACACATATTTACTTTGTTCCAGGCATGGCTGCCGGAAGTGAAATTTTCCGGAATATTAAATTTCCCGAGAATTATGAAGTACATATTTTGGAATGGTTGATTCCAGAAAAAAATGAAAGTTTGGAAGCTTACGCCAAAAGAATGGCACGACGAGTAAAGGAAAAAGATGCTATCTTGATTGGGGTCTCATTTGGGGGCGTGGTGGTACAGGAAATGAGCCAGTTTTTAAAGTTGAGAAAGCTTATAATTATTTCTAGTGTGAAATCCCGCAATGAGCTTCCGCGGCGCATGAAACTAGCAAGTTTGACCAAAGCCTACAAACTCATCCCAACAAGCTTAGTTTTAAGTGCCGACGATTTGACGAAATATTCCATTGGACCAAAAACAAAAAAGCGACTGTCACTGTATCAGCAATATCTGCACGTTCGGGACAAGCAATATTTGGATTGGGCGCTTGAGAAAATGGTAAATTGGAGCCGAAGGGAAAAGATAAATAATGTGCTACATATTCACGGTGATAAAGATATGGTGTTCCCTTCAAAATATATTAGCGACTATGAAGTTATAAAGGGCGGAACACATATTATGATTTTGAATAAAGGGAGGGAAA
>Ga0208669_1000791_pt1 | contig 12282 bp, 8 predicted proteins | sample 21_taG_FD_184095 | JGI IMG/M metagenome (GOLD analysis project Ga0208669, IMG submission 184095) | Marine viral communities from the Subarctic Pacific Ocean - 21_ETSP_OMZ_AT15319 metaG (SPAdes) (version 2) | ecosystem: Environmental > Aquatic > Marine > Oceanic | place: Pacific Ocean | collected...
CAAGATTATTGTATTACCTAAGGAGAAGAGGTTACAGAGGGTTTAGTATGAACAGACCAGATAAAATTTGGAATAAATTATCTGTTACAGAAAAAGAAGTTGGTGGAATGCCAAACTCTAGTGAAGATATAAAACAAGCTCATGCTGCAGCAATAGAAATGTATATCAATGACCATGTTGGTTTATTAGAAGACGGTACTTATGGTAACGTTTATTTTAGTGAAACACTAAGCGATTGGTCAAAGTTTGATATAAACAAAAGAACAAAGCATGATGCATCTATAAGCTCAGGTCTAGCAATAATGGCTTGCAATAGACATTTATATAGACCAAATCCAAAACAAAAGAAACAACCACTAAACCTATCAATATCAAGATATAGTAATAAAGGATTTCAATCAACAATAATAAAAAATAAAGTATGACAGAGTCTGTTATAAATTTTCCATCCCAAGCGGTAAGTGATATAGAAAAAATGTCCCAAGACTATGGACTAAAAGTTGCTAAAGCTATTAAACATGAATGGTTCAATGGCGTTACATCTAAGTTTGATGGAAACATGAACAATTACCATCAACTAAGATTATACGCTAGAGGAGAACAGTCTATACAAAAGTATAAAAATGAATTATCAATAAATGGTGATTTATCTTATTTAAACTTAGATTGGAAACCAGTACCTATAATTCCTAAGTTTGTAGATATTGTAGTTAATGGTATGGCTCAAAGATCATATGAAATAAATTGTTTTTCACAAGATGCTTTTGGAGTAAGCAAAAGAACAGAGTATATGGAATCTATGTTGAGAGATATGCGTTCTAAAGAATTTAACGATTTAGCTAAGCAACAGTTTAATATAGACCTATACGAAAACGATAAAGAAAAATTACCAGACACAGAAGAAGAGTTAGCACTACACATGCAACTAACATATAAGCAAGCTGTAGAAATAGCTGAAGAACAAGCTATTAACGTTTTACTAGAAGGAAGTGATTACGATTTAGTTAGAAGAAGATGTTTGTATGATTTAACAACAATAGGTATATCTGCAACTAAAACAACATTTGATTGGAGTAGTGGAGCTAAAGTTAAATATGTTGATCCAGCAAACTTAGTATATTCTTATACAGAGTCACCTTATTTTGATGACATATACTATGTAGGTGAAGTAAAAGATATTCCAATAAACGAATTAGTAAAAGAGTTTCCAGAGTTAACAGAAGAAGATATACAGGAAATAACAAACAACACGGGTACTTCATCTTATTTTAATGCTAATTATAAAAGTAATTATGATAAAAATAAAGTACAGGTTTTGTATTTTAATTTTAAAACTCATATGAATGATGTTTATAAATTAAAAACAACAGGAACTGGTGCTGATAAAGTAATTCCAAAAGACGATACATTTAATCCACCAGAAAACATGGACGGTGAGTTTAGTAAACTAGAAAGAGTAATAGAGTCTTTATATGAAGGTGTTTACTTAGTTGGATCTAATAGATTACTAAAATGGAAAATGGTTGATAATATGATGAGAACTGACTCTGATTTTAGTTCTGTTAAAATGAGCTATCAGATCGTTGCACCAAGAATGTATAGAGGTAAGATAGAATCTTTAGTTGGTAGAATAACAGGTTTTGCTGATATGATTCAACTTACTCATTTAAAGCTACAGCAAGTAATGTCAAGAATGGTACCAGATGGTGTTTACTTAGATGCTGATGGTTTAGCAGAAGTTGATCTTGGTAATGGAACAAACTACAATCCACAAGAAGCTTTAAACATGTTCTTCCAAACAGGTTCTGTTATTGGTAGAAGTTTTACTTCAGATGGAGATCAAAATCCAGGTAAAGTACCAATACAGCAAATTCAAAGTAGTGCTGGTGGAAATAAAATACAAAGTCTTATATCTACTTACAACTATTATTTACAAATGATAAGAGATGTAACTGGACTTAATGAAGCAAGAGATGGTAGTACGCCAGATAAAAACGCTTTAGTCGGTGTACAAAAACTTGCAGCAGCAAACTCAAACACTGCAACACGTCACGTACTTCAATCAATGCTTTATTTAACAGCTGAAACAGCTGAGTGTTTATCATTAAGAATAGCTGATATAGTAGAATACTCACCAACAAAAAATGCTTTTATACAAGCAATAGGGGCTCACAATGTAGCAACTCTTGAGGAATTAAAAAATCTACATTTATACGACTTTGGTATATTTATAGAATTACTACCAGATGAAGAAGAAAAAGCAATACTAGAAAACAACATACAAGTTGCGTTAGGTCAAAAAATGATTGATCTAGACGATGCTATTGATTTACGTGAAGTTAGAAACGTAAAACTTGCTAATCAACTATTGAAAGTTAAAAGAAAGAAAAAGCTAGAAAGAGATCAAATAATGCAACAACAAAATATTCAAGCTCAATCTCAAGCTAATCAACAAGCACAGCAAGCTGCAGCACAATCAGAGGTTCAAAAGAATCAAGCTAAAACTCAAGCTGAAGCTCAACTAGAACAAACTAGAAGTGAACTTAAAATACAATACTTAAAAGAAGAGGTTCAGGTTAAAAAAGAACTAATGCAATTTGAGTTTGATTTAAATTCTAAGTTAAAAGATATGGAGAGAGGTGCTAATAGTCAAAATGAATCTATGAGAGAAGATAGAAAAGATCAAAGAGTAGATAGACAAGCTATGCACCAAAAAGAAATGATAGACAAAAGAAAACAGAGTGATTCATTTAATAAATTTGAATCATCAGGTAATGATATAGTTACAGGAGGATCGAACATGGAGAAGTTTGGACTCTAATATTTAATATTTTATAAAATTTTATTATGGCAGAAGAAAACAAAGAGGTTGTTGAAGAAACAACAGATCAACCTGTAGAACAGGTTACTGAAGAAAAAGTAGAAAACAAAATAGATGAATCTAAATTTGAAAGCGCTGGAGATGATAGTGTTGTAAAAGTAGATTTAAGTAAACCACCAGAAATTAAAAGCGAAGAGGTTAAAGAAAAACCAGCTGAAGAAGAAGTGGTTGTAGTTAATGAAGAGTCAAAACCAGAAGAGGTTGTTGAAGATAACACACCTGTGTTACAAGAAATAACAGAAGAAGAAATATCTGAAGTTGAAGAAGAAGTTGAAGAAGCTGTAGCAGAAGCAGAAGCTACTGGACAACCACTACCAGAAAATATACAAAAGCTTGTAGATTTTATGGATGAAACAGGTGGTGACATACAAGACTACGTAAATTTAAACAGAGATATTTCAAGTATGGATGACTCTGAAGTATTAGATGAGTATTATAGAACTACTAAGTCTCATCTTTCACCAGAAGAAAGAAACTTTTTATTAGAAGATACTTTTGGTATAGATGAAGAAGTAGACGATGAGAAAGCAATACGTAAAAAGAAAATAGCCTTAAAAGAGCAAGTTGCCAAGGCTAAGTCCCACTTGGACGGGCAAAAGTCCAAATACTATGAAGAAATTAAAGCTGGATCAAAACTAACAGATGAACAACAAAAAGCTATAAACTTCTTTAATAGGTACAACAAGGAATCTGAAGAACAAAACAAACTAACACAAGCTACCAAAAAAACATTTCAACAAAGAACTAATAAAGTTTTCAATGACAAATTCAAAGGTTTTGATTATCAAGTTGGAGACAAGAAATTTAGGTTTAATGTTAAAGATGCTAATAAGGTAAAAGAAACTCAAAGTGATATCAATAATTTTGTCAACAAGTTTGTTGGTGAAGATAAAACAAACATTGAAGACGCTAAGGGTTATCATAAGTCTTTATTTACTGCCATGAACGCAGATGCTATTGCTAATCATTTTTATGAACAAGGTAAAGCAGATGCTATTAAAGGTCAAGTTGCTAAAGATAAAAATATAAATTTAAATCCTCGTCAGACACATGGTGAGACGCCAGGTGGTTTTAAGTACAAGGTTTTAGGTGAAACTTCTTCTGATTTTAAATTTAAGATTAAAAATAAAAAAATAAAAAAATAATTTAAAAAAAATATATTATGGCAATTACAAGTGCAAATGGACCGGATGCGGCTCCAAGAAAACAGACCTTGTCCTCAAATTATATAGACTTTACGTCTGCGGCAACTGAAGGATGGGCTCAACAATACTTACCAGATCTCATGGAAAAAGAAGCTGAGATTTACGGTAAAAGAACAATAGCAGGATTTTTAGCTCAAGTAGGAGCTGAAGAAGCTTCTTCGTCAGATAGAGTTATTTGGTCTGAACAAGGTAGATTACACTTAGCTTATACGTGTAAGTACAAAGATTCAAATAATACTTATGAAGTTGAAAACGATATGGATGGTAACGCTGTTGGCACAGATCACGGTATTAGAGTAGGAGACATGGTTATTATGTCTAATGCTTCTGCTACAGCTAAGGGATATGTTTCAGCTGTAAATGAAGATGGTGACAATGCCGCTGAGTTTACTGTATTAGCTTATGCTGATGCAAACATGGCTGATGCTGACGCTTTAAATTCTACAGCTACAGGATCTGAGTTACACAGAGTTTTAGTTATTGGTTCTGAGTTTGAAAAGGGAACTGATGGTAGATCTGCTGCTAATGCTCCAAAGTTTAAATCTTTATCTAACAAACATATTATCATGAAAGATTACTACGAAGTATCTGGATCTGATGTATCTCAAATAGGTTGGGTTGAAGTTGCTGGAGAGGAAGGTCAAAATGGTTATATGTGGTATCTAAAAGCTGAAGGTGATACTAGAGCTCGTTTTACTGATTACTTAGAAATGACAATGCTAGAAGCTGAAACTGCTCATGCTGATGCTGGTGCAATTGGTGGTACTGATGGAGGTGCTCTTCAAGATGGTACGCAAGGTTTATTCCAAGCTATTACATCTAGAGGTCACGTGTCTACTGGTGTAACTGGTGTTAATGCTGCTACTGACTTAGCTGAATTTGACGCTATACTAGCTGCTTTTGATCAAAACGGCGCTATTGAAGAAAACATGTTATTTATTGATAGAGCTACTAGTTTAGCTATGGATGACATGCTTGCTTCAATGAATTCTTACGGAGCTGGAGGTACTTCTTATGGAGTATTTGATAACGATGAAGACATGGCGTTAAACTTAGGTTTCTCAGGGTTTAGAAGAGGTTCTTATGACTTCTACAAATCTGACTTTAAATACCTAAATGACAAAGGTACTAGAGGAGGTTTAAATGACACTGTTAATGCAATTAGAGGTGTTGTTATTCCTGCTGGTGTTTCTTCTGTTTATGATGAGCAATTAGGCGCGAATCTAAAACGTCCATTCTTACATGTAAGATATAGAACTTCACAAACTGATGACCGAAAAATGAAAACTTGGGTTACTGGTTCTGTTGGAGCTCAAACTTCTGGAAAAGATACTATGGAGATTCATTACCTAACTGAAAGGTGTTTAATTACACAAGGTGCAAATAACTTTATGTTATTGAAGTAAGACTATTTATTTATAAGGGCGGTCTAGTATCGCCCTTATATTTTTATTAATTATATTATATATTATATTATGGCAAAGAAAAACAAAGAAACTAAGGTTGAAGAACCTATAGTTGAAGAAACGGTTGTTATGGAACAACCAGTGGTTAAAGCTCCTAAAGTAGAAGCTAAACTTAAAAAAAATAAATGGGAAATAAAAGATAGAATGTACTACTTAATAGGAGGTAATACACCATTAACATACTTAGTTAGAGGTAGTGGCATTTACTATTGGGACGAAGAACTTGGATACGAAAGAGAATTAAAGTACACTTCAAACCAAAGAACTGTATTTGTTGATGAAATGAAAGGTGAACAAAGATTAGAGCATATAATTTTTAAAAACGGCTCTTTATTTGTTCCAAAAAACAAAACCGTATTACAAAAACTTCTATCGTTATATCACCCTCACAAAGAAAAACTATTTGTTGAGCACAAACCAGTTAAAATAGCTGAAAATGAAATTGATTATTTAGAAATGGAAATTAAAGCATTGAACGTAGCTCAATCTCTTGATATAGATATGGCTGAGGCTGTTATGAGAGTAGAAAAAGGATCTGAAGTATCTAACATGAGTTCTAAGGAGCTTAGAAGAGACTTATTACTTTATGCTAAAAGAAACCCAAGTTTATTATTAGAGCTAGTTAATGATGAAAACGTTATGCTCAGAAACTTTGGTATTAAAGCTACTGAACTTGGAATTATAAAGTTATCTCAAGATCAAAGAACTTTCATATGGTCTTCTACTGATAGAAAGTTAATGACAGTTCCTTTTGATGAACATCCATACTCTGCACTAGCAGCTTGGTTTAAAACAGATGAAGGAATGGAGATATACTCTAATATCGAAAAACAATTAGGTTAATATCTTTAATAACAATTATTAATAGCCACTCTTACCGGGTGGCTATTTTTATTTAGAATAGTAACCTTTTACTTTATTATGTAATTATATTTAGTATAAATATATTATATGGAACAAAGTAAAGGATTAGGTGATACAATAGAAAAAATAACAACTAAGACTGGAATAAAGACATTAACACAAATAGCTATGAGAGCTACTGGTTTTCAAGATTGTGGTTGTGATAAAAGAAAAAAATGGCTAAACCAGCAATTTCCTTATTATAAACAAAAATAATTATGGCAGTAGTAATAGATAACGTATATCAAAAAGTTTTAGCTTTAGCTAACAAAGAACAAAGAGGCTACATAACTCCTCAAGAGTTTAACCTATTTGCAGATAGAGCTCAAAACGAAATATATGAAAATTATTTTTATCAATTAAGTGTTGCAGAGCAGAAGCCTAAAAATCAAATGCAACAATCTGATCCAAAAGAAGTGATTGAACAAAAGCTATCTTTTTTTATAGAACTAGACAGTATAAGTGTTAGTAGTGCCACAACAGGTGCTGTTCTTTTATCAACTACAAATATAAGTGATAGAAGAATAATAAAGCTTATAACAAACACAGGTATGGCAACGGTAACAGGTGGAAGTGCTGGTAAAATAGTAGAAAGAATAAGTTCAAGAGAACTTGATTATATATTAGAAAACCCATTAACAGCTCCAACATTAAACAGGCAAGTTTATGTTTATGTAGGTGATATAAGTGGTGTTCCATATCTTCGTATTTATCCAGTAGGATATACAGCAACAAACTCTCATTCACTTCACTATTATAGAGAGCCTTCTACACCTAATTGGGGTTACGTTGTTGTAAATGAAAAAGCTTTATATAACGCTGGAACATCTACAAACTTTGAACTACATGTTTCTGAAGAAGAAAACTTAGTAAATAAAATACTAATACTAGCTGGCATTACAATACAAAAACCAGATTTACAACAAGCAGGTGCTGGTCAAATGCAAGTAACACAACAACAACAAAATAGTTAACTATGGGATTACTAGACGGAACTACTCAAAATACATATTATACAACAGCTGCTAGTTATGGTAATTACCAGTTTACTTCACTTGAGCATATTATAAATGCTTTCATGGTTGCTTATGTTGGAGAGAGTAAATTAATATCAAAGGTAAATAGAACAGATGTACAGTTTCATGGAATGAGAGCTATACAAGAACTTTCATACGATGTTCTTAGATCTGTTAAATCTCAAGAGATTGAAATACCTCCTTCGTTAAAAATGATAATACCACAAGATTATGTTAACTACGTAAAATTAGTTAGAGTTGGTAGTGATGGTATTGAAAGAGTATTATACCCAACGGGTAAAACATCTAACCCATTTGCTATAACTCAAGATTCAGATGGCGTTTATCAATATACTGGCGATGATTTAACTCCTCAAGCAGATAGTGATACCTGGACAAATTATCAAAATCAAGAAGCTTCTAATGCTTACGCAGATGACACTACAGATATAGAAATAGATAATAGAGGTAGAAGATACGGACTAGACCCTCAATACGCTCAAGCTAATGGATCATTTTACATAGACTACTTAAAAGGATTTATACACTTTAGTTCAGCTTTAGCCGGTCAAACAGTTACATTAAAGTATATTAGCGATGGATTAGGAACAGATGCTGAAATGGTAGTACATAAGTTTTGTGAAGAAGCGGTGTACAAACATATAGCTTATGCTATACTAGCTTCAAGAACAAACATACCAGAGTACATCGTCCAAAGATTTAAAAAAGAAAGATTTGCTGAAACTAGAAAAGCAAAAATTAGATTATCTAATATTAAGATAGAAGAATTTACTCAAGTACTTAAAGGTTTAAGTAAACAAATAAAATAGCAATATGCCAGAAATTAAACATACTTTCACTGCTGGTAAGATGAACAAAGATCTTGACGAGAGATTGGTTCCTAACGGCGAATATAGAGATGCTATGAATATCCAAGTTAGAACAACTAGTGGAGAAGATGGCGTTGGTGATGCTGGAACTGTTCAGAATCTTCAAGGTAACACAAATGTTACAGGAGAGTCTATACATGGTGATATTAACACTATATGTGTTGCTAGTATTGGTAACGAAAAAAACGACAAAGCTTATTTCTTTTTTACAAACGGTGACTCTCAAGGTATAGAACAGGTTGCTTCTGGACCTAATTACTATATAGACAGTATAATAGAACAAGATGCAAATACAGACGCTACAGTTCCTGTTGTTGTTGATTTTTTTGCACTAACAGATACTTTTGCTAACGTGTTTCCTGTTGCAAGTAATGCTCCAGACGGATCGTCAACAGCATGGACCGTTATAACATTTCCAACTACAACAACCTCTTTTTTAAGAGTTAACATGACATTAAAAGCTCTTAGTAGTGATGGTAGTAACTTAACACCTGGAGCTAAAATAAAATCAATAAACACAAGTACGGGTGCAGTAACTCTTTACAACGAACAATCAACTAATTTACAAAGTGGTTGCTCGGCTTTTGTGTTTCAACATGAAAGAGCTTTAAACTTTCCACTTAACGTTGGTTCTAAAAACAAAATAACAGGTGTAAATATTATAGATGATTTATTATTTTGGACTGATAACTTAAATGAACCTAAAAAAATAAATATTAAAAGATCTATAGAAGGTACAGCATCTTTTACATCTCACACTCAACTTTTAGTTACAGATCCACTAGCTTCAGATAACGTTTTTAGTAATTCTGACTTTGTTAATCCAAGTTTTTTTACATCAACAGCAAACAACGATTTATTAGAAGAACATATAACGGTTATTAAAAAAGCACCAAGAACACCAATAACAATACACGTTGAAAATAGAAATGAAATACTTTCTGATATTGCTATAACTGCTCAATTTGCTTACAACGGCTTTTCTCCATCTACCGGTACTCCTTACGGTTTTAGTAATGTTGCGTTTTTAGATAGTAATTATGTTATAGGTGATATATTAAAATTAGAACTAGAAAGTGATAATGAGGTATCTATAACAGCTAGTTTTACAAGCTACATTGATGGAGTTAATGATGTTTCATATCCCACAGACTCTATTAACATAGAAGTTGTTTCAATAGAAGGTAATATACCTATTGGCGAAGTAGATTGGATTATAACAGTAGATGTTGATATTAAAAAACCTTTATTTGAAATAAAGTTTCCTAGATTTGGTTATAGATATAAATATGAAGACGGAGAATATTCTAGCTTTTCACCTTGGTCTGAAATAGCTTTTGAACCTGGAAAATACGATTACGATGCTAAAAAGGGATACAACCTAGGTATGGTTAATAATATAGTAGAATTTAAACTAAAAGATTTTATACCAGTATACACACAAAGACCTTTAGATGTAGTTGCTGTAGATATATTATTTAAATCAGAAGGTTCACCAAATGTTTACACTGTAAAAACAGTGACAAGAGGTAAAGATTTAGAGTGGGAACTTTTCACAGGATTAAATACTTTAACTAGTGAATTTGAAACGGGAGAAATATCTATAACATCAGAAATGATACATAATGCATTGCCGTCTAATCAAATACTACGAGCATGGGATAATGTACCAAGATACGCTTTAGCACAAGAGATATCAGCTAATAGATTAATATATGGTAACTACGTTCAAGGTTATGATATAAAATATCCAGTTGGATTAATTCAAAATATAAGTAGCTCAGACATTGCTGCACCTTCAAATCCACAGAGATCTGTAAAAACAATAAGAAACTACAAATGGGGTATGGTCTTTGGTGATAAGTATGGTAGAGAAACACCAGTGTTATCATCCTCCTATGTTATTGGTTCTACAGACGCTGGGAATCTAACTAGTACAACCGGAGATGTTATTGTTGAAAAAAACTTATGTGCTCTTAAAAACAGCTTTACATTAAAACAAAGCTGGTCAACTCCCGGTGGTGGTTCTTCTAATGGAGCTCCAGAAAACTGGATGGAATATGTAAAGTATTACGTAAAAGAAACCTCTAATGAATATTACAACTTAGCACTAGATAGATGGTACTATGCTGAGAATGATGATAACTTGTGGTTATCTTTTCCATCTGCAGATAGAAATAAAGTTGACGAAGAAACATATTTAGTTCTTAAAAAAGAACATGGAACCGAAAACGCAGTTATAGAACCAGCTAGGTATAAAATTATATCTATAGAAAATGAAGCGCCTGACTATATAAAAATAGATAGAAGAACAATGGGTGAAGTTCATCTTCCGCTTGGAACTAGTGGATCTCCTGAATTTATAGGATTAACAACTGCTACATCCATAACAACGCAACCAACAGCACTTATGACAAGTAAGTCTATTGTGTTTACTAATGGAAATTGGGAAGGTTTTTTAGATAATTATGTAAAGAGAGGAGAGTTAAAAATTAGGGTTATAGGTAGACTAACAGATTCTAGTGGCAATACTTTACAAGAAATAAAAAGTAGTGAGTTTATAACATTAAACAATTTTAGACAAAAAAACACCCCATCTGGAGATTGGGAGGTATTTTTTGAAGAAAGCCTAAACCAAAACGCTAACATGTTAACTCAGTTTACTACTTTATACGGTTCATCTGCTTTAGCAGGTAACACAATAGAATATTTTGTAGAGTTTCAAGAGGAGGTTGTAGAAAACAAACCAGAGTTTGATGGTAGATTTTTTGCTCTTATAGAGAGAAATGATATTCTACAAGAGAAAGTAGAAAAGTTAACAGGTTTAGAAATTAACTATGTTGATGCTGAGCAGTTTGTTGTAGCTTACGTAGATTCTCAAGAAAACAATCCTGGTAACTCAGGTAACGGGACGTTTGGTGGTGATACAGCTAATTGGTTTAATGCTTTTAGTACAGGAAATGGACCAATGCCTAATGAAACTTTTTCACCAATATGGATGGGTATGGGATGTTCGGGTTATGGACAAAATACAACCATAGCAAGTACAAACTTTAGTTCAATAAACGCTGGTGTTCAGACTAGTAACTTTTGGGCAGCTTTTGATGGGTATCACAACGAGACTAATGCACATAGAGTTTATATTGATGGAGCAAGATGGGCTTATGGATACTACAACATGAGTGACATAGATGTAGACACTCCAGGTGAATTTACGTCTCCTCCTAATGAGCCAAATCCAGAATGGTACAAACCAACAGCATTAGATCAAGGTGGAGCAGCAAGTGGTTTAGGTAGAATGGTTTTATCTCAAAACGCAAGTGGTAGTTTATCTGGTCTTCAACAAGCTTGGAATAATGATACCGAAGCTGGTGGTAGTGTTGGTTACGATATTTTACGTAATGCAATGATGTCAGTTGATACTATGTTTAGGTTTGCTGACGATCAAAGTAACACTATATACAGAGTAGTTGGTACTCCTATACAAACTCAAAAAGTCCACAACTATCAAAAAAATTACAATGGAAATAATTACCCGCCAGAATCTAACGGTAATGTTATTACAGGAATAAATGACAACTCAATTGACAGTTTATTTAGTAATATATCTGCTGGAGATCAAGAGCAGTGTGAACCATGTAATTGGGTTGACCAAGCAAACTGTAATAGAAGTTCTATTAGATTTGAATTTAGAAAAGTTGATAAAGACACAGATCTTACAACAGACGATGGTATAAATACTGGTATTTTTGATCCTCGATCTCATCTTCCTCATGATGGTTCTGGTACTATTAATATTATATTAGTAAAAAAATCTTTTTCAAGTGGATCTAAAATAGTTCCAGACGAAGATAGAGCTATTTGGGAAACTGAACCAAAAGAAGACGTTGGTTTAGATATATACTACGAAGCTTCTCATGC
>Ga0208669_1000792_pt1 | contig 12280 bp, 22 predicted proteins | sample 21_taG_FD_184095 | JGI IMG/M metagenome (GOLD analysis project Ga0208669, IMG submission 184095) | Marine viral communities from the Subarctic Pacific Ocean - 21_ETSP_OMZ_AT15319 metaG (SPAdes) (version 2) | ecosystem: Environmental > Aquatic > Marine > Oceanic | place: Pacific Ocean | collected...
AACTCTAATATAACTTCTTCACAGTTAAATACTCCTTCTTTACCTGTTTTTTCTCTCCAAAGTTCTTCCATCCAACCCTGAAGTCTATTGTGCTTTCTCCAATAAGCTATTTCTTCACCTCTTTCTATTGGAGCACGTCTTGTTGCATACTGGTCTAATCCCATATTATTTATTTTTTAATATTGATATTATTGATTTAATTTCATCTATTTCATCAGAACCGATTCTGTCACTCCATTCTAACATTCCTTCTAGCATATGAATAGCTATTTGTCTAGACTTTTTTTCAGTCCATTCATTTATTGTGTGTGATATATGCCTCATTATTGAAATTCATAATAATAATCCTGTATTCTTTCTATTATATTTCTACCATTAGCCGTATGGAATCCATAGCTATGTGTATGTAAAGATGGTATAGGTGTATTTTCTACTAATAAATGGAATAAGTCCCAATCATTAGCTCCCATTACAAAATCATATTCACAATCCATGTCCTGTAGTGTTTGATTTATAGCGTTTGCCATAGCATGAGCATCGTGTCTACATTCTCCGTATTCTGTTACTAAATATGTTGATATTTCATTTGCTGTCATAATTTTACTTTTCCGCCTTTAGCGATTAATACATATTCTGAATAATTTATTTTCCTATTAAATCTATTAATAGTATTTTTCATATTTGTATCAATTATATATCCATCGTTTCTTAAATTATATATGATAGCTGATAATCTTGTCGCTCCATACTCTTTTATTGCTTCCCATGATGTTATACGATTGTATTCATTAAGATGCCATAAGACAGCTTCATGTTGATTTTTTGGTGTATCTACTAATTTTGTCATAATTATATTTCAGCGTTAATACTACATTGTCCTGTTTCTTTTATACACTCGGCTATTTCTTTACCTAATCCATAATCAGCGTATTCAACCAACATATCTCTAACTTCTTCTTCGTTGATTGTTTCTTTGTACTCTTTCTTATACCAATCTATAATCATTTCTGTATTATATCCATTAGTTTGTGCAAAGAAATCATCTAACCTTTCTATATTGCCTTCCATGTTTATATGTATCTTAATCAGTTCTTCATTTACTTCTTGTAATTGTTCTTCATCAAAGTAGTAATTGATGTAGTTAGGTTCACATTCTTGTGCTCCAAATCTTGCTGGAGCGTTGCTTGATTGAACGGCAAACCAGAATTTTCCTTCTATATCGCCTGTATAGTATCTTCCCATAGTTTTGTTTTTAGAATAATAAGGAGAGCTCAGTGACCTGAGTACATTGTTTCTAAGTATCTCTCTGATACTACTGTCTTCCAGAACTGCTTAGATATGAGCTCTCTTATTATTATTGATTAATATATTTAATTGCTTTATCTAAATCATCAAACCTTTTATGTTTAATAAACACATAAGGAATGAATTTCTTGTATACATAGAATATGTCTTTCTCAGATTTTATGTAACACTTTGATTTAGTGATAGTTATGTCAACACTTAGAAAACACCTTAATACTCTTCTAATTACCCGCATTGACTAACCATTTGAATGCGTTGTCATTCATTTTCTGACCTGAGCCAGTATACACAGATTCTTCTCTACCGTTTTCTCTGTTAGGTATAGATTTATGATGAGATGTGTACATAGTTATACCATTAAACAATCCCCACTTATTCATACCAAGTCTGTTTGTTTCTCTAGTAATACAAGTATTTAAATCATCTCTAATATTCATCTTTCTTGTAGTGTAATTATCAGCCCATCCAATTTGTGTAGAATCCATGCCAGTCAGATAGTCTATTAACTCCAAGTATTGTTTTCCAGTAATAGGTTGAAAACTCATCTCGTGTAGTTGAGCTATTCTTTCTTCCTGTCCATCAAAGTTAAGAATTTCTGGTAGGTTATTTACTTTATCTTGGATAGATTGTTTATGAACATATCCTTTAAGTCCATTGTTACTCATCCAAGCAAATTGATTTGAACAATATACTACTTGATTCATAAACCCAAACCTTAAAGCTGATGTACCATCATGAGAGTTGATAGCATATACATATTGTTTAGTTTCTTGACCACCTATATGTACTGTATTATCAGGTTTCTGCATTTGTACTAGTATTTTTCTACCACCATTAATTGGTACAGCTTTAGTAATTATTAAATCATTATTACCTGCAATTGATTGCATAGTATCTATGATTGTAGAGTTCTGTGTAGGAGTGTACCCCTCTTTAACAGTGGTAAATACTTCTCCAGTGTCTTCACGAACTATACCATAGTAGTCTGTGTGATGTAATCCATTGTTAGCTTCAGGAGTACATTGTCCAGCATACATTAACTTTTCTTTAGTTACATTCCAGTTAAGTCCGTTTTCATTAAGAATTTGTTCTGTTGTTTTCATATTATTTATAATTTTTATTCACCCATATTAAAAAGTCTTCCATCATATTGTGTTCATCTAGGTATTCTAAACACATGGTTAATTCTATATCTTCTTCTGTGAAGTCTGGTTCATCTTCATCATGTTCTCTAGGGTCATCACAATTTTGATATGTAGATTTATTCCAGTCTTCGTAATTAAGATTCATAGTTACTGGATTCTAATTGTTTACTTGTTGGTTCAACATTTTCTTCTACAATTCTAAATTCTTTTTCTACATATCTCATTATATCATCAAACATATCTCCAGAAGAATTAAAACATAAATGATTTATTTCTACTTTATTATCATATTCCATAGAAAGCTCTACATCAAAATCATTTTCAGAAAACTCTACATTGTCTGTATAATTAGACACCGCTTCATTTATTGTATCTAATTGTTCTTGTGTTATAGTTGGTTTGTTGATATCTTTTAGTGTTCTTTCTTTATTATGAATTTCTGCATTTAATTCACTCACTTGAGATTGTAAGTTGTTAATAATACCCTCTAGTGTTTCAGGCGTTAATTCGTCTTGATATTTTATTATGTTTTCTGATGTTTTATTTTCCATTTTTATCGTTTTTTTGGTTATACATTATATATTTAAATAATTCTTCTGTTTCTTTAATCAAACAGTCTGTTGTTTGTTGTTCATAAGGTGAGTTCAAGGTGGCTATGATTCTAGCACACCTTGCTCTTATGTCTGCTTTTAGTTTTAACTCTTCAGTTACTATCATATATTATATTTTTCAATTAAGGCTTGAAACTGCTCCTTTTTAGGAGATTTGTTATTATGCCTGTTATTCCATTTTTCTATTACTTTATAATATCTTTTGATATATTTTCTTCTTGATTTCTTATACCAAGTATTTATAGCTTCAACTTCATTCATTAAAGCTGTGTAAGTAGAAAACTTCTTTTTATCTCCATTAATAAAGGTTATACATAGTTCTCTTTTGTCTGTACTACTAATAATACAGTGTTGGTTTGCCTTTCTAAACGAAGCGTGAGCCACATCATAAGAAGTAATCTTTTTCATACGTAATAGTGTTTTCAATTTTTTGATGTAATCATCAGTTAGTTCTAATTGCTTATTCATAAATATACATTTAAGGGGTTAGTAATGTATATGAAATGAAAACCACGAAAGGAGGAACGACGCCACGCAAATAAAAGAAAGAGCCGTATAGACTCTCTCTTATAATTATGCAGTAACTTTATTCTCTACTGCTCTACTCTCTTTCTCAAAGTCTTCACTGAATATATCGTCAGCTAGATTTTGTACATCTTTGTGCCAGTATTCATCTAACACTGGAACATGAGAACGATTCTCTTTACTTGATGGTATTAACTTGATGTTAACCCATGAGCTTCCATTCTTATCTACTCTCTTGTTGTTCTGTAGAAAGTCTATAAAGTCTGGTAGTTTAATACCTATATTTATAACAGTTGTACCAGTCTTGAAAGTATGGTCGTTAATAAATAAGTTAGGAACTAGTGTAGATTGTGCTTTAGTAGTTTCTGCTTCTACTGTCTTTGCTACTTTAGTAGCTTTTTTAGCTTTTGCCATTTTAAATTATTTTAAATTAATACTTATACATAACAAAAAAAGAACTCAAACGAGTTCTCTTAATTCACTATCTGCTATCTCTAGCAGTTGTTCCGATAGACTATCGTCTTGGAATAGGTTTGCAAATCTTTCAATAAGTATATAAGATACATCTTTATGATGTGTAGTTGTAGATGTACATATTACATCTAATATCTTATTGTATGCTTTAATTTTCTTTATACTTAACTCTACCATGGACAGTAATGATTAGGTTCTTCTCTAATATACACACCTTTGTATATTGTAGGTTGAAGAGTTGTGTCCTTGTAGCATACTGTATCTATTTGTGTTGATTGTGTAGTATCATCATATACAGATACTACTGACTGAGGGTTGCTCATACATAGACTTGCTAAGATGAGGATAGGAATTATTTTCATAATTATTTAATTTAGTTATACATTCATTTGATTGTGAAAAAACGAGAGGATTTGTGGCATCTCTCGTATAGTTTTATTTAATGTGTCTTTTTTTTAACCACTAACACTGTGTCGCTAAACCAAGCGATTTCTATTAACCTTAATAGTGATATATTGTGATTGACTGTTAGCGTAAAGCTTATTAGGTCTGGTATTATTTGCCACACATATATATCTATAGATAATATAAACTGAACGAACGAAGTGAGTTCTAAAAAGAGAGACTAGCTCTCCTTTGGTAGTAGTGATGTAAATACAGAGAACATAACTCCAGCTAGTACAGCTGTTGCTAGTCCACTGAATGTACCGATGAATAGTATTGGTAAACCAAGTGTGAATAGTATATCCCACAAGACTTGCGTCTTCTTTAGTCTATCTATACCTATCATCTTCCAGACTATTATAAAATAGCCTATAGCGGTGAAGAATGCAATTGCAAGTATTGACATGATATTTAATTTAGGTTAATATTATTTTTGATAGAATATATATATGTACTGATATATATTTAAGATGTATTGATGTATGATTACTATGTATTTCATAGTTATTTAGTTTTAGTGTTGATTGCTTTATATAATTCTGCTGATATATCTTCTGTAAATACTTTATATCCTCTTTTTTCAGTGTATTCTTTTGCTTCTTTAAATGTATTAAATCCAACATATATTCTCTGCAACTCACAATTTTTAATTGTATATACATTCCACTCAAAGCCATCTAATACATTAGTTGTGTTGTCCCATTCATTTAGTAAGTTAATCCATGCATGTGGATGTGAACGTAGTTCTATAAATGCTTCTTTTATTTCTTTTTCTTTCATAATAATATATATTGATTAATAGTTATATGTAACCAAACCACCGAAAGACGCAGTCGTTTCGCAGGTAAAAGAGAGATTAACTCTCTTAATTATAATATTCATAAAGATTATCAAGAATACTTATCTCTGAGGAGTTTAATTTAATAACTCCTGCTAGTTCAAGAGCTTTAATTCTTGATATAATTATTTTTTGAGAATGATGATGGTTAGTGTCCCAGACATGAGTTCCATTATCGCTAAGATTGTTTAACATAAACAAAATAGATTTACACATTTGTTGTGTAGTGATACAATGGATGTTTCTATCTCTTTGTAATGCAACTGAAGCTATTGTTAGTTCTTCGTTAATTTTTGTAAGCATAATAGTATTTTATTGATTAATAGTTATATAGAATATAACAACCGAAAGACGCAGTCGTTTCGTGAGCAAAAAAGGACATTGTCTTTACTTGAAGCACCCAAGTCAGGTTGTGTGTGTGCTCGTAAGTTTAGATAAATATGTCCTATATGTAACATAAACCGAAAGAACCGAAGGTTCTATTCGTAGATGAAAGAAAGAGACTGTTAATCTCTCTCTTTATAATTAATTGATTTATATCCTTTTGGTTTATCAAATTGTTGGATATCAATAGTTCTTTGATTGAATAGTTCATCAATAGTATAATCTAAGTCTAGAATGTTGCTTGTAACTTTAAGATTGTAGTATTGTTTACTGTCTTGAATAGTTCTAAGTGTGCTTTGTATGTCTAGAAGTAATTGTTCTAATGATACTAATTGTTCTTTTTCATAATTCATTTTATTTATGTTTTATTGGTTAATAGTTATTAGTAATAGAATACCGAAGGAACGAAGTGACTATCGTAATTATTTGTTAATCACATAAATACATACTGATGTAGTATTGTGATAAATTTGTGTAGTTTAATACTTGACAATGTCAATTATTTTGTATAACTTAGCTGCATATTTATATGTTATGTTAAACAGTTAAATAAATATATTGATTAGTTATTTAGTATATTTTATGATAAATAGTCAATAACATATTGATTATCAATGTATTAAGTAGTTAATAGTTGTATAATACTAGTAAATAGTAGTAGTATTAAGGGTGTTAGATTAGCTGGCTAGCTCACACTTTCACTTATAATTACACGATAATTATGCAAAAAAGGGAGATTATCCCTTTATTTGTTGTATTGCTTGTCCCCATACGTTATCATAGTTAGTTAATAGTATGAATGGAACGGTTATTGGAAGTAATAAGATTACAAGAATGTTGAACGATAGCTTTTTCATAGTTTTATATTTAAGTTTATACTTATTAGTAATAGAAAAAAAGAGATGTTAATCTCTTTTAGGTAATGCTTTAGGATATTTATCTTTGATGTATAGATAGATAACATAAGTTGCTGCTGCGAAGAAGAATAGTTTAGCTATTGCTAGTATCACAGTGAATAGGATTAGAATGTAGTTCATAGTAGTATATGTATTGATTAATAGTTATTAGTAATTGAAATGAGGAACGAAGTGACGAAAAGAGGGTAGGGTGTCCAAGTTTTGAAAAGGGGACGGGGAGTTTACCCATATCGTCTCCCTCTCTCACAACTAAATACAATTTTTAAAAAAATATAAAAAAAATTTGTATCTTTGTATAAAATTAAAATATACAATTATGAGTGGTTATAAAGATATGATAGAAATGATAGGTAAGTTTAAACACGTACCTGAAGTATTAGCAAATCCTGATAATGCTTATAATAGATACGCTACTGGTGGTACTTTGAACCAAAGTAAAAATACAACCTATACATCTATTGACCAATCTGGAATAGGTACATCTGTTTCACCTACTACACCAACATCTCCCAAGCCTATGGATATGCCATACGGAATAGGTAATGGTCAATTAGCTCCACAATGGTTTACTGCGGTTGATGGTGGAGATGGAGGAATGGGTACCCCACGGCGATTCCAGCCTTATTATAGAGCAATGGGTGATGATGGAAATCTTTTAACTGGAACGTCTGCTTCGGGAACTATAAGTGATGATATAAGAGGAGGAGGAGGAGCAGGAGGTGGATATCAAGGATTAACTCCGTATGGAGCTGGACGTATAAATCACCCTCTTATAGTGCCAAGGGTTACTTCTTTTAAAAAAGGAGGTAAAATGTATCTTGACGGAGGTAAAAAAAAAGCTGAACCTTTAGAAACGCCTCAAAATAACACCTCTGGTGTTTGGTCAACAATAGTGGGAGCAGCAAAAACATTGGTTGACAAAGAGAGAAACTCAACAGAAGTAATAAACCCTAATGTTTCTAATGAATCATATCAAAGTTTTTCTTCTCAATTAAAATCTAGTGAAAATTCATCAAACAAAGGATACGACAAAAAAAAGAAATTATGGTTTCCTTTTGACGTAGGAGTTAACGAAGAGAAGAATATCGGATGGGGTATTAATATGTCTACATTTAGTGATGAAGATAAAAAAAGAATGTCTAAAGGTGTAACATCTGAAGAAATAGAAGATATTTTCAATAAAAGAATTTCAAAACACCTAAACAAATCAAAAGAAAAGATTACAGAAATGGGAGGAGACTGGGACTCGTTACCAGATAACGCAAAATTAGCGTTGGCAGATTTTTCTTATAATTTAGGTAGTTTAAACAAGTTTCCTAAATTTACACAAGCTATTATTGATAATGACTTAGAAACAGCAAAAAAAGAATACAAAAGATATTATACAGACAAAGGGGTGAAAAAAGAAATGACCAGTAGAAATAAAGATATCTATGAAATGATATTTGAAAACGCTAAGGGTGATGGAAAGATTTACAAGAAGGGGGGAACGTATGTGACGCCCACTCAAGACACGAACCAAAAATTGACTCCTTCGGAGTCTAACCTTTACGGATATGAAGACGGGGGGACTTACAGCATATATGATGAAAATCAATTAATTTCACAAGGAGAGGTTGACGAAATAGTATACGATAATCAAGTGAAAGAAAAAACTCAAGAAATATTTAATATGATAAACCCTTATAATAAATAATTTTTTTGTAATTTTGCAACTTCTTTATCTTTCCGTGTTTTCATGCAGTTAACCTCTTTATCAAAAAGGGGTTTTCTGTTTTTTAAAACTATACAAATAAATTTCGTATATTTGTAAAATGAATATTATGAATAATGCAAAAGGAAAAATAATAAAGAAAGGTAATTTTTTTTATTTAGAAAAAAACTATGATGATATATTTTTACTATTAAAAGAAGAAGAAAAACTCATAGATAGAATAGAAGATAATAATTTTATATATTTAGATAATAAAGTTTCAATTTGTAAAAACCCAAACTATTCTTTAGATAAATTATACAGAAAAAAAACTAGTAAAGTAAAATTTAAAAATACCTTTAAATTAATGCACATAACATTATAGTATGTATTTATTACAAATAGATAAAAAGGGAGACATAATAAAAGACGATAATGGAGTAACTCTTGTGCCAGAATTTAAAGCGGTTTTAGATGCGGAAAAACTAGGCCAATATGCAATGAAGTGGATTGCAATGGTATATGATTATGAAAGTCCCTATAGACATTATACAGAAAAAGAAAGAATAAAAGCTGTTTCTATGGACTTATACAAAAGCTACACATGGTCTGGGTATAAAAAACCAGAAATGATTGTTGCGGCAAATAAGTACAAAGAATTACAGTTTGACCCTTTAGATGAACAACTTATAGCTTTTAACAAAAAGATTAATGAGTTTACGAATCTGATTGACGGTATGTTTTTAAATGAAGAAAATGCAGAGTTATTACAAAAACTTATGATAGGTGTAGAAAAAATATTAAAAACAAGGCAATCTTTATTAGACTCTATTGAAAGAAGAGGAGAAAGACAAAAAATCGCTGGTAACAAAGGGTTGTCTTTCTTAGAGAATCGTAAAAAAATAAAAGAAATGTAATGAATAAAAGTATTAGAAAACCTATAAGATTAAAAAAGAAACCTATTGAAGTAAATCGCAAAGGAAAAACTAATACGATTAAAAAAAAGAATAATCTTATATACTTAAAAGGACGATACTCTTATCATTACAAAAGAAATAATTGGAAAAGAGCAGAAGAATATAATCAATACGCTTTGGATAATTATAATACAAATTTAAAAGATTGGATGGAAAGTAAGGAAATTAATAAAATGAAAGGTAAAAATTTATTTGGATTTGATAAACCAAAAAGGTTAAGATATGGGTAAGATTAAATTTGACCCACAAAGATATAGACCTATACCAAACAAAGGGTTTCCTGATTTAGAACACGGTTCTGTTTCATATCAAGAGTGGTGGACAGAGCAACAAGAAAGATGTATTAATGGTTTTAAACCAAAAGGCATGCCTTGGATATCTGGTAAGTATTATTTTTACCTAAACTTTTATTTTATTTTAGGTAATAGTGGAGAAAAAGGAGGAAGGAAGTCTCTTATACATCCGTGGTATAGAGAGATGGATAGAGAATATTTTAATTTGTTTGAAACGTGCAAACAAGAAGGAAAAGGAATGATTGTTATAAAAGCCAGGGATAAAGGGTTTTCTTATATGAACTCTGGTATGGTTGCTCATGAATATACATTCTTCCCATATAACGATATAGGTGTAGCGGCAGGATTACAAGCAACTGCTGACGCATTCTTTGATAAAACTAAAAAAGGATTAAATGGTATACATCCTAACTTTAAACATTCAGTATTAAAAGACACAGATGGTATATTACGTTCAGGTTACAAACAAAAAAACAAAGACGGTAAGTGGGAAATTGGTGGATATCAATCTACAATTATATGTAGAACAATGGATAATCCAGAGGTATTTAAGGGAGAAAGAACTTCTTTAATGGTGTTTGAAGAAGCGGGGGAATTTAAGCATTTGAAAAATGCATACATGTCATCTAAAGCATGTTTCATGGATGGTGATATACAATTTGGAGTTCCTATTGTTGGAGGTACAGGTGGTGATATATCTAGAGCTTCTAAAGATTTTATGGATATGTATTATAGTCACGACGCTTATAATCTTATACCTATGTTCATACCAGCTTCAAAAGCTTATTATGGATTTTTTGATATAGAAACAGGAGTGGAAGATATTAATGGAGCTAAAGACAAATTAACTGAAGACAGAGAAATAATTAGAAAATCTGGAGATAATGAAGCTTATAATTTACATATACAAAACTACCCTCTAACAATTGAAGAAGCGTTTTTAAATACTAAAGAAAGTAGATTTGACATATCCCTACTTAATGCACAAAGGTCAAGAATACTTGCAAGTAAAGATTATAAGAATCAAATACAGTCAGGATATTTAGATTGGGTGTTAAATGACGATGAAGAATTAAAGGTTATGTGGAGGCCTCATCCTGCTGGGCCCTTTAAAATTTTGTCACATCCAATGCCAGAATACAAGGGAATTGACATAGGAGGAATAGATTCTTACGACCAAGATGAAGCAGGAGCGTCAGATTCTTTGGGAAGTGCAATAATTTATCGTAGATTTGCAAATACAAATATACCAAGCGATTATGTTGTCGCTGAATATACAGACAGACCTAAGAAAAAAGAAGATTTTTGGGACGGATGTTTGAAATTAGCAGTATACTATAACAGTAAGATGTTGGTAGAATATACAAAGATAGGTATATTAGATTATTTTAAACGTATGAATGCGTTAAAATATTTAAAAGAAAAACCAGAGTCTGCACATAATCCAGGCTCTAGAACAAGAAACCAATATGGTGTTCACATGAATAAACAAGTGAAGTCCTTGTTGGAAGATTTGATAGATGATTATATTAGAGAAAATATCAAAGAGATTTGGTTTTTAGATTTAATAGATGAATTAGCAAATTATGGATTACAGAATACTGACCGAGCGATGGCTTTCGGTATATGCTTAATACATAATATAGATAATTATAGAATGAGAGTAGAAGAGAAGCAAGAGTCAATAGACATAGGTCTAAAATATTATACAAGGGGTCATAATGGTACTCCAATTAAATTAAATTAAAATGAGTAAAGAGTACAGTGCATTTCCATCAATGATGGTATCAGAAAAAGAAAAGAATGACGAATGGTGTAATTCTGTTTTAGGTTCAATAGTTAGTTATATGTCATATAACGAAAGTTCATATGGAGACTCAAGAACACGAGATATTAATAACTATTCAATATATAATGGAAATATTAATCAAGGTGACTACGCTTATATAACCGAACAATACGGATTATCTTATCCTGCAAGATTAGTTAACTACCCTATCATTACTCCTAAAATTGATTTGTTAGTTGGTGAAGAATTAAAAAGACCTATAGACATGAAGGTGTCTACTATAAATAAAGAAGCTGTAATAAGGAAGTTGGACCATAAGGTCGCTATAGAAATGAAATCTTTGTTAGAAGGCATACATAAAGATTTTGAAGAAACATATGGAGCTCCTATAACAGATGAAGGTCAGGGAATGCCAGTACCAGACGATATAGGTATATACATGAAATATAACTACCGAGAAATGGTAGAAGAAAACGCTCAAGATGGATTAGAATACGTATTAAATAGATACAATTTAAAAGATAAATTTAAAGAAGGGTTTAGAGATTTATTAGTTACTGGTAAAGAATTTTTTAAAGTAGATATAGTAAACGGAGACCCTCACGCACGTAGGGTAGACCCACGTTCTGTAATATACGATACATCTGTACATTCTGATTATTTAGATGACGCAGCTTGGGTGGGAGAAGAAAGATGGTTGTCTGTTAATGAAATAAATGACGAGTTTAAAGAATACTTAACAAAAGAAGATTTACTTGTATTAGACGAAATGAGAACTTCTTATGGTCAAGATGTTAGTGACTATAATAATCAATTATTATGGGTGGACAGCGCTCATGGTAAAGAAAATCGTATTCGTATAGTAACAGCTGAATGGAAATCTTT
>Ga0208669_1000793_pt1 | contig 12279 bp, 18 predicted proteins | sample 21_taG_FD_184095 | JGI IMG/M metagenome (GOLD analysis project Ga0208669, IMG submission 184095) | Marine viral communities from the Subarctic Pacific Ocean - 21_ETSP_OMZ_AT15319 metaG (SPAdes) (version 2) | ecosystem: Environmental > Aquatic > Marine > Oceanic | place: Pacific Ocean | collected...
ATGAAAGAAATAATAGAAAAGGTATTAGAGAATAAATCTCTTACTGTGTTTTTAGGGATTTTTGTTTTAGCTTTATTGTTTGGGTGGATTGGTGGATAAGATACACGACACTATTACAAACCCCTCGCATTATACAAAAGGCAGTATAGAGCCTATTGACTTTATTATTTCTCAAGACATGAACTTTTGTATTGGGAACGCTGTTAAGTATCTTGCGAGGTATCGTTGGAAACATCAGGGTGAAGGTCAAATACAAGACCTAAGAAAAGCCATACAAAATATACAAATGCAGATTGACAGTATGATTGATAAAGACATTAAATGAGTAAAGTCAGTAGAATTATTAAAAGAAATGAGCCTAAAGAAGCCATTTTTAAAACTATAGTACAAGATTTTTACAAAGAAAACCCTGATGTAGATATAGCAACTGTATGTATCTATGAAGGTAAACCTAAACGATCAGAAGCACAAAGTAACTTATACTTTCATTGGAAAGATATATTAGCTTCTGAATTATGGGGAGGCGGTGGTGAAAATAAAAAACAAATGCACAAGCATTTAAAAAAAGAATTTATAAATAACCGCTCTACTAAAGAATTAAATGTTATGGAGTTTGTTGATTTTTTATGTGATGTAGAAATGTTTGCAAACTCTGAAGGTATTACTTTTCAGCATACTGATGAATATAAGATTGCAGTCTTTGGAATCCAGCCTTAATAAGACTTATAACAAATAAGTTGTTTGAAGTTTGACTTAAAGTATGCTATAAGTTATACTTGTAGGATGTCAAAAGAAAAAGTCAAGCAAAACATCATTAACTTTAAAGTAGACGATGACGATTTAGCGTTTATTGATGCTAAAGCTAAGAGATATGGATTATCTCGTTCAGCTATGATTAAGTATTTTGCACTTAATGGTGAGTTTACTACCAGGATGGAAGAACAGTTAAAACATCCTAAACTTTAGTTTAAAGGTTCTAGCCTTCCGAACTCATCCATAGCTTCAATATACAGTTCTTCATCAAACCCAGTTGGATTAAACATGCTAACTAATTTAGGGTTGTAAAAGCGTGGATGGTCTTTTCTGTAATAATCGTAATCAAAATTCTCTTCATACTCACTTGTAAATCCTTTAGTCATAAAACCTACACCTGCTATAGATGATAATAAACCTAAAACTCCTAAAGGTAATAAAGGTGCTGGCATTATAAACTTATCCTTCTAGTTGGTTCAAAACTAACAAAATCATTTTCTTTTTCCATAGGTCTTGTACTCCAAGCTGGTGATTCACCGTATAAGTTAATAGCTTCTTGGTATCCTTCCTCTGTATCCCAATACGGATCGTCTGTATTAACACTCCAAAAATTACTACCTTCTGCCATCATGTAACCTGGTTTTTCTGAAGGTGGTGGCTCTATTGTTTCTGTCGGATTGCCTGTAAATTGTCTGGCTCTACCTTCTGTGTTTAGCATACCTTGACCAATAACTGCTCTTTCAACAGCCAGGTCTTTCATCTTCATTTCATCTTGCTTACGCAATCGGTCGATGTAGTTTTGAAAACCTTTAATTTTTTGTGGCGATACAACTGCATCATAAACATCAGGGTTAGATGTTGCTTGAAACATATCTGGCTGTGTTTCTGCCATAAAGCGTGTCATCATTGTTTGATATTTATCTGACATTATTGAAACTCCTTATATTGTTCTTCACCAACTCCCGTAAACATAGCAAGTAATTTTGTAGCTATTCCTCCACCTGCTTTTGATTTGTAACCAGTTTTCATACCTTGTGCCAGCCATCTAACAGCATCTTTGTCAGTAAGTATTCTTGACAAAACAGCAGGTGATAAAGTTAATAATCCTACAGTTGATAAACTTGCAATATTTGCATCTTGTGTTGCCCAGAAAACAGCAGGCAACGAAAGAACTAATTGCGCTTGAGAAACTGTAACCATAAAGCTACCAACACCTTCAGGTCTTTTTTGAGCAAATTCAAGTGCGCTTACAAATTGTTTTATTCCCTGCCTTTGGCTTTTTGTAAAAGCAGCTTTAAATGTTTCATTATCTGGAGTATTAGGAATAAACATTTTCTTTAAATTTGTAATGTTCATTTCTCTACTAGCGACATCTTGTGCCATGCCTTGAGCAATTTTTTCAGTACCAGCTTGTGTTAATTGTGTTGCAGTAGTATCAGTAGCACCACCTAAAATACTTTTTAAATAACCAGATTGCATTGTTTGCCAGGTCTTATCAAAATTAACTGCATTAGGCTGACCTTTAGTTATTTTTTGTGCATACCTTAAAGCAATTCTTGCATTTTGTATGTCAGTTTGATTTCCAGTTTTAAAAATTTGAGCGCCAACTTCTTCAGGATTTTTCATCATTAATCCTGCCATAAATTTATTGCTTAACCTTTCTTTACCTGTTTTCCAAAAAGAATTAGCTGCTCTATAAGCCTCCTGAAATTCTAAACTTTGTGTATCTCTTGCAGCAATATCTAAAATTAAATCTATTTTGCTAGATAATGCTTTAACTGCTCCAGCATCTTTAGGATTAAATGAAGTTAAATTTTTATTTTCAAAATTTCTTACTTTAGCTAAATAATTACTTCTTAATTCTTGAGCAGCACTAAACGAGATTCGATCAGGCATTTCTAAAATTTTTTCCATTTCTTTATATCGCCAATCTGTTTGTAAATTTTTTGTGCCTTCAATTTTTTTTAATTCAGTTTTAGCCCATTGTTTCAAACTTTTAGTTTTTACAGGTTGTACAATTTCTTTAGTTGTTGTTTTTGTGACGCTATTTAACATAGAGCCATCTACACCAACAATAGGAGATTCGTTTACAGTTGTTTTAGTTACAGATTTTTTTGTTTCAACAAACATGTCATCTAGGCTTTTAAACATGTCTCCACCTAAAATTCTGTGTTGACTAGAAGCTACATCAACAGCACTTTGATAAGCTCTTCCTTGTGCTTTAATTGGTAAAGTTGCTGCTGCATCTAAAAAATTATTTGCATAAGCATTAACATAGTTATCTATAGCTTTAGCATTATCTAATCTTTGTTGTCTTAAACCCGTTCCACCCCATGCTGATTCGGCAAGGCCTTCTAATGTGTCAACTAATTTACCATCGACAACTTGTGATGCAGTCAACTGTCCATCAGATTGTTTAATTATTCTTCTAATATAATCAATATTTTCATAGTTATCACCCATAGCCTTTTTAAAACCATAGCCTGCTGCACTAAAACCTGCTTGCCCTAAAGCCTCATATATTGCTTGCCTATTTCCAGCATCCCAAGCACTATCTAAAGCCTCTGCCCAGCCATATCTGTTAACATCGCCTTGTGCAACACTTTGTACAGTATCGCCAACAGCACCACCAAACCAAGAAGATACAACACCAGAAGCGTATGGAATTGCATAACTAAGTACTTTTGCACCTTTACTAACAGGACTAGGTACAACAGCAGAAGCAATATCAATGCCTTTTTTAAGGCCATATATTGCTGCACTCATACCGCCAATTTCTTCACCATAATTGTTTCTAGTTCCAAAATTCATTTTGTCTGATTGATTGCGACTTATAGACTCATTTAAAAATTCTTGTCCACTTGTTGCACCAGAAACAACTTCTCCTGAACGCGAATAAGTTGGGAAATAACTTTCAACTATCGGATCATTATTTTTTGTTGGTGTTTGTCCTACAATTTCATCTGTGTCTTTATAACTCACATTAAACTCCTATTGACTTCTTTTTCTAATATTGCCATCACCATCTTTATAAAATCCACCTATGGGTATTTGGTTTCTTTGTTGAGGATCGTCTGGATTAGTTAAAGTTACATATTGTCCTTGATTAGCAAAGTATCGATTAACAACAATCGGCTCATAACCACCTATAACATTCTGTTCTGTTTTGTTAGTGTAATCTCTAATTCTTTTTACCCAAGATGCAAATTGAGCTGAAGTTGTTAATCCTGAACTATATTCGTTTTGTAGTCTTTGCCATTCAGCATCAGTTACAGCTAAACCAGAACGATCTTTTAACACCTTGTTGATTAATGTAGTGGCTGTATCTGCAAAATATCTTGCTTGTTCACCAACCGTACCAGGCAATAATCTTTGACCTCTTTTAATTGTAGACCAGCCTGGGATTGAACCTTCAAAAACTATAGTGCCATCTGGTGCTTCTGCTGCTGTCATGTATTGACCAATTAATTGCTCAACAGGAGTTAATATGTCGTTCATAGTACCAACACCACTATCTACATAGTTTTCACTTAATCTTTCTATAGATTTAACAATTAAGTTTTCACTTTGTATAGCATTAGCAGAATCTTTATCAACACTTTTCATCAAGTCAGAAAACACATCTGTACCAGCTAAACCACCTTGTATTAACTTAGATGCTAATTCAACTTTTTGTTTTTCATTTTGTGGCAGACCAAATTCTCTATATATTTCTGCTGCTTTTTCTTCAGGGTTTTTAACACTGACATCGTTGTTAAATACTCGTGAGCCATTATCTTCGTAATACCATTTGTCATCTTCTCTCTTAACCATTTTTCTTGATACACCCTCATCGTTAATAAGAGTCATATCTCTAGCATCATAAATTCGGCCTCCAACAGTAATTGTTGGTATTTTTTCTTTAGAGCCTGGCAGCATAGCTTCTCTAGTAACTGCATCGTATACAACACCATTTTGTGTAAATGTTTCAATGTCTGCGTATTCGCTTTCTATTGCATCTAATTTAATTTTTTGTTCTGCTGGCGATAAAGCTATAAAGTTTGGATCGTTTGCTAACATAGATAATTGGATTTCTTTTGCTGAACTAAACTTTTGTATATTCTGATTTCTATCAATCCATATAGCAAATCCTTCTTTAGTAGGATTCATAGTAGTATTGCTATAATTTCTCCACTCTGTTGTTTGCTCTACATTATTGCCAGCATTATTTAAATATGCTAAATACTCTGCGCCTGTAGGAGTTGCATCAGTTCTTTGGTATTCAGCGTAAGAATTTGGAACTTGACTAGGGTTTATAGTATCAAAATATGCTTGCCTTTCTTCTTCTGGAAGAGCCATGCCGAATTCATAATTTCTAATTTTGTCAGTTTTTTCATCTTTAGCTTGAGGCAATTCTTTCATCAAATTTAAAATGCTATTTGCATGTTCTGTGTAACCATTTATATACAACTCATTAATTGCTTTTTGATAATCAGCACGGGTTTTCATATTTGGATATTTTGATAATATGCTTTGTAGTTTTGCATCTTTAGCTGCTTTTGCTTTAGCTTCTGCAACAACAGGCTCTTCAATGCCAAGCATACTTCTTGTACCTTGCCTCATTCTTTCAGCACCTTTTGCAGCTAAGAATACTCCGCCTCTGCCTCGTGTTCTATTTGCAGCTTCTTCAGCAACTCTTAATCTTTCATTGGCTAATAAGCCTTCGTATTCTTCTGCCATTGTTTCTCCTAAAAAAGTTTGCTTAACATTCCGCCAATTGGATTTACAGCCATACCAAGTAAATCAGCAAGACCACTTCCTTTTTCTGCTCTAGCATCACCTGCATCTTGATAAGCAGTATTTAAATATTCTGGTGGCGGTACATTAACACCTAAAGAAACTGCATCTGCTATGCCTTGACTGTTAACACGATCACTACCATAAATAGAATTTATTAAAGCATTGTAATTAGCAACTTTTGCGTTTTCCATGTCTTGGCCTTGTGCTATGTAACCTGCTCTTTCGGCTGTATTAGCAAAATTTTGATTTTGTACTGTTGCTCCATATAGATTGTTTCCAACATTAGAAACATCTATGCCTCTAGCATTCATCATTTCTAATACTTGTGCTTTTTCTCTATCTTGTGCTAAATTTCTAGCACCTGAAGCTTGGTTGTACATATAGTCAGCATATTCATAAGGATTCATTTGACCTATTAGATTACCCATATTGTTTACACCAGCATATAATCCAGATAACATCCCTTCTCGTCTACCACTTAATTTTTGTTTAACTGTTTGTGTTTCAGGATCAAAATAAGTTTCAACATCTCCGCCAGTAACATTACCTGCTTGTGCAGCAGCCAAAGTATCTCGCCAATCACCTTTAATTTGATTAACACGATCATCTTGTATTTTTTGACCAAACATACTTTCGCCTAACCCAATACCAGTTTTTATTACATCTTCCATGTTAATAGTAGGTGTAGCTTGAGCCTCGAATGGGTTTTTTTGCTTATAAAAATTATTTTTACCCATTGATCCAAATGCTTCTGTTTCAAATCCCATCTTAATCTCCTATGCTGTGCGTTTCCACATATATACAGTTATATATGGTTGTAAGTTATTGTGTGCTGCTCCACCACCAGTTGAGCCTGTATTGGTTGTTGCTGCTCCACGAAGTCCATTAATATCGTGAATACTCATAGCCTCATTCGTAGTTGATTTACCATAAGTGTGAGTGTGAGCAGGCATTTCAGAAATAGTTAATGTATGTGTTTTAGCACCACCTGTTTCTTCTACTGTATTAAAGTCACTATCACTACCATCAACACCAACAAGAACTTTACCAGCACCAAAAGCTGTCCATGTTGTGCCACCTACTGCTGCAACTACCGCTGCTGAATTTGCATAAGCAGTTGTTGTTGTAAATATTGCACCTACTGGATAAGCAGGATTAGCTGCTATAGCTGCTGTTACAAATTCTGTAGTTGCTACTTGTGTTGTATTAGTTCCTGGATTTGCTGTTACAGCACTGAATGATTCAGCAGCATCTCCGTTAATATCTGCTTTAGTGTTAACTGCTGTTCTTACTGCTACAAATTCTGTATTAAAATCTGCTCCAGATATTACTTTAGCAGCACTTGAATCAGCTAAAGAGTCTTTGCCTGCCCAATCTACTGAAATTATATAATCACTCATCGTATTTTTCCTTGTTTATGTAAAAGCGTTAAGTCTTGAAGTGAAGCATCAAAACCATTAGAAGTTATATTTATTTCTATCTTAAGGTTTTTAGCTGAACCTGTTAATGGAGTTTTGTATTCTTGTAGTCCATATACAGGTTTGTAAGTTACACCTGATTTGCCATACAAAGATGTACTAGCACCCCATAAAGCAGTTGTTCCCGTTGTAACTGGATTTAATGTTATTGATGTTGTACTAGAAGATGTAGGACTATAATCTTTATACCACTTTAATCCTAAAGTTGCTCCAGAACCGCCCTCTAAAACCATAAATAATCTTTTAAGTAAAGATGCTGCAACTGACTGACCTAAATTGATCCAAGTAGTTGCTATACTGCTCGTATATGCTGCATCAGTAACTGTTGTGCCATTTGATGCTAAATCGCTATCAAAATATCCTTCATAACCTGCAAGACCTCCATCTTTTTGTCCTACTAACAAACCATACAACTCTGTATACGCTAAACTGGCTGGCTCTCTATTATTGTCAAAAGTCCATGTTGTTATGCGTGGTGCTTGATTAGGTGTAAAGTGTTTAAAGTCAAAAACATAAGTAATATTGCTATCAACAAAAGAAAGAATGTATATTCCTTCATTCTCAACATAGACTGCTTTTACATTTGTGCTTTGTCCTACATTTCTAATAAGCGTATCTTTAATATTAAGAGACAAATCTTGCATTGGTAGTTTGTCTTTTTCTGTAGTACGACCAAGACTTCTTAACCCTGTGCTTGATAAAAATACAAGATCATCACCAATAGCTTGGACACTATCTCTTGACACGCAGCCTACACCTTTGATAACTTCGTTAAGTGCCATATCATCAATAATGCTTGGACTGTCATATATAGCAATATTGTTTGTACCAAAAACAACTAACTTACCCATAAACGGTGCTATAGCTATTATGTCATCTACACCCCAAACAGTTTTTAAATCTATAAAGCCACCATTAGAAGCACCGTTTTCTGCTGTTGTTCTAAAATCATCAGCATCAAGTAAAGTAGAGTAGTAAAGTACATCTTTACCTGAAGCTACACCGCCAACCCACATTCGACCATAGAACCCCATGCCACAACTAGGTTTAAATTCACCAGACGAAATACCAGTAGGTCTATGTGCATTGTCAAATGCTGCCCATTTAGAGCCTGAACCTTGAGAGCCATCATATCTTTGAGGCACTATGCCTTCATGAATGCAAGTTAGTCTACGATTAAATTCAATAAACTGCCAATTACCTGTTGAATTAGCAACTGTATGTTTAACATCAGCACCGCTAGTAGGGAACGCAGCATCAGTATCAGTAAAATCAACTGTGTAAATTGAAGTGCCATAACTAGCAAATACTTTGTTTGTGTTATTGTCGTTATGTTCAACTAAGGATGCTATAGCTGTGCCACTAGGAGCAACCTTTTGTTTTAACCCTTTTCTAAAAGCGATACGACCAGACTCTCTTATCACTACATTTTCTGCTTTAGTTAAAAACGATGTATCTAAAGAAGCAGGGTTGTCCTGTGTGTTAAGACCATTTAGTCCTATGTCAGTTAGAGGTTGGTAGGATATTTGTTTAGCCATTATTAATAATTAGTAGGTACAAACCAGTCTGTTTCATATTGTGTATTACCGCTATCAAGCATAATTGCTTGTTTGAGTGCTTGACTTGTTTCTTCAGCAGCTATAGATGATTGTGTACCGCCATCTTCACCTCTTTCTGCTATGGCTCTTGCCCATGCTCCAAGTACAACTGGTTTTGCTGGAACTTTGATTGTTGTTGCTGCTAAAGTCAGTTCATCTTGTGCTTTGATTATGTCAAAAGAAATAGTCTCAGCATTAATAGGAACAGGTGATAAATCTACTTTCAAATTATTGCTACTATCAGCACCGTTAAAACCATAGTAATGAGGCTCACCAGTAGGGTCTGTGGGGTACTTTACGCTGTTAAGGTAGCTTCGGCTTACCTGACACAATTGAGTGCCTGTAGTGTTGTTTATTGCATCCACAATTTTAAATTCCTGGCCAGAAGATAAATTGTAATTTTTAGTACCTGCTACTGTAGAAATATCGACTGTTTCTCTAAGAACTAACCAATCATGATAATTTTCTACAGATCGCTTGGCATCATTGACCATACTACCAATGACTTTTTGATAATCACTTACAGTTGATGAGTCATTGATATTGCCAGACCAATCAGTAAGAATCGTATCTTCTCTTAGTCTGATTAATACTTCGTTAATTAGTTCTCTATAAGTCATATTATTTCCCTTTTGCTAATTGCGCCCCAAAATAGAACTCTATAATCATGGTTGCCCATCCAAATATTTCATCCATTTTCAATACTGCTCCAGCTTCTAGCTTGACATATTCAATAACATCAGGAGTTAATTGAAATCCTAGTATGCTAAAGCCTTCTGTAGTTGTTGGCACAATAGTTGGTACATCAAAAAACACAGGTGCAATTTGTGTAAATATAATTAAAGCTAAGATAACAAATATAATAACTCTACGATTGAGAGCAGCCATAGGACTTTCTTTGTCTGCTCTATCTCTTGCTTGATTGATAGAATCATTGCGTGCTTGCAAATTTTGTATCATTAGCTTTTGGTTTTCTTGTGCTGCTTGACTTTTAAGTGCAAACAATTTAGCAATAAAGCCTAAAGCTATAGGTGCTACATTAGTTAAAAATCCAATCATGCGACTAACCTCAATACATTAAATATGCCAACTTCAGAAGCTAAGAAATAAGCAAAACCACCTAACAAGAAATATCTAATTTGATTAAGCATGTTAAATATCTTTTGTATCTTGGTATTTGTATCATCAATTTTGCTAAACAACTTTGCAATTTGCCCAGAGTGTTTATCTAGTTGAAGTTGAAATCTGTTTTCATCCATTATTTACCCCAATTTGTTCTAGCTTTATTTTGTGCTGTTTTACTGAGTTCTCCATAATGAAACAATTTTGTGCTAGAGGCAGTATGCGTTTTTCCAGAATGCAAAGTACCATCATTCATTTTGTGCATACCACCTGTATGCTCAGTTCCATCTTTTTTATAATGTTTAACACCTTTCATTTCTAGTAACCCTTTTTTCCTTTACCGCCTTTACCTCTACCTTTTGACATAATATCTCCTAGTTTGCTAGTGGATTATCTAAAGACTCTTGTATACGCTTTTCCATGTCTACTTTCGTCTGCTCTACCTTAATTTCAAAGCGATCTAATTTATTGTCGTAGTTTGTAAGTTTCGTATCTACAGACTGTAATTTAGTATCAACCTTTGACTCTAAGTTCCATTGACTGTTACGCAAATCAGTCATATCTTTTTTTAACTCAATTTTTATAGCGTTAGCGTGTTCTTCTATTCTCATAACATCGTTTGATGTCTTTTGCATTGAGGCACTTATATCGCCTAAATCTAAGGCTGCTAATGACTCAACCTTCTGGTACAAAAGAAAACCGCCATATAGTGTACCTATAATCGTTGAAATGAACGCAAATGCACCAACAATACTAGCACCACTCAAACGCAAACCAAATAGCCTTAACTTTCTATCTTTTAAGCCTTCGCCTTTGCTTACTAATTCTTCTAAGTCAGCCATCAGTTATTGAACGCTCCATCATTCTGTAATTGTTTTAGGTATTCAATTTCTTGCTTTAATCTTTCTACTTCTAGCCTTCTTCTTTGTAACTCTAACTGATACAGCGTATTACAATTAATTCTTTCGTTTGGTGCATCCAAAGGGATAATCAGCCTAGCATATAATCCTATGTCTTTAGTTTGTGGATCATCACCTTCTTTTCCTATAATTGGCACAACAGCATTATTAATTACACCTGTCATTCCAATCTCAAAGTTTGTACTACCGCCTATAGCATTTTTACAATCTAAATCACCTGCTCTAATACTGTCCGAACCACTTACTGAACTCATACTAGGTATAGAAAAACTCATTGAACTACTGTCTGCTATTACCTGTGAACTTAGTAATAATAAAACTAACCACCGTTTCACTTAAACCTCGAACAAATCTTAGACTCTACTATTGGCTTAAAGTCATCATTGCCTCTAAGTTTTGATGTTGTGCATATGTATTCTGCTAATTTTGCGTTTTCTTCATTAACATAAACATCAAACTCAACACGCTTTAAATACTTTATGTTTATTATCTTGTATCGAGTAACAAACGGTATTGGCTGCCATTCTTTGTCAAACACTCCGATCTGATACCACTCTACATCTGACCTTTTATTAAACACCTGCATTGTGGTCATTTTGGCACTCGGTATAAACGACATTTTCCACTTTGGATAAGTGGGTGTCATATCATGGGCAGCTACAGAACTACATAGCAATACCCATAGTATTACTGAGCGATACATTCAGCTTTTACAACTGCTGTATACGATCCACCAGGAAATGCTTTTTGTGACCCACCACCGTAAGTAGCAATTGAAGTAACATTAAACCAAGTTGTGCCTGCTAGTGTTAAATTATAAGTTCTCATTGCACCGCCATCTGCTGTTGTACTGGCTGCTTGATAACCACTCATACCAGAAGCACTTCCAGAGGCATATGCAACTGTTCCTGTCCATGTAACTGAATCACCTAAACTTGGACTTGAACTAAAAGAAGTAGGGTAACTTATCTGTGCTTTGTAAGCATTAGCCAAAGATGTATCAACACGAATAACAGGTACTTGACCATCACTTGCAGGTAAAGTCGTAAGCGTATACGCATTAGGGTTTCCGTAATAACCAACAGTATCAGTATTAACTGTACATCTTGATTCTACATTACCATTAATATTAGTATTAGCTTCAACTTTTTTTGCAAATAAAGAACACCCAGTTAGTCCTAATACTAAAAATAAAGTTATTAATTTGTTCATTTATACTGCTCCTGTATCATTTCGTTGTGTAATTGTTCTTGTGTTAAACTTCTAAAAACCAACCTGTTGTCTACTACCTTTCCACCATCTAACTGAGTTGTATCACGGTATACACCACCTGAAATCTGTGCTACATAATAAGAGTTAATATTTGTAGCTGTATTAATTTGTTTTAAGATAGATGCTTGTGATGCTGTGTTAGCTATAGTTAAGGCATTTTCTGTGGCTGCCATTGCTATTTCTAATCGTTCTCTTTCTTCATCTTCTTCTTCTGTTTCTCTTTTTTCTTTCTTTTTATCCAGAAGGTTGTCATCCACCGTTTCTGTTGTATCTTTAACAAACTCATCATCTAAAGCATCATATATTTCTATCTTAGGTATAACTGGCAATGGTGGTATGTAATTAGGGCAACTCTCA
>Ga0208669_1000795_pt1 | contig 12274 bp, 7 predicted proteins | sample 21_taG_FD_184095 | JGI IMG/M metagenome (GOLD analysis project Ga0208669, IMG submission 184095) | Marine viral communities from the Subarctic Pacific Ocean - 21_ETSP_OMZ_AT15319 metaG (SPAdes) (version 2) | ecosystem: Environmental > Aquatic > Marine > Oceanic | place: Pacific Ocean | collected...
AGTTCAGGAAGAGTGTCTCCTACTACTAATTTAATTGTGTCTGAATATGCCATAAATTACCTCTTATTATACACGCATGTTTCGTTTTTAATCTAGCCCACCAATTTGACTATAAATAGGCAACAGATCACTAAAATCCAAATCCCCTTGCATTAAGTCTAAGCCTTTTTCTGCTGAAGGCCCAAGTGGGCTAATCCAAAACGGGTCTCCATACATTCCACCCTGGAACAATGGAAACGCCAACCCAAGAGGGCCAAAAATACCCGCTCTGTCTACTATTTCAAAAGCATATTCACCCGCTCCCATATCAAGTGACCTTCTATAATTTTTTTCTGTTGAATCAATTCCAGGTAAAATCCAAGCAAGCCCGCCTTTTGTTCTTTCTCTTAAATCTAAACCAAGCATACTTAATGGAAGTAACGTAAGTGCAGCTAATAGCAGTGGGTAAGAGCCTTTTGGAAGAGAACCGGTTTGATTATAAGTGTTTTTACTTTCTCTCATTACACCACCTATAATGTTTTTACCATAAGCATAGAAGAAAGATTTTAACTGCCAAATTAAAGCAAACCTAGGGTCAGAAGCCCAAATAGGCCTTTCCGCAGCATTTGGTCTTACAATGGACTCATCTACAAACCTACCAATAGCAAGCTGTACATTTTTACCGCCTTGTCCAGCAAATGAATAATTATTTTTTTCCCAAGCTAGTACTTGTTCTGCAGAAGTATTCATTTGTTTTAGATACCTTTTAGACGTTACATCCCCCGCTTTTGCTCTTTTTGCATGGTCTAGTAAAAAAGCTTTGCCCATACCCGCAGCAAAAATTCTAGTAAACTGTGTAAACCATTCTAGCCCTGTGTACTTAAAAAACATTTCAGATGTTTTTTTAGCTTTAGGAGTCATAAAATCTAACTCTGCAGCATTTACATACATAGTGTTAATTGCTTCAATTCCAATAACACCAACTTGACGTGCAAACTTTTGACCTTCTTTGTACCCTCCTTCTTGGAAGTATGAACCTATAACATTTTTTAAATTTCCAACACCAGTGCCAAACTCTTTAGATTTAATTACGGGTCCCGCAATATCTGGTAACGAAGCTAAAACAGTGAAAGCTAACAAAGTAATAATATTTGAAACAAGCCCCCAACTATTAATAGTTTTCATTGTGGTGCTCATGTTATTGGGTACCCTACCAATAATTGCATTTATAGCGTCAACTGCATGGGCTTTTTGATCTTCTGGTAACAAATTAACTAAAGATGCAACTCTTTCAGCCCCGCCTCGTTTTTGATATTCAGATCGTTTTATGGAGTTTGCAACATAAGTACGTACTGCAATAGCAGGTGGGTGTATCAAACTTTCGCCATCTTCAGCTAGAGTATTACGCATTACACTTGTAGGAATGCTTTTAAAAGCTTGTGCTCTTGCTTTAGCAATGCCTAGATTAAAAGTGGTCTGATCTGCATCATCTATTTCCCCATTTTCATCTCCTTCCATAAGCTGCCCCTCTGCTTTTAGTAACAAATCATTTACTAGATTAGTGGCTTCTTTGGGTGTCATTTGAAACTCTTCCATAACAGTTTCAAATTTACCATCTTTATTTTTCTTTTTAATAATCCACCCTGCTTTTGGGCCTTCTGTATATCTTTTAGGGCGTTCAAACGTAACACCTTCATTGTACGTAACTAAAAGCTGTACCAGTTTGCCCCTTAATAAATCGCTGTTTTCTAAAGCTGGAAAATTTAAAAGCCTAGGGAAGTAGTTACTTAAAACACCCAACCCGAGTTTATTTAATTCATATTGAGTGTAAAACTCTGCTAACCATTCTCTTACCTGCCTTGCTTTAGGGCTTAATTGAGCATCAGATTTTAAGTTATCTTCTGCCTCTTTTAATATAGCTTCCGCTTCTGGAGTTAATTGAGACACGTCTTCTATACCAAGAATAGCTCCTAATTTGTTTATTTCACTGTTAACTAAAAGTATTTTTGCAGTTAACAATCCAGTTCTATCTCCAGTACTTGACCTAGAATAGAACATGCGAGCTATCTCAACACCTATGCCTTGTGGGTATAGCTCTCTACCTTCTGCGTCTTTAACACTTATGTTTTTACCTAAAGAAGCTACAAAATTATCCGCTGGGTACAAAACCTTTTTAATCATTCTAGGTATTTCTGTATCTGATGATAAAAACTTATCTACCTGTTTTTGTAAATTTACTAGTGCCTGCGGGCTAGCGGCTTGTTTTTCTATAATAGGTAAAGCTACCTCCACCATGTTTTTTATGTCTACTTTTTCTGGATAACTTATTGGAGCGGATCTAGGTTTTTTTGCATTAACTTTATTAGCATCTTTATACTTTTTAACTAATGCATCAGCATAATCAGCAAACACCGGATTTAGATCAAACCTAGCTGTTATCTGTTTACCCAACGCATCAAATATAGATTTAAGTTTGTTTGCAATTCTTTTAAAGTAGCTTTCAACACCATCATTGGCTTTTTTACTACTATCATACAAATACCCAGCCACTTGGTCAGCGTACCATTCATGAAAACCAAACCGTCCTTCGTACTGTGCGCTTACTCCTGCAGCTTTTGCTTTTTCAAACTGTTCTATTAACTTAGCTGGAAAGGTTTGAATGCCCTGTTTCTGTAAACTGTTTAACAACTCCTGTTCCATAACAACATGCCCTAGCTCATGCAAGAATGTCTCCATAGCGATGCCTTTTTCAAGTTGTGAAGCACCTTCGGGTAGATCTATAATAATAACATCTGCGTCTCTAAAACTTATAATACGACCCCTAACTGGTGCCTTTATTATTTCACCAGTTTCTGGGTCAAACAGCGGATTGCCAGTTTCTGGATCAACTGCAAGATTTTCTCTAACTTGTCTTTGTTGCTCTGCAACTATTTTATTTAACCTTTGGTTTTCTATATTAGAATTTTTATTAGCAGCATAAAAATCTACTGTTTCATCAGCTGTAATTACTGTGATGTTTCGCCTAACTTTAAATTTGTCCCGCATTAATTGCACTGCGTTTCTAATAAAGGTTTTGTCTCCTAATCTTTTACCTAATATTTCTGAAAAAGAAGTTTTTATTTGATATGCATCTACAACTTTTTTAGGTGGTTGGTAAGGGGGCGTTGGCACTTTGTCTGAATAATTACGTGAAATACCCATACCATAAGGTCTAGTTTTTTCTTTGCCCTTTCGTTCACCCATACCTAATTCATATCTACTGGCGTCTTCATAAAAATCGTCTTGCACTTCATCAACTAGTTCTTTGTTTGGGTTATCAAAAGGTTCATTTATTACTTTAGTTCTAGTTTCAAGGGTGTCGCCTACTTTTCGACCTTGTTCTATTAATGCTTTTGTTTGGTTTACTGCTCCAATGGCTTCTGTAAGTCTTTGATTAGCTGCTTGTAGTTCAGGCCCACCTACGTTGTTTTCTAAAAGTAATTCAAATGCTTCTCTAGCCTCTGCTTCTAAGTTTTCTTTTGTTTCTAAATCAAGATCGGCCTTTGTTATCTTTCTTGCTTCTACTCTGCCCGAGTCTACGTTTTCTACTATTTCTTGTGCTAAGTCACGTTGAGCCCTTCTTTCATCTCTATACTCAACTTCTGCATTTGTGATTGCTAGTTCTTCTTTAGCAAGATTTCTTTCTATATTTAATGCGTCTCTTCTCTCTTTTAAACTAGCATAAGTACCTTTTTTGCCCCAATCCTGTTCCGCTATCATTCTCTCCATTTCTTCATTTAGTTCAACGATTTGTTTATCTAAAGTTTCAATAGATTCAGTTTTAGTATCTGCTAAATCAATTAGTTTTTGTAGAGTAAAAGGCAGTCCATTTTCTCTATACACAACGCCTTGGAGATACTCTTGTCTTATAACACCCCTGTCTGCGGTAAAGTCCGTTGTGGATTCTAACTCTTGTAATGCCTCTATAATTTCATCTTGTGTTAATTCTTCGTTAGCTACAATTTCACGTTGTCTCGCTTCATACTCTTTTCTATTTTGGTTTTGAGTCATTTCTTCTTGATATAAATCTAATGACTTACCTTTATACTCAACGGAATACCCAGCCTCTAACAACTCAGCATAAGCAAGAGCAAACCCCTCAAACAAAGTATTTTCCCCTCTTCTAGTAACACTTCCGCTTTTTTGTCTATTTAAAACAGATCTACCCCACACTGTTAATACAACCATGTTTATGGGTTTTGTATTACCTTGCGAGTCTGTAACTGTCCAATACGAAGACTCTTGTAGTTCTTGTGGTTTTTTTCTTACTTTACCTTTAAATAAACTAACTCTATTAGCTTCAGATTTAGCAGCTTGTTTAATTTTAGAATTAAGCTCTCCCTTTATATTTATAGGTTGGCCTTGCTGCATGTCTATTTTCACCACTGCAAACTTTTTATTTTCTTTAAGTGTAAAGCCTTCTGTTTCTGAAAGATCAACCTCAACAATTGCAAAAAATTGGTTGGGGTCTGCATTAGATACTTCTTTGTACAGTTTTAATAAACTTTCACTGTAAAGATTTGCATCTAAAGCCTGTTGCATAGGGTCTGCAAAAGCAGGGATGGGTGGCATGTACGATATTAAATCGTGTTTTAAAAACTCTGCAACTTCAAAATCACCTTTGTTTGGTGCGTAATATTGATTGCCAGTGGGCCCTTTCATAGGGTTTTCTAAAGACCCTTCAGTCGTTTCGTTTGTTACTGAATTAAATTTACCCTCAATAATTTTAGGTTCCAAAAGGAAAGGACTATTTTCGGCTTGTTCTTGTAATCTATCTTCAGAGCCAACTTCTTCTGGGGCAGCAAGTGTAGGTTGATTACTAGGATCATTTAAAAAACGAAAATCTGCTCTAAGTAGTTCTTGTTCTTCTTCTGGAAGACCTTCGATACCTTGTTCGTTTTTAGTAGCTTCTCTAAGTAAATAGTTATAACGCCTCTGTCTTTTTTCAAAGTTAGACAATTTGTCTTTAGCCCCTAAAAATTTAAGTGCGAGAATATCTTCTTTTGCTTCTTGCGTTTCTTGTCTAGAGCTAATATCTGATTTTAATTTGGCTAGTTCTAATCTACGCGCTTCCGACTCTTGCCCCTCGTCATCGAGCATATTTCTAATTACAGGGTCTTCTTCTAAACCTTTTCTTCTGTTATCTAAATGCTCTGTAATTAAACGTTCTTTTATATTAGCTTTTGGGCCAAATATCTCTTGGGCTTGTGCTTGTACTTTAGCTTTATCTTTAACATTAGTTGTTTGATACCAAATAGGAGTGCCATTGTCATCTACAACTTCTATTACTAAATCATCTTCTGGTCTTCTGTTATGAGCATAGTCTAATAAATCAACTAAAACCTCATCCAACGCTCCGCTATTAAAAGGGTTATCAGCAACAGTTTGTTTAAATTTGCCGGCCTTTTCTCTGTTTGTGGTTAGAAAAATACCCATGCTGGTTTCTCCCTCACCCGGGCCAAACATTTCATTTATCTTTGCAGCAAGTTCTGGATCAGATTTTAGTAATGCATTAAGTTCTGGAAAACTATTCTTGTCTATAAAAACAGAATCTTTTTTGTTATTGGGGTCAAATACAGCTTCAAACTGCCCCCTTAACCAAGCAACGGGTTCTTTGTACACGTCCCCCGGTTCCATTTCTCCATATCTTTCTCTGTTAAATTCTCGTTCTATTGCGTTTTCGTGGTTTGTCTGAATCATTGACCTAGCACGGTTAAAGATATTAACACCACCTCCACCAGCAGCACCCATTCCTCCTCCACCAACAAAACCAGTAAACAAAGCTTGTCCCCTGTCCATGTTTGCCATAGCTTGAGTGTAGTCTTCATCAATAGCAAATTTCTGTTGTACAGATAGCTCTTCTTGCGCAAGCTCGGTTAGTCCCTCTACGGTTGAACTAGTTGCAGCGCCTTTTGTCATAGCGCCAATCAAAGAATTAGTAAAAGCTCCTTTGGGGTTACTTCTTAGTTTTTTAAGGAAGTAGTTAGCTACAACTGCTTCTCCTCCAACTCCAATACCAGTAAATACTCCGCCAATACCCAAAGACTGAAAAGCTTGAATTGGATCTGTCATGCCTTGTTCAGCAAAATTACCAAAAGCTATACCAGCTCCCTGTGGAAACTCTTGTGCTGAAGCACCAGTTAAACCGCCCGCTACTTTTGCTTTTTTAAGAAATTGTTTTTGCATAAGCGCATAGACAGCGGCTTCTGCTACTTCTTCATCTTTTGTTAAAGGAATTTTTTTTAGTCTTTTTTGAGCAATATCTTTAAATTCTTTATCAGCAACTTTTTTTAATGCCATGCGGGTCATCATTTCTTGCCCACCCTTTTTTAAAGCTACCTTGCCTAAAACTCCAGCAACGCCCGCGCCACTAAATGCCGCTATAATACTAGTAATTGCAGACGGAGCTATTTGACCAACAGCAAGTGGAACTTGTTCTAAAAACCCACTAAAAGTAGGAGCAGTAAGAAACTCTTCAAGGGGGGCAAATTGATCAGTTGCTGCGCTAGCAGCTAATTCTTTCCTATCAGCGTCTAATAACGCGTCATTCATGGCTTTTTCGTCGCCAATTAATGAGTTTCCTAACGCCCTAAAGTAATCAACATTTGCGCCCATGCCACGCATTCCGGCTTTTGCACCTTGGGTAAAAGAGTAAATTGGGTCGAAACTGTTGGGTTTTCCTGTTGCTTGAACTGGCGCAGGATCTGCTAAATCGCCTTGTTGAAAAGAGCCCTTTTTAACATTTTTCCCCTGTTCATATAAATCACCTTGTCCAGTAACAAATGAAGCTATAGGGTCATTGGGCTTGGCCATTGTTAAGCGCCTGCTTTTTTGTCTTGCGCTTCTTGATTAAACTTCCCGCTGTTTGATACGTCTGGTAATATTCTAAGTAGTATATTATAAACTTCTGGGCTTAGGGTTTCTTGTAAATTAAATGCTGAAGTACTTTGGTCTGCTTCAATTCTGTATGTTCCGTCTGTTTGAATAGCCACAATCTTTTTTGCCCTAGTTTTTGAGTCTCTTATAACAGCTAGATTATCAAAGTTAAGCTTAAACAAGCTATCTTTATCACCAGATCTTGTAAATAAATCGCCCCAAAAATCAGAAGAAAAAGGCCAATTAGTATCTTTAACCTCTGTATCAGCTGCACTTGAAATAAGCTCTTTTGCTTTAATAAAAGTTGGTTTGTCTACAGCTTGTAAAGCTCTAGCACCGTCAATTGGGGTGTTAGTCATAGTTCCAATATCTTCATACAAATCTATCACCCCAAGTAAACTAGTAATAGCAACTTTGTAATCGCCTGCTACATTGCCGTCTTTAGCTTTTTTTCCAGTATTAGAAATAGAAAGTAAAGCAGTGTCTAAGTTTTTTCTTAATTCTGTTCTTTCCTTTTTTATTTCTTCTCGTCTAGCTTTACCAGCTTCAGATAAATTTTTTGCAATTGTTGCTCTTGTGTTTGCAATACTTTCTTGACGTGCAACAAGTCCTTTCTTAGTTTGTGATGGATCATCAGTTGCTAACAAATTAAATATTTCGTTCCTTTGCACTGTGGTGTCTGAGGGGGAGGCTTTGCCGGCTGGGGCCATATACATCGCCATAATAGTTGCATAAGCATAAGGGTTTTTTATTCGGTCTTCTTTTACTGCCTCTTTAAAACTTTTAGCGTCAGTAACACCCTCATCAGTTAATTTTTTCTGCGCTTCGGCAATCAACTCAGGTGTTAAAAGGTTATTCATTTTGCCACTATCTAACAGCTCCAAAGCTTCTTCTTTACTTGTAATATTAGATAAATCTGGGTACTCAGGAAACTCTACAGTTGGTGCAGTTACACCTTTGGCATCTCCACTAACAAAATCTTCTAAATATTTTAAATCATACCCAGCATCACTTAGTTGTTGTTTAACTGCTGGTAAATACTCGGCAGCTAAATCAGCCATTTGTTTAGGGTCATTTTGTACTGTTTGCCAATCTTTACCTATTCTAGGCTTGCCCTCATTTCCTTCTTTTGTTGCCCAAAAATTGTACAAAGCTGTTTTAGTTGGGTGGCTTGACCCTTTGTTTGGATCAAAACTTCCGTCTATAACGGTTTGTATATTAGGTAAAAGTTTTTTAAAGTCGCCGGTACCGCGTATTAAAGTAAGCTCCGTATTTCTATTAACTTTATCTAGGTTAACCTTTTTAAAGAACTCTTCTTTTTCTTTTTTAAATTCTATGCCAATTTGCCCCTGTCTTGGAGCGGCGTTTTGAGTTTGTGCGTTTAATATACTTTGTCGTTCTTCCCCAATCTTATTTTTCCATTGCTCTAAAAGCCCCCCAAGCACATCAGTTTGACTGCCAGTCCCAGCAATATTTTCGTCTGAGTCAGCTTGGTTATAAATCATGTCTAATTGGTCATCAACAGTTATATCACTAGAACCCATTCCTTGGCCTTGTAAATTTTCTGCTTGTTGAGATACTAAATTACCGGCTCGTGCGCGGTTTGCATCGGACAAAACATTTAATTTGTTTGCCCTAAACTCCATAAGACCACCGAATTCAGCAGGAGACAAAACAATGCCTTCATCATCACTTTCGTCAGCAGATCGGTTTCTTGTCAAAAAACTAAACATCCCATCTTCTCTTTTAGTTGGAATAATAATTCCTTTCTGCCCAGAAGCTAAAAATTGTTTACCTTCTTCTGTTGGGTCTCCATTTTCATCTTTCATGCTGGTAGGAACTTTTTTCTCAACGGTTATAGCAGACCCTAATTCACCCATTTTTTTCTTTCCATCTTTATCAGTATAAGCACCAAATAAAGAATCCCCATTAAAAATAGCGCCACGTTCGCCTTCTGGAATTTTTTGATAGGCTTCATAAAAGTTGTCAGTTAATTCATACCTTGCAGTAGTGGGGTTAACTTTGACTACCCCAAAAGTTTCCATTAATGCTAAATTTTGGTTAGCTTGTTTGGTATCTAACTCCATTTGTGCGCCTTCGTTAAGAATACGCTGGCCTTTGTTTTTAAGCTGTTGTTGCCCAAATTGAGCAAAACCTGCTAACCCTTGATTTACACCTTTTAATGCCATAATAAATACCTAAATTGCAAACGCCATAAGAGCAAGTGAGCCTATTTGAGCTCCCATGCCCATCATCTGTGAACTATGTGCGGCTTTTGCGTTTTTGTAAGCTGCTGCTTTTTGTGCAGAGTTTTGTGAAGCTGTTGCTAAACCTTGGTTAGCTGTACGGTTCACGCCCTGTCCAATATTAATTAAATCAGTAAGAGTTCTTTTGTTTAAGTCTCTTTGTGCAATCCTTGCTGTATTAAGACCGCCTGCTAACCCAAGTTGCCCTTGCCTTTGCAAGTTTGCTTCTTGTGCTTGTCTTTGTGCAATACTTAACCCCGCTCCGCCGTAACGAGAAATATTTCTCCGTTGTATTCCGGCTGCTATTTCATTCTGTTTTGCAATTTCCCCAGGGGCTCTATCAACCAAAGAAGTGTCATTTCTAGCTTCTATTAGTTGGTTTTCAAACCCTCTATAGTCTTTTAAATAGCTTTCAAAATCCCTTCTGCTTATGTCGGCATAGACTTTCTCTGGGTCATTTACAACAGGAAGATTAGAGGTAGACATATTATTACGATACTCTAATTCGCCTCGAGTTTTTGATAGTGCTGACCTAAGATTAGATAAAGCCATTAACCTATTCCAAAGTAGTTTTGCATTTGTCCGATGCCGTAGTTAAGTCTAGAAGACTTGCCCTCCTTTACGTCTTTAGGGGTAAAAAAGCTTCCGCCTTCGGCTTTATTTTTCATGCCTTGCAATGCAAAAGTTGTACCGAGTTGACCAAGCGCATTCGCTCTCGCCATTCTAACTTGTTGTTTGGCTTTTGCGGCTTGCAAATCTTTTGTATTTTGAATTCTAGAGGCTGCTGCTAGCCCAGATTGAGCCTCTCCAGCTTGCCCCCTTGCAGCTCCTAGTACACCGACTTGTTCTTGTCTTTGTGCTCCTAAACCTACAGTGTTAGCTGCAATCATTTGTGAACCTGCAGCAGAAGCTAAATCAGCGGCTTCATCGACTGAACGACTACCTGATAAAGTAGGCCCGGCACCTGTAAGGGTTTGCATGGTGTCTGCACTTGCGACTCCACGAGACACGCCAGTTAGATCTTCTTTCATAGATGTGTCACGCATTTCTCTAAGCAAAGGCGCATAGGTTTGATCAAAATAATCTTTTTCCGCTTTTGCTACAGAAGCTTGTGTTTTTTCTGCTTCGCTTGCTTTGTACTCTGATGCTTTTGGTTTACTACTCATACTTCTTTTTTATAAACATAACTTGTTAACTTAAATCCATTAGCAGTTGCAGTCTTTGCCCATCCTGGACGACTTGTGTGAAACTCAATGACTTTCACGTTTTTTTCTAAAGCAAGTTTATCTAAAAAGGTAAACCCTACTTTATTATAATTATACTCTGGTTTTTGGTAAGTTGCCCAGACAAAAAGCGTTGGCTCGCCGCCAGGGTCTGCTATCATTGAGCAAATTATAAATCCAATATATACGTCTTCTTTATAAAACATATACAAAGTTGCATTACTGTTTCGTAATGCTAAGTATATATCTGCTGGAATCCAGTCAGAATAACTTTTCTTCCTTATAACATGTAGATCAGATTCGATTGTTTCGTACGCATACCGAATCTCATCTACAGGTATTTCTTCAACAGAGACTCCATTAATAGTCAATCTCTGAACCATATCTCTTATATCGTTTACGAGGAGACATTCCTGCTCCTTTATATTTTACAACTCTGCGTACACCTAAGTCTCCGCCTCTAGCTTTTAACTCAGCCTGTACTATTTCTTGATTAAATAAATTTAAGTAATCAGATGCCGCTCTAGGGTCAGTCCAATCTTTTGCTGGTATTCTAAGTAATCTATACAAAGTCCCATAAACAATTCCATCTCTATAACTGTTAGAAAAAGTTGTATCAATGTTGCTAGTAGTTCTGCTTGGTTTTAAAGCAACGCTTAAAAGTAAACCATTAGTGACAGAGCTATTAGGTACTGGAATAACCCAAAAAGTACTTGGGTTTTTTTGCAAGTACACTTGTGGCAAAGATGTTTTATCTCGCCAATCTGGATAATTTAACTCTAAACTTCTAGGACTTATAGGGTCTAGATCATCACCATCATAAGTCATCCACAAAATTTGATGGACGTCGGTTCCACTTGGTTGATCAAACTCATATTCATATACACCGCTAATTGTTGTAATAGGGTCTAAATCATATACATAAGCTTTTGATCTTTCTGCAAACTCTATACAAGCTGACCTTAAAGTAGATTCTACTAAAGAGTCAGGACAAGTAGGTACGTAGGGTAATATATCTTTTACTAAGGAACTAAATGATGCCATAAATTACCTACTTGTAGTTTGAATAGGGGGAAGTGTTGGGCTTTGTCCCGGCCTATCAAAGTTTGGATTAATAAGTGATTTAGCTGAAGCCCCAGCTGATACACTGTTTATAAATAGTTGATAGTGTTGTCCGGCTCTTTGTTGATTTCCAGCAAACTCAGAGTCTTTTAAATAACATCTATACAACACATAATCAACAAGAGCATTACCATAAATATCGTCAATATAAATAGTGCTACTTGTAGCGCTTAAGTCTGTAGGGTTTCTAGCTGTTACTAATTCTACGTAAGCACTTGATCCGGATTTTACACCGGGATATACATAAAACCTTCTTGGATCGTCTGGATCAAACACATAATGTTTAATTACAGAACCATGGGCTGCATCTCCTGTAACAGTAGGGTCATGCCAATCAGGTTCTATAGAGTTTAAAACATCTACATCTACTAACCTAATTGCTCTTTTACCTGTTGCACTGCCACCAGTAGCACTCATATTGCGTACTACTTTTATTAAAGACAAAGCTACGTCTGGTATAGATTGTTCTGTACCAGCAGATAATTGTACATTTGAATGATCAGCGGCTGCGTCAGGTTTAAAGTTAACTACTTCTCTTTGTGCATCATTTATGTACCTAAGCAATTCAGCTTCAGTCCATCGAACGCCAGTTGTATCCTGCAGGCTGTCCTGTATTCTGGATATTAAGTTAGCGCCCGTTAGTGTGCCCATTATTTCTTAGTGGTTTTCTTTACAGTTTTTTTAGCAGCCGGCTTTTTCTTAGCGGGTGCTTTACCATCTACATAGGCTTCGTTTATATCAGGTGTAGAGGGATCATCAGGAATATAATGTCCTTTTTCATCTCTAGCT
>Ga0208669_1000801_pt1 | contig 12228 bp, 19 predicted proteins | sample 21_taG_FD_184095 | JGI IMG/M metagenome (GOLD analysis project Ga0208669, IMG submission 184095) | Marine viral communities from the Subarctic Pacific Ocean - 21_ETSP_OMZ_AT15319 metaG (SPAdes) (version 2) | ecosystem: Environmental > Aquatic > Marine > Oceanic | place: Pacific Ocean | collected...
ATATACACGAGTGCCGTATGATTTATTAACCCCCTTCCCCCCCTTCTTTTTGGTGTCTTTCTTTTCCACTTTTAACAGCATGGCAGTGGTTGCATAGGGCTTGGAATGGGCCGTACCAGAAGCTACCACCCTGCCGTACTGGTGTGATGTGGTCACATACTGTTGCCAGTCTATCACACTCAGCACACACTGGATTATGAGCCAAGAAGGCAGCGCGTAACGCTCGCCATCTCCTACTGTTATACCTCTTCTCACTGTACTTTCTTCCCGCGTGGGGTTTTACGTCGGTGTGATACTTGTTGCTCTCTCTCTTTTTTGGTTTTAATGCCATAGACTTTAGTGCTTGATGGTTGGTATATCTGCCTAGCCATAGCATTGAGCCAGGCTTTGCGCGTTACTGTCATGGTGCAGTCACTTATGTACACATCCTCACCCTCTTGATAACTGTACTCTACTCTCTTTAGCTTAGAGTAATTGTATATATTCTCTGCTATCTCTTCTCTCTCATCCTTTGTGTAGGTGGGGTGAGTGTGTAGCTTACTAACTGTGTTTACCTTGCATATCATCTGTTAATCGTTTGTAGTATATTATTAATTGTATTAGTTCCTCGTTGGTGTACTTCCTGCTATCCTGTGTACGCTGGTGCATACCCTCAGCAGTACCCTCGCCGTGCTTCTTGTCTATCTCTTTAGCCATCACCCACTGCCTACCCTGGTCATAGAGATTGCAAGATGGGCATTGGCCTGCGCTATTCTTAGGGTGCCATCTTATGCTGTAGTATCTCCTACTAAATAGATGGCCGCAGTGCATCTTAGATACGTGCTTCTTAGTATCGCATGTGATACACTTTACTAAGCCATCTGCATCTGCATCTCGCCAACGTATGTACTGGCTAAAGGCTGCATCCAGCTTCTTAATTAATGTCTTTCTCTTTATATTCTTTTTTGGCTTTCTCAATTCCTTGTAGGTCTTCTTGTGTTATATGTATGTGGCCGCCTAACTCTTCTAGGCTTTTTTTCTCTGGCTCTACTATTAAAGCCTCTCCTAACTTCTGCCAGTCTATCATAGCAAAGTGAGGTGGTTGTATAGCTCCCTGGTGTACCGTATGCTGCTGCTCTCTTAATGGTATAGTATTATCTAACTCGTATTTGTGTAGGCATTTGATTAGGGTGTTTGTAGTTAGGTTGCCAAATAGCTCGAATTTACCCTGCCTTATCATCTTAAAGGCTACCATTATCTCCTCTACTTTAAGGCTAGGAAATATCTCTATTATATCATCTACTGCATCTTGTAGATCCTCTTGGCTCTGAAATGAGCGAGTAGCATTTACTGCTCTTACTAAGCGCTCTAGCTCTGCTAATAGTAGCAGCCTAGTCTTAGCGCCGTCTAGCTTATTGGCTGTTTGAATTACTAGCCCCTGCTCAAAAGCTGTGGAGCTGGTATGTACCCTTGCTATTTGTCTACTGTTTTCCACTAGCCCAGTTAAGTGCTTGTTCAGCGTTAAGCTGGTTTCTTTTTGCTGCTGTTTTGAGAGCAAATAATCCTTGCCATCCTTGTGTAATGCTTTGCTGGATGATTTTAATTGCTGTTTTTTCATCGTTATTTGATATTTTTTGAAGGTTGTGTAATGTTGCCTGCTCACCTCTAGGGGTGTACTTTTTTCTCTTTTGCTGTTTTCGCTCGTCTATCCATATCTCCCATATCTCGTCAAATTCTTTTGATTTAAATGGCCTCTCTTTACTAATATGTTTTTTATTATGTATACTACTATGTATACTATCTAATCTTTTTGATATCGCTGCTTTATCAATTTGATTAGGCTGCTTTATCAATTTGATTAGGGTGCTTATCATTTTGATTAGCCTAGAGCGTCCATTGTACTCACATTTTATATAGTTTAGATTTATTAGTTTTTTGATAGTTCTGCTTACTGACGGTATAGAGATATTTACCTCTTTAGCTATGGTTTCATTAGTCTTGAAATAATCACCTCCCTCAGCACATAGATTGAATATGTCAGCCAGTATTAGCTTATCTGTAGGAGTTAACTTATCATCTTGATAGATAGCCTTTGGAATCCATACGCCTGCAAATTCTTTAGCCATTTAATTGCTCGTCTTGATATAGAATTTCTCCTATTAGCTGAATTTTTGTGGTGTCGGCAGTTTTTACTACTACATCCGCATAGCGTATCATTCGTTTTGGCTCCTCATATATCCAACGGTGTACAGTACGCCTATCTACTCCTAGAGCATCTGCGCACGCCTGTTGCGATCCGTATAAAGTTTTTATATATTCTTTCAATTCTTGTGTCATTTGTACCACGTTGGCAGCTCTAAGAGCATTGGTTTGTTTAAAGGTTCTAGATAATCGTAGCTTTTAGGTATGCTTTCTCCATCCCAGCTCCTGAACCAATCTTTGAACATTTGTACTTCTAGCCTAGCTCTATTAAATCCATCCTGAGCCATTTCTAGGCTCATCTCGTACACTATTACTCCATTAGGTGAGTTAGGGTCACAAGTGATTAAATAGTGCTTTATTTCGGCCTTAGAATTAAAAACGGCGTGAGCATATAAAGCTAGCTGCATGTGGTAGAGGTTATCTAATACCCAGCGCTGTATTTTACGTGGTTCGTTATCTGTTATTTTAAGATCTGCTACATAGTTGTCACCTACTACGTCAGCATAGCCATGGAAACTCACACCGTCAAGTTGAAATTGTAGATACTCCTCTACTCTATTAGCCTCACTTATTAGCTTATTAGCCATAGGGTTACTCATTACAGCCTCTGCTAAATTCATAGCCTCGTCATATTCTTTACGAGTAAAAACCTTATCTTCTCCAAATTCGGTTATTGCTTCTTTATAGGCTTTGGCTGCTCTGGTTTGGCAGTCTATTACCTGTAGGCTTATTTGTTTTTCAGGCTCTAAGGTTAGCAAATGAGTAAGCCAGCCCCTGCGCATGGCAGCGCTTTGCTTAAACTCCCTCTTTTTATACATAACCCAGTGCGCTGGGCTTCTGCTAAATTGCTTTAATGAGCTGAATGATAGTCTAACTTCTTGCAAATTCATGATTAGCTGTTAAAAGGATTACCTCCCTCCTCAAACAACAGCTCTAAATTAACCTTATCATTGAACTTCTGAGCTAAATCTAAAATATCTAAATCTAACGCGTCTTTGCCCTCAATTCGCACGTAGTATTTAGTATCTAAGCCTGCACCTTTGCGAGTTATTTTGAGGTCGTAAGTCATAGGATCTCCCTCTACCTCGCTTAGGTTCGCTAGCTCCTGTAATATGCTCCTAGTAGAGCATGAATAGACTTTAAATTTAGCATCTTCATGGTGCCACACATTAAAAGCTGCAAAGGGTCTTACTTTGTCCTCAGATTTGTACGCCTTCTTTGGCATCTCGCCGTCAAACTTCCAACGGACAGGCTTATTATCCATAAATGTCTGTAAACCTTCTACTGCATTAGATATAATTCTAATAGTTGCAGATTCGTTTGGTTGCAGCTTTAAGTATTGTGAGCTTGCTGCTTCGCGCTCGTAGTTGTTTTGTAAAAAAGTCATTTTGTAGGTTTTTAATTACCCCACAATAATAGGGCACTAAATGTCCTACTTACAAATTAACTTATTAACGAAACCTTGTGCAAAAACAAAGACGGCCACCCTAAGTGCTGCCGTCTGCCGTTATCAAAAATCAAATGAAAAACCTGCTATTTTTTATTGCAAGGCTTACAAGGTACAACATCTTTTTCAAAAAAAGAAAGGCAAAGCGGTAAAACTCCTATAAAGCATAATACTACATTAGGCCAAGTACAGCCATTTTCTACTATTTGCTGACATGCTGTAATAACTATAAGCCCTGAGCTAGTACGCTTGGCGCTCCACTTTAGGCGCTTATCTTTAAATATCTGTGTTAAATCTAGTTTTGCTAGTGCTATGGAAAAGTTAGGCATTGTCATAAGTCCAAATTAAGTTCTGTGATTTATTTATATCTAAGTCAACATGTATAAAAGTATCTGCTATTCCTATTCTTGTAAATCCTACGTATAGTAAAGCCTCTATTATCAAAAACCTCCTAGCACTATTTATACATGATATATCTGCTGCAAGGCCATGTCTATGGCTAGAGTTTTTTACCCCTCCTACATCTTTATTGTGCTTCTCACTTCTGTAGCCACTTGTTATCCTAAAGGGTACGGAAGCTCTCTCTCTAGCCTTATCTAATAAGTCTATAAAATCCTGGTTCATAAATTCACCTGAGCCAGGTAAATCTGGGCTATCAAACTCGTCTATAGTAAAATAACGCATGCACCTACGATTGACAAACCTATACACATTAAATCATGGATATCATAGCGCCCATAGTTTAAGCGTTTATATCTACAGTTAGCTACGTTTAGCATAATGATACATAGATAGGGTATTAAACCGTTCATTTATTTCTGTTTTTACGGTGAGTTATAATACCCTCTACATTTAACCAGATAAGAGTAACGGCACCTATAAGCCCTAGGCCCCAGGTAAGGCACTCGCTAAACATAGCAGCACTCCAGCCAGCCCACAAAAAATTAATACCCCATAGCTTCCCCTGTTCCATTATGTTAAAGTTAATGTAGTTGACTTACTCACCCCGTCTTTTGTAGCTGTTAATACTATACTATATGTTGTCACCCTACCACTAGTAGTAGTAATTAAATCTCCAAATGATAAGGTAGTAGCTGGCCCTGCAAGTGATTCTTTAGCTTTATTCAAGGTTATCTCAGTGCGCAAATAGTCTAGCTCCTCTTGCATTTTTTGTATTTGATAGAGCATGGCTGACTCACCAGGGAAATCTATTAAATCAATTTGCTTGTTATTATTGAATGCAGTTTCCATAGCAGCTAAATCGCTGCCAGTCTTGTTATGCATTCTAGTATATAGTGCTGTATTAAGTGCCATTATGTTGCTGCTATAGTTATGTAACCTCCATAAATCTCATCTGTAGAGCCGTCAGAAGTTACTCTAATTATCAAAAAGTTTCTAGTATCGCTAGTAACGTCTGTTATATCTTTCTCTGTGCCTATAGCTGTAGCTGAACCCTTTTCTACTATTGTTTTACTGTCTATAGCACCCTCATATACATAGAAATTCTGGCTAGTATCGCTGCCAAATATCTTAGCATGTGTAGCTTTATAACCAGTTGGAATAGGTATGTATGCAAACATATCGCTTGTGCTAAAAGAAGCTAAAAACAACTCGTTAGATCCTATAGAATCGTCCTCAATCATTAAAGGCCTACCAACGTCATTAGCTACAAAATCCCTAGCTAGTATTTTGATTCTAGTAGTAGAGCCTAGCCACCCAGCACCTGGAGCGTCTGCATAAGAGGCACCTGTGCCAAGGGCATTTACTGTTAAGACCTGACCAGTTGAGCCATTTGCAAGATACAATATATTACCATCATCTCTTAGGGCTAAAATCTGAGTTTCTCCGCTTGCTGCTGCTGCTGTTGGTAGCCCTAAATCCCAAGTGGCACTAGAGCCGTTTGAAACCTTTAAATCGGTTAAGCCGTATGCATCTGTAGTTAGCGATACGCTTTTAGCATAGCTTTCCTGCGCTAATTTTGGAATGCTGTTTGAACCGTATGACTTGGTTGTGGGCACTGGTGTTGGAGGCTTTGGCCCCTTGTTTACTTCATTATCTATCGCAACAGTGATGCCTGTAATATCTCTCTGCAAATACATACACTCTATGTCGTACTCACAGCTAGCAGCTATATGAGTCAATCCAGTTACTTGGTAGACAGCATCACTGTGGTATGTATTTATTAGCTGAGTGAATGGGTGTATGTACTTAGTACCTACTTTTGCTAGTGTACCCCTTTCGCTTCTAGCTGCCTTTAAGTTAGCTGCTAACCTTTCTCTTATTCCTAGCGCGTTAATGCTTAGGTCTGCTGTAGTTGAAAGAGTAGACTCCCAATTATCTGCCTTTGTCCACTCCACTGACGAGCTTTCATATATTTCTATATTGCCTAGCCCTAAATCTGAAACCTCATCACCTATCAAAGTAGTGCCCTGGCTAAATTCATATCTAGCTGTAGCTGGATTTAATGCATAGTGGTCTTGCTGGTCATTACCAGGGAGAGCGCCGCCAGATACATATTTATACACCCTTAAATTTTTTATAATCACACTCGCTGTGGTTGTAGGGCCTACGCTTGTAGTGTATAAATTACCATCTCTATCTACTACTTTCCAAGACGCGCTAAGAGTAACCCCTGAAGCGTCTGCCTCTAAACTAGGAGTAGTAAACTGAAACTCTTGTACAAAAGGCATATTGCCCATTCCCATATATACGTTTGTGCCGTCTACTGCATCCCAGCAATCAGTAGTATAGCTTCTTTTAGCTGCTGCCGTGCTCCAATTCCAGCCTGGATAATATGGAGATTTTATTGAAATATAATCCATATTCTCAAATGGATTTGTAGGCATGTATGGCCATGTCGCATAAGCGTAATTGTAAAAACCTACCAGCCCATCATAAGCGTCTGAATACTCTACCTCTTGGTCAAGGTACTTAGCTGTGCCTCCGCCATCTCCTACCTTCATCTCGAAATCAACTTGCAACCTTTGTGGCCTATCGTTGTCTGCTATATAGGGAGAGGAACCTGGGCCGTCTGGGTCTTTATAAATGTGTATTTCTCCAGTAACTCTAAATTTGTCACCCTCTAAGTAGTTTATATCATCATCTGTTAATACTAAATTTTCAGTATAATAGTTTGAATCGCCAAGAAAAAAGCTGGTGCCTTGGTAGTTTCTGGTACGCTTTGCCTTTTTAAAAGCTGGTACGCTAGCCCTTTCCCAGCCATTGAGCTTCTCAAAATCTGAATTGTTGTTTCCAAATTCTACGTCTACATCAGCCAGAGCAACTCCTGAATAAGACTCCGTACCATTGGCTAATATTGTGTAGTAAGTATCTAAAGTGTCATTACTTGGGGTGTCCTGTACTGTGCCTAGGGGTACAAACCAAAAAGAACCCTTGGCCATAAATACAGTACAATTAAATGTAATAGCAAAGCTTTCTAAAACTTCGTAGCAGCTATAGTATTCGTTAGCATTGTCGTTATTTGTGTTGTAAAAACTGTTATGTGATACTCTAGCCCACTTCAACTGATTGCCAGATTTTGCGCTCTCTAAATTTGTAGCCTCAAAATCCTCATAAAATCTAATAAAGACATCACTAGCAGCAAAAGAGTCAGCGCAGTGTGTATTCTGCAAAACATTATATAAGTGTTCTAAAACAGTCGCAGTGCCTTCATAAGCTACGCCGTGGTTGTTGTACTCTATACCTTTTAAATTACCAAGGCCATCTACAGCAGTTAAGCTAACAGCAGCATAAGGATACTCATCTGGAATGACTGTCTGCTCTGCTAGTATTTCACCTCTCCACCACAGCTCGTTATCTGAGTCTGGATCTCTGTATATTTCCAGTCTTAGTACACCTTCTGCCTCAGTGTTTAACTTATCATATAAGGCATTAAATGCAGCATCGTTATCATCTGGGTGAAATAAAGTGATGTTAACCCTAGACCCCAGTATAGCTTTGGCCCTATCAAAATTATCATAACTGTAGTTAAGATTAAACCCGTTAGGGCCTAAAACAAAAGCGTGGTTAAGGTCAGTACCAGCGCCGGTGTCTATTATTTTAACTTTCCAGCTCTCACCTTTTAAATCAGTGAACTCACTAACTGCATAAGTGTACGCCATTACTCGTATCTATTTCTATCGCGTGAAGCGCGGTCATTACTAATCACAATATCATCTCCAGAGATACGCCCGTAAACCTGAGTACTACGCCCACCCATTATATTCTCTAATTTTGAGAGAGGAGCAATTACCTCAGGGTCAAGACCAGCGTTTCTATTATCTCCTACCATTGCCATACCAGGTCCAAAGACCAATCCACCTTGGGCAAATCGAGGCACAGCAACTAAGCCAGCTACTACAGAAGCTAATGCAACAGCAATATTCCCAGCTATTGATCGACCAGCAGTGACCTGGTTTTCTGGGCTTGTTGCACTAGCGCCGTTAGCTACAGCAGAAGCCATAGCTTGGGCAATTGCCGTGCTAATAATAGTGCTTGCTATCTGCCTCATTGCCTCATTACCGTCTATAGAGCCTTCAATAAGCTGCCCAAATGTGTTGCCTATTTGATCTCCTAGTCCAGCCATAACCTGGCTCGTTTTGTTTGTAGTAGTTGCTACTTGCTCCTGAGTTACCTCTACATCATTTAAAAACCCTAGTAGCTGGTCTGTAGTTTGTAAAGTAAAGCCTTCTACATCCTGGCTCATCTTTTCAAACGTAGGCCCAGCCATATCTCTCAATGCTTCTAGCTTGTCCGTTATTGTTTGTATTCCTCCTGCTGCTTCTACACTGTTATCATAGAAGTCGTTTAAAAAACCTAAAAGCTGAGGACTCTCAAATAATGTAAACGCCTGGCCAGCTAATTCAACCTCCTGGCCTAGCTGTTGGATAGCCGTTTGAGCTGTGATTACAGTTGTAGTGCCAGCCTCTACCTTTGTATCTAAATCTAATAGCGTCTGCTCTAAACCTGCAATCCTATCTTGAGCCTCTTCTACATCTTCTCCAAACTTTAGGAACTCTCCTCCTCTTCTGGACATTGCACCAACACCAACTTCTCCGCCTCCGCCTGCGCTCAGTTGTCGCTCAGCTGCTCGCTTCGCAATCTCTAGCCTTACTTTCTCTTCATTAAGTAATCTTATCTCAGTATTGATAGCTACCCTTTGAGCCTCTGCATCTAAATCACCTAGGCTTTTTATAAAGTCTTTGTTTTGCTGAACAGCATCATTAGTGTTGTTGCCAAATAACAGAACTGCTCCAGCTACAGCGGTAAGCCCAGCCACTATAAGCCCAACAGGTGAGGCAAGCCATGCAGCATTAAAACCTATTACTGCTGCTTTTGCTAAATTAAATCCTGCTGCTATTTGTGGCAAGACATATAACAGAGGCCCTACTGCTGTTGCTATACCGCCAACTACTAAAATAAAGTTTTTAGTATCTCCGCCGAGGTTCATAAAACCTTTAGCTAAGTCAGTTACGCCAGCTATCATGCTGGTTATTGCTGGTAGCACGTCCTGCATTAAATCTGCACCAGCTAATTTTAAAGCATCTAAAGCTGTACTAAATTGACCCGTAGCTGTTTGGCTCAGTAGCTCCATAGCTCCGTTAGCAAAGCCTCCCTCTTCTGCAAAGGCTGCTAGAACTGCATTAAACTGCTCTACACTTACATTAGCTACATCGAATTGCCCAGGTAGTTGCCCAGTAGCCTCTGTTAAAGCATCGATAATAGGTATGCCTCTATCTAAAAGCTGATTTATGTTCTCTAGTTCTACTTTGCCTTTAGCATTTACCTTGGCAAAAATAGCAGCAAGGTCTTCAATCCTATGCCCACCAGTTGCAGCAATATCTCCAAGGAATTGAAGCTGGTTACTTACCTCTCTTATATCGCTGCCCGAAGCTAGTAGCTTTTTAGCAGCGTCTGCTACCCCTTCAATTTGGAATGGCGTTTCAGCAGTAAACTTATTAAGCTGCTTCATCATAGCTGCAGCCTGTTCAGCTCCGCCAGTTAATGAGATGAAGCTAGTTTCTAAGCGTTCAAGGTCGGCAGCGCTTTTTAGAGCAGCAGCACCCACGGCAGCTAGTGGTAGGCTTACGTTTCTACTAAGGTCTGCACCTAAAGACTTAAAATTAGCCCCGAACTTTCTAAACTCTTTACGAGCTACGCCCAAGTCTTTATTAAGCTGCTTTGTGTTTAAGCCTATGCCTACTACTAAATCCGCTAACTTCGCCATCTATCTATTTATTTCTTTTAGCTAAATTTTCTAATAACGCAAAGCCGCTAGGTTGCAGCTTCTTGCTTTGTTCTTTCTCTTCCCAAGGAAATACAGCTAAATCAATTGGCTTAATCTTGCTGCCTCTCTTAGTGTGTACGTTTAAGAGTAAAGCTGTCTGCCATCTAGTGCGCTCCCAGTTTGAGCGCTCCTGCGCTTCTATTGATTCGCGCTTACCTTTGACAGCATTGCTAAACTCTTCAAAAGTCATGTAGTAGAGAGGGCCTGGGGTAAGCCCTAATAGACCTAGCCCCAGCTCCTCTACCCTACTCCACGTTAAAGGGTCTACCCCTTCTTCTTCGCTTTTTTTTTCTCGTCTTGTCTACCTCCCATCGCCTCAGTCATGGCCTCAACTAATATCGGTAAATCTGTTACCTCTATTTTGCTTAACCACTTATCCACATCCATAGTAAACCTCATCCCGTTATGCTCACAGCCCTCTTCGACAAAGTAAAAAATAAGCTCAGGTATTAGAGTTACATCTGAGGCATCTACCTCGGCAACCTTTACACCTGTGTTTTTTTCAAACTTTCTCCAAGCTCTCATGCTAGCGCGCATTGGGTACGTTACGTTTGCTACAGTTATATCCATGAGTCTATGAAATTACTTCTCTTACGATTGTTTCAACCACCTGGATTGAAGCAGTAAATGTGGCATTGTCTTCGGTGCCACCAGTAAGCTCTAGGCTATCAATGTAACCCTTCACCTGGTAACGGTAATCTCCTGTATTTTCAGAAGCAGCCTGACCTATTACATGAGTGAAACGGAAGTCACACTTAGTCTTGTTAAGCTGAAAACCGCTTAGTGCCTCGTAGCCTGTGCCAGCAGCTGAGTCAGTTGCGTACATAGCAGAGAAGCTCATAGTTGCTGATATCATTCCTGGTAATAAAGCTCTATAGCCCGCGTTAGCTTTTACTGTCGAGTCTTTCATTTCAGTCGATACAGAGATAGAGCAATCTGTAATGTTGTCTACTATTAGCTCTGTACCGCCTTCTGCTGCGACCATTATTCGAAGGTCGGAGCCGTTAATTATTCCTGTTGTTAGTGCCATTTTATTTTATTTTTTCTTTTTGTTTCGCTTATCGCCGCCGACCAGCATTGTAATTAAAGTGTCTAACCAACCGAAGACCTTAACAGCAGGTGCATCAGATGGCATTAATGAGAAGACTGCTCTGAGAGCAACCATAAGAGCTACTACTATAGCTTCCCAGTTTTCTAGTATAAAATCCATTTATGTATTATTTATTCTTATTTTATAATCTTGAATAGCTACCCATATTGAGCGCTCTGGATTTACATCCATTTGCTCGTTTATGTAATTAATTGACTGGATTGCCACGCCTCCAAAGGTGCCGTTTTTTCTATCTAACGCAGCTCTTACAGCTACACCTAAATCTATGGCCGTTGAGTAAGTAGTATTAAAGCAATACACTTCAATGCTTGCCTCGTCAATATTGCCGTTCTCCTCTTTAGTATCTGTAGGGCTATTGCTAACTACAGAATAAACTAAGTATGGCTGGCTCTCGTTTTGTGGAGCTATCTCTGGGTAGATCTTAGTACTCACAATATCAGTAACTGCCGTTACATTGCTTAATATGTTATATATCGCTTTACCTACTACCATTATGCTGCTTTGATATATCTCGCAAATTCCTTTCTGTATAGAATTACTTGCAGTTTTCTCATCCTTGAGTTTGTTGCCTTCATGCCTCTGCTAAATACGCCAGCGTTTTGTGTACGGTGTTTACCTCCGAACCTAGGCCCAAAATCTCCCTTCTCTACTATGTGAGCGTACCAGCCGTCCGAGTATTTCTTTGTTTTTCTACGGCCTATGCTATTAGTCCTTGGCCCTGCTAGCACGTTGTTTCTGCTTTTATCTGGCAGCCATGTACCAGCGGAGCGCTTTAACTGACCTGGTTTAGTCCAGGTGTAAGACTCACCACCACTTTTATCAGTGTGAGTAACTCTAAATTTATTGCCTTCAAATCTAGTGTCTTTAATGTTAGACTTTAAATAGTTAGCATAAACATCACCTACCCTATGGCCAATATTTTGCAGCTTAGTGCTGTCACGATCACTCCACTTAGCAATTTTGTCAATCTTTCTATATAGCTCGTTTAAACCCTTTATTGAAATAGCTTCGCTCATTACTCAATTATTTCTGTAATTAAACGAATGCGCTCCTGCCTGCCTACTTCATGGACTCCTAGAATAGTGTAGTTTTTACTATCGTAATTTATACGGTACCCTGCTTTAGTTGCTTTAGTTGTAGAGCTGTAACGAATATTAAAAACAACTTTATTAACGCTGACCATTTGCTCGCCGCTGTTTTGCT
>Ga0208669_1000802_pt1 | contig 12221 bp, 8 predicted proteins | sample 21_taG_FD_184095 | JGI IMG/M metagenome (GOLD analysis project Ga0208669, IMG submission 184095) | Marine viral communities from the Subarctic Pacific Ocean - 21_ETSP_OMZ_AT15319 metaG (SPAdes) (version 2) | ecosystem: Environmental > Aquatic > Marine > Oceanic | place: Pacific Ocean | collected...
ATGTAAGTACTAGTGTGTATAGCAAAATAACAAATTAAATTAATATAGATGGCTAAGTTTTTAAACGACATAAATATACCTGGTACTACTACAGACTACTACATAGGCGGAAGTGGAGGTGGGGCGTCGACAAACAAACTTAGAATAGGATCCGCAACAACAAGTAATACTATAGCCTTAGAATTACATCATTCAGCAAATCCAGTTTCATTAGGTATAAGTTATAGTGGAGGTGCTGGTTTAGCGTTTATTGAAAGTGCACACAGTAGTTACGATGTTAACACTCACATATTGTTTAAACCAGGAGGTACAGAAACTTGGAGAATAGGTTCACACGGTTCTAGTGCTTCTAACAAGTTTGAAATACGCCCTGCTGCCGCAGGAAATGATTTTATTGTATCAGATAATGCTGGAACCGCTATAATAACATCAGATACAAGTACAAAAAATGTAACTTTTGGAGGTGATGTTGTTTTAAGTAGTACTAAAGGATTATATACAAACCTTATACAAGCTATATCTAGCGCAGGTTTACAATTAGGTAATGATAACAATAGTGGATATTTATTTGTAAAAGATTCTGGAGAAGTTTGTATTGGAACTAAAACTCCGTCTTCGAATACTAATTACGGTACAGGTGATTTAAATGTTGAAAACAACACATTCGCTGCTGTTCAAATTATGTCGCACAGTAGTACAGTAGGTAATTACTCATTTTTAGGATTAGGAAAATCAAGTGGAACAGGGGCAAGTCCGACGATTAGTGTAGCACAAGAAACCGTAGGTGCAATAAGGTATTATGGTTATGATGGTAATGATTATAGAGCATTAGCAGCTATTAGTGCTGATGTTGATGGAACACCTGGAGATGACGACATGCCGGGAAGATTAGAGTTCTGGACAACTGCTGATGGAGCTTATAATCCTACAAAAAGATTAACTATAGGGGCTGATGGTAACGCAACTTTTGCAAAAGATGTAGTTTTAAGTCAAGGATCTTATTACTTTAGAAACGCTAGCGATTCAACACAAAGACACGGTTTTGTTGCAGATCACGTATATGAATTTAACCAGTTAGACTTACAAATAAATGCTGCAAGAAAATTGTATTTGGATGGTGGTAGTAATTCGTATATACACGAAAGCGCCAGTGATGTTATAGATGTTGTGACAGGTGGTTCTACTAGACTTACTGTTAATAGTAATGGTATAAGTAGTTCAAATAATGTTTACTCTGGAGGTAGTGGTGATTTTAGAAACTACAGCGGAACGTGGAGAGGCACAACTGGTCAAACTGGTAATGGCTTTCAATTTATAAACTCTGTTGATGGCACCGCTTTGACACTATCATCTACTGGTAACGCAGTTTTTGCAGGAGATGTAACAGCAACTGCTAATTACACGGCAGGTAACAGTAAGATAATATATAAAGCACAAAGGTCTGGTGGTGCAGTAGCTGGTGATTGGAGTTATGACGATGCTACTACTGATATGTCATTAGGTACATCTACAGCACACTCGCTTTCATTAAAAACTGGAAATACAAGAGCTTTAACAATAAACAATTCACAAAATGCAACTTTTAAAGGGTCTGTGTCAATACAATCAGATAATAATGATAGGTTTTTAGTTAGATCAAATGATTATACTATATCTCGTATTATTTCAAGAGGTTCTTCTGGCACAAACTTAGACAAAGGTTTGTTCTCGTTAATGAGTTCAGATGGTACTAACAACAACGTGGAACAAGTACGTATAGATACTGCTGGTTCAAGCTGGTTTAATGGAGGTAATATTGGTATAGGAAATACAAGCCCAACAGCTGCTAAATTAGTAATTAGAGAAGACAGTGGTTATGGATTAAGATTAGAGGATGCAGCAGGACATTATTTTAGAGTAAACACAGGTGGTGACACGGAAGTAAGAGGTAATTTAACTTTGTCAGGTGGTAGTTCTATTATAGATCAAGGAACAATATATATTCAAGATACTGCTGCTGGTAGAATAGGTTGGAACAGAAACACAAATAATGGCGCAATACACAATAGTGGTTATAACGCTTTCCAAGCACAAGTAAACACGTCAGGCGCTAATGGTAAGTTTGAAATACAAGCTTATACTGGGGCTGGTGGTTACGGTGGTAGTTTTTTAATCAATGTAAACGCTCAACCTTTAATAAACGATTATATCCTACACAATGGTGACGCTGATACTTATTTTGGATTTCCTACAAATGATGAGTGGAAATTAGTAGTGGGTAATACTAATAAATTTGCAGCAGATGCAAATGCTGCTTATATGTATTATCAAGGTAACACTAAAATATCAACAACATCTGGTGGTGTTAACATAACAGGCACGATTGATTCAGGAACTATTACTTCTACAGGAATTGTAAAGGCAGCAACTACTTTTCAAAGCACTTCTGGTAGCATGACGTTTTACGTTCCTAACGTAGGTCAAGCATTAGAAATTGCACAAAATACAGGTAACGCAACTTTCGTAGGTGATATAAGAAATACAAATTCTTACCAACAAGGAACTGTATCTGCAGCAAACCCGGCATTAAAAGCGGTTTTGTTAGCTCACTCTACAGAAAGTAACAGTGCTGCAATTCACCCTTACTTATTTAACGATCTTGCTAATTTTAGAAAAAGAGGTGGTACTATTACTTATGGTGGTTTAAGCTCTAACCCTTTAGACAGTGCTAGTGACCTTATGTTTCAAGCTAGTGCTTTAGCTTGTAGTGTCAGTAATAGTGTTATAACAGGTTCTACATGGACTATAGAGTTAAAAGACTTTCCTAGACCTTTATATTATGGTACTAGATTTGGTATTAGTTTTGGTTCTGTTTCTTTTAGCCCTGCATCAATGCTTATACAGTATTCTACTGATAATGGTTCGAATTACACAACAGCTTTAACAAGTAGTGTTAGAAATGAATATTACCACACTTACATAAGTAATGGTGGTACTGCTATAAATGCGGTTAAATTTACTTTAGGTAAGTTTAATACACATAGCCCTAGAGTTATGAATATATATGCGTACAACTACGATAGTAGAGGTATGACAGAATATTTTTTAGACAAAGCTGGTGGTGCTTTATACGGTAATCTTTCTATGCACTCTAGTGGATTTAGTTTAGATGGCAATACAATTACTGGTATAGATAACGCTAGTGAATTTACAGATGATAACAATCATATAATGACATCAGCTGCTATTAAAAATAAAATAGCAGATAATGACAATAACTTTATAACAGCATCTGCACTTCCAACAGATTTTGTTTCAAAAGCAAATGGTGGGACTTTTACTGGTAACGTGTCATTCACTGGAAATATAACTGCTAATGGTAATATAAGCGGCGACAACGCTACTAATATAGGTGCTATAAATACGGTTTCTGTTAATGCAATCGCCATTAATAACAACGCTAGCAACACTACGCTATCAATTGTAAACGCTCCTAGTTCAACTGTTCGTGTAGGTAAAGCAGATACTTTTACTACTGGTTCCAACCCAACAAATAACAATGACGGTACAAATGTTATTATAGAAAACCATTTAACTGTAGAAGGTAAATTAACGGTTAAAGGTGATGTTGTGACAGAATCAACATCAAACACTGTTATAAAAGATAATGTAATACAACTTAACGGTGCGGTTGAAGGTTCAAGTCCAAGTGCTAACACATCAGATATTGGTATTGTAATGGATAGAGGTACTTCTAATTCTGTAGCTCTTCAATGGGATGAAAGCGCAGGTTTGTTTCAGCTTGTTGCAACTGGTAGTGATGCTGGTTCTGCTTCTCTAGGGGTTATTCCAGGAGGAGGTGATAACAATGATGAAAACGTTGCTGGTACTGCAAATGCCGCTGGTTATCAAACTTTATACGCTGGTAAGTTTAGAGCCGTGGGTTCTGCAGGTACTTCCGGTTTTACAGGTGATGGATCTGCCCTTACCGCTTTAAATGGTAGTGAAATAACAACAGGAACAGTTGCCGCTGCTAGAGTTGCAACCTTAAATCAGAACACAACTGGAAATGCAGCTACTGCAACAGCGTTTTCCACAACGTTAGGATTAACAACAGTATCAATGACTTTTCAGTTAGCTGCTAATACTTGGACAGATACTGGTATTAATAGTTCTGACTTAGCTACTGGTACATACGCAATGCAAGTGTATGTTGATGATCACTATGCTGGTGGTCTTCATTTTGATGAGTATTACTCAGCAACAATTTCTTGGTATGGCGGTGTAACTAATAGTACAAACCACGATGAAATAGTAACACATAACGCTGGTCATGCAAGCAATAATTCTCACCTTCAGATTAGAACGTTAAGGCACTCTAACCCTGGTGATAATTTAATGTTACAAGTAAAACAAAACTTTGCACACAGTACTGCTTTAAACGGTACAGACGGTAAAACAATGACATTTAAATTTAGAAGATTAATATAACATGGCTATAAAACTAGACTTATTAGAAGTAGAAAATATTTACAACAAAGACGGTGAACAAACTATAAATCTTACTGGAGACCAAGGTGTTGTTATTTCTGGTAATGTAGCTTTAGACCCATCAGCTAATTCAGATGTTTCAATTCACATGCACACAAACTCAGGAGCGTTAGGTGATGCTTATGCTTGGAACTTAATTGCGGAAAGCTCTGCAGATAATTATGAGTTTACTATTGCTCAAGGAACTACAGATGTTTTAAAATTTAATAACACTGCTGCGGCGGGCAACAACAATGCAACTTTTGCGAGTGATGTTGCAATGCAACAAACTGGAGATGTATATTTAACATTAGAATCTACTAGCGGAAGTACCACAGAGGAAGTAGCAATTAAGTACAGTAATCAATCAACAGGTAGTAACTATTGGTGGGCAGGTTTAAATCAATCTGCTAATTACTCACTAGCCTATGGAACGGCTTATTCCGGGGCTAATGTTAAAATGGAAATTTCAACCGTGGGTGGCGCAACTTTTTCAGGAGCAGGTACTTTCAATACAACCCTTAATGTAAATGCAGCTGATGAAGGTGGTTCACCAGCTATGACGGCCGTAACAAATATGCGTGGTTATGAAGGTCGTGGTGTTGGTATAAAAATGAGAGATAGTGTTAATAGTGCTAGTAGCCCTAGTAATAGAGAGTGGTTTGTTGGTACTGGGTATGGACAATCTGGTTTCAACATTGGTTACGCTTCTGATGGATCTCAATCTTCTTATTCTGCTCAAGCTAAACTTCAAATAGGAACAAATGGTAATGCTGTTTTTGCAGGAGACATTTCAACATCTAGTGGTAAATTAAATATTACTAGCGATGGATCAGCTGCTAACGGCGCTGAAATATATTTGAAGCATGATAATAATAACACTAATGATACTATAGGTACTATTATATTTGGTAGCAATGCTGACGATACTTTATCTACAATAGTGTCAGAAACCAGTGGTGCTAACAACACAAGTAATTTAAAATTTACAACAAGTAATGCTGGAACTTTAGCAACTGCTCTTACTTTAAACGCTGATAACTCTGCAACTTTTGCAGATAAGGTATACATTAAATCTTCAAGTAATTATATAGATACTATTGGTAGTTATTTATCATTTAAATCAGGTGGTAACGAAATGACATTTGGTGGTTCTACATCAATGTATATTAATTATCGCGCAGCACTTGGTGGAACGCCAGTTCAATGGATTTGGAATGCTGGTACATCTTCTTCATATGCAAAATTTATTCTAGGTGAATTAGATGTTAGAAGTGATGCAGTTTTTGCAGGTAGTTTAACTATACCTGATTATATAAACCACACTAGTGATTCTGGTACTAAATTTGGATTTAGCGCTAATGATACGTTTGTTGTAAGAACCGGTGGCGCTGTAAGATTAACAGTTAATGATACAAGTGCAACTTTTGCAAGTCAAGTTGACACACAAACGTTGACTATAGACGGTTCATCATTAGGAAGTTATCACGATTTTCAATCAAAACCAATAGATTCAGATTCTGGATTATTTACTGTTGGTGGGCATGGAGAGGCTGGGGGTTACTCTAGAGCTGTTTCACTTTTTACAAGTCACGATGGTGTTTGGAATAGTTGGGTTGGTACAAATTTAAGATGGGACGGAACAAACTTTAAAAGAGCTTCCGACGCAGCAAACAATAACTGGGGTAATATAGCTGGTATAAGATTTTTAGGTAACGGCGCTGCATCAGGTGCGGCAATGCAGTTTATAATTGACCCACCAGATCAATCAAGCAATCCTTCTGGTGAACAAACTATTGGTACGTCACTTCCGAGCTCAATGACAGCTTTATCAATAAACAATGATTTATCTGCAACTTTTGCAAGTACTGTTAGCGCTACTGATTTTACAGCTTCAAATTCAGTTACTGCAGGTGCGTTTTTAAAATTTGGTACAAACGGAAATTCGGATGTAGTAAATGTTGGTAGTGGTGATATTAGGTTTTTACCAAGCAGCCAAACACTTGCTTTAACTTTGTCAGGGGCTAACGCAACTTTTGCAGGTAATGTAACCTTGTCAAACACAGCACCTATATTTTATTTAGACAACACAACAAGTTCAACTGGTAAAAAATGGAGGCTTAGTTCTGCTGCAAACGGTAAGATGTATATAACTCAGGACGGTGTTATAGATGCTATTACTCTTGATCATACTACTGGTAATGCAACTTTTGCAGGTTCTATTTCTGTTGGTGGACATGCTGTTAATGATATATTAGTAGCTGGTGATACGTTTGCTAATGATGATAGTCATTTAATGACGGCTGCAGCTATTGAAGATAAAATATTATCTTATGGCTATGGCACTGGTGGTGGTAGTGGTAATGGTGATATGCTTTTAGGTACGGTGCAAGATATAACAGCAGATAAAGAGTTTCAAGACGGTATTAAAGCTAGGTTTGGTACCGGAGCAGATCTTCAATTTTATCACGCGTCTAGCGAAAGTCATATTTATAATCAAACTGGTAATCTTACTATATCTAACGATGCAACAGATGGTGATATTGTTTTTAAATCAGACAATGGTACAAATGGTTTAGACTCATATATGACAATAGATGGTGGTGATGGAATTGTACGTGTACACAAACCATTATGGATTACAGAGTATATAACACATATTGGTGATAATAATACGTATTTTGGTTTTAGTGCAGCTGATACATTTGTAGTTCATGCTGGTGCAACTGGTCATGCTGAATTAACTATTGATAGTACAACAGCAACTTTTGCAGGTGATTTAAAATTATTTAAAACTGCGCCTACTTTATTAATTGAGGGAGATGGTGTTACAAGTGCAAATTTAAAATTTAAAACAAATACAGTTGATAGATGGAATATAAATGTACCTAGTGGACAAACAAATTTAGCTTTTACAACTGGCTCTACTAATGTATTAAGTTTAGACACTTCTAATAACGCAACTTTTGCAGGTGACCTTCAAGTTGATGGGGGTGATATGACAATTGTAAAGCAAAACGGTTCTCCTACTATTAATATGCTTCGCGATTCTAACGACCCTGGATCTGGCACCTTATTACATTATTTAAATTTTCAAGTAGATTATGGTGGATCACATCAAGATTGGGGTGGTATAGAACATAGAACAACTACTAGTGCTACAAGAACAAAATTAAATTTCAATGTAAAATCTACAAGTGGTAGTGTATTAAATGCTTTATCATTAGACGGAACTACCGATGGCACAACTGCAACTTTTGCAGGGAATATAAACTTTGGTGATTCACATTTTATAGGTGATGACGCTGATGATAATTTATTAATACAAGGTTCTTCCAGTGAAAATGTTATTGTAAGGTCAGAAGATGGTTTATATTTTAGAACTGGTGGTGATAACACAAGACTAACCATAAACAGTTCTGGTGCCGCAACTTTTGCAGGTGATGTAACCTTGTCAAGCACAGCACCTACATTTTACCTAGACAACACAACAAGTTCAACTGGTAAAAACTGGAGGCTCAGCTCTGCAGCAAATGGCAAAATGTATATAGCCGAACATGGGGTTGTGGATGCTATTACTCTTGAACATACTACTGGTAACGCAACTTTTGCAGGTAGTATTACAATACCAGAAGCGTTAAAGGCAACAAATGGTAATTTAAAGTTTTACGCTGGTGGAACACACGTGTTTAATGTAGATGTAAATAAAAACATATATCCACAAACACACAACAGTACTGATTTAGGTTTTAGTTCTACACTAGCTTTTAGGCAATTGTGGTTGTCAGGAGATATAAACACATCAGGTGAATTAATTATAAATAACAACGCTACCAACAACGATGGAGGTATACATATAAAAAATGACACTGATGCTTATGGTGGTGGAATAACTTTTTGGACGGAATACGGTGGAACAGATACAAATATAGCTAGAGTACAAGGAGGAACTAACGGTAGTAATGGTATTTTATATTTACAAACCGCTAACACAAGTAAAGTTTTAACAACCGCTTTATCGTTAGATTATAATCAAGACGCAAGTTTTAAAGGTGATGTAAACTTATTAAATAATAAAAAGTTAGAGGTAGGAACAAATGGTTATGGTAAATTTTTTAATGATGGTAGCCATACTTATATAGAAAATTACGCTGGAGAAATAAATTTTAGACAATTTACAGCTGATGGAGCTATGATATTTCACGCTGATAACAGTACTGGTGGTGGTAATATTACAGAATACTTTAGAGTTGATGGTGAAAACAGTAGAGTTAAATTTAGCGTAAACACACTACATCTTGATAATATAAAAGCGTTATTTGGAAACTCTACAGATCTACAAATATACCATAATGGTAGCAACGACAGAAGTTATATTTACAACGGAACAGGAGATTTATATATAGAGAACGACGCAACCGACGGTGATATTAAATTTTATAGTGATGATGGTTCTGGTGGTACAGCACAATACTTTAGACTTGACGGTAGTGAAGTTGAAACTGGATTTTTAAAAACAACACATCATTATGATAATGTACAAGCAAGATTTGGTGACTCAGGAGATTTAAGAATATATCACAGTGGTACTCATAGTTATGTAGACGGAAATAATGTTGGTGATTTATACATTAGATCACTTAATGATGATGTAGTTATACAAGCGGCTGATGATGTGTTTATATATGCACAAGGTGGGGAAGACGCTATTATAGCAAGAGGAAACGGAGCTGTCGAGCTGTATCACAATAACGCTAAAAAAATAGAAACAACTGCGTATGGTGCAAAAACTTATTACACTGCAACTAGTAATACAGATGGTGACGCTGCAGGGGATATAGCTTATCTTGGTGAAACAACCACTGTTGCTGGTAAAATATACTACTACACATCTTCTGGCGCTTGGGAGTTAACCGACGCTGACGCTGAGTCAACTGCAAAAGGTATGTTAGGTGTGGCGCTAGGTACTTCTTCAGGGACTAGTGGCATGTTGCTAAAAGGTATGGTAACTTTAGATCACGATCCAGGAACTATAGCTGATACGTTATTTTTATCAACTTCAGCTGGTGCTGCTACAGCCACTGCACCTTCAGGCACTGGTGATATAGTAAGAGTTATAGGTTATTGTTTAAATTCAACCAACGGTCAAATATATTTTAATCCAGACGGTGCATTTGTTGAAGTAACTGCAGGGTAATGGCAACAGTAATAATTAGACCAACAGGAAGCATGACCAGCATAGCTGGTTTTGATGTGAATGCAAGTACATTTATGTCGCGAATAGGTGACAATGATACAAGTACAGTTGCTACACAAAACAATATAACGTGTTCAGCTGTTGGTATTCCGTTTGAAGACAAAAGCGCTTACGATAGCGCAACTATAAATTCAATAACACTGTCAGTAACAGGTGCGGCTGGAGGTAGAGGTAGTGGTCCAGAAATAACTTGTGTTATAAAAAATGGAAATACTACGTTGCAAACTTCTGAGCTTACTTTTAGTAGTGCAAGCACTCAGTCTGCATCTGCTTATAGTACTAGTTTAACACCAGCAATTGTTAACAACTTAACTTTAAACATCACGCCAGACAATACCGGTGTAGCTATAAAAGAAGTTTATATAACAGTAGACTACACTTCGGGTGGTGGTGAAGGTGGAGGCGGTGAAGGTGGAGGTGGTGGTGGTGCTGCCGCAGGTTATAGCCACAAAGTGCTAGGTATTGCAGTTGCTAACATAGCTAAAGTAAATACGGTTGCAAAACTTAACATAGCAAAGATAAATACAGTAGATTAACTGCGCTTTAAATCAAGAATAAAGCGTGTAATAATATAAATATAAAAAAATAAACAAATGAATAATTTAGAACAAGGTAACTTATACCAATTAGGAGGCGCATTTTTAGACACTACTAATGCGTTTGTGCCACCAACTGGAAAAGTAGTTGTAAAAATAGAATTTTTTGCTACAACAAAATTTACTACTTTAACACCTGCAAATGAACTTGGTAGCAATACGTGCCATATAGGAACTTCTGTAGTTGCTGATGACACTAACTATGCTATTGAAGGTAATGGTAATAACGCTGTAGCTCTTGTAGCTGGTAATAGTGGTACAGAATTTACTGCTGGTAAAATTCTTTACGGTAGATGGAGTGCTGTAACTTTAAACACAGGCTCTGTTATAATGTACTTTGGACAAGCATAAATAAATAAAATTAACTTAAATTAAATAAAATGGCAAAAAAAGAAAAGGTAGTAGACCTTAAACCTACATCAATAACTGAAGAGCAATTAAAAGCTATTCAAGAAATTGTTTCACCAATTAACCAAGCTCAAATGGAGTTAGGTAGAATGGCAACACAAAAACATATGATACTTCATGAAATTACTAAACTACAAGAGTCTTTGAAAGAAGAGCAAGTAGCTTTAGAAAAAGAATATGGTAAGGTAAATATTAACATTCAAACAGGTGAGATATCTTACCCAGAAGATGAGCAAGCTGATTCGTAAGATCAGTATAGGTAAAGATTATAAAAATGACGCCATGCACTATGCCGTTGGGCAAGAAGTGTATGGTGGTCATACTATATGTGACATTTTAGAAGAAGACGATAAGTTTAGCGTTTATATTAGAAAAGGTAAAGATGTTTTACCTTGGAAAGACTTTAACAAAAACATGGCTGTATCTGTAGAATATAATTTACAATACTAATGAAAAGCGTTTACAACTTTGTTGTAGCGCCATTAAAATCTAGATACAACAATACTAAAAAAGTACAAGATAAAGAGTTAATATTAAACACTAAAATATTTAGCCATCAACACGTTAGTAGAGAAGCTATAGTAAAAGCAATACCTACGGTTGGTGATACAGATATAAAAGTTGGTGACAATGTTATAGTTCATCACAATGTATTTAGAAAATGGCACAACCAGCATGGAATAGAAAAAAATAGTAGAGGTTATATTGATGAACAAACTTACATAGTACAACCTGATCAATTATTTTTATACAAAAAAGCTGAATGGACACCACAAAAAGGATATTGCTTTGTGGCTCCAGTAAAATCTACAAATAAAACAAGTGTAGATAAAGAAAAGCCTTTAGTTGGTATTGTTAAATATACTGATGGTACGGTTAACAAAGGTGATTTAATAGGTTTTAGACCTAACTCAGAATATGAGTTTATTATAGACGGTCAAAAACTATATAGAGTATTATCAAATTTTATTACAATCAAATATGAATATCAAGGAGACGAAGAAGAATATAATCCAAGCTGGGCATAAAGCAGTTGAAGAACTGATTAAAGTTGCTAAAGAAGCTATTGTAGATTCTGACGATGATATATCAGCTGACAGATTAAAAAACGCTGCAGCAACAAAAAAACTAGCTATATTTGATGCGTTTGAAATATTAAACAGAATACAAGAGGAAGAAAACATATTAGAAGGTAAAGAAACTAAAACCGAGGTTAAAGTATTTAAAGGTTTTGCAGAGGGTAGATCTAAGTAATGTACGAGCAGAATTTACTTAAAATAGTAGAACCTATAAAAAAAACTACTGTAAACAGACTTAACAAAGGCAAGAAGTGGAAGTATGGGTATAATAAAGAACACGATCTTGTGGTTATATCTAAGACTGGTGAGATAGGTGAGATATACGAGATACAAAACTTTCAGATAGCATTACCAAAAGAGCGTGGTGTGTAT
>Ga0208669_1000803_pt1 | contig 12201 bp, 25 predicted proteins | sample 21_taG_FD_184095 | JGI IMG/M metagenome (GOLD analysis project Ga0208669, IMG submission 184095) | Marine viral communities from the Subarctic Pacific Ocean - 21_ETSP_OMZ_AT15319 metaG (SPAdes) (version 2) | ecosystem: Environmental > Aquatic > Marine > Oceanic | place: Pacific Ocean | collected...
TGCTGACTCTATGAGCAATGGATGTACGGCTGTACATGCACCATCAAAGGGATCACTTCCCGGCTGTAGCTTCAGACCTAGTAGATCAAAGCCACGTTCAAACATAGACTCCCACTCTGCTCTGGAATCTTTATCAGCTTGAAAGTTATCTATAACCTGATCAGCTATCTCATCTAAGTACTCATCGTCTAGTGTTTCTGTTAGGTTACCATACCATTCAGCAATTTCTTCTGATGCAGACATTGTTACTTTATCATCTGAAGAGAAGTCTACAATCACACCACCATCTGTAGGATCAACTTCAAAGGTAGCTTCCATTTCTTCCTCTGCTTTCATTGGAACTACGTTAGCTATTTCTTCTTGTTTCATCTCATATGGATTACGTTCAGTTGCCATTACTTATCCTATCTTTCTATACCTAATTCTTTTAAAAATTCAGATACTGTTAATCCTGCTTTGTCAATTCCTAGATCACTTATTATAGCATCTATTTGTGCATCTGACGATGCATTTCTTAATTTAATTAAACTTTTTATACTTTCGGCTGATGCTTTAGCTCTGTTAGATAGTTTACCATCTGTAGTAACTTCTTCTTTTTCTTCTACTACTTCTGTTACTTCTTTAGGTGTATCAGGCTTAACTATTCTTTTACGCTCTGGTTGATCATTGCCGCTATCAAATATTAAATTATTATTTAAAGAAGTTATATTTTTCTCTGTAGGAATAATAGCTCCTGTAGCTGTAGCTAATTCAGAATCAAAAGTATCTGTTGGTTTTATACTCTTATCTTTTTCTACTTCTTCTCTAGCTCTAGCAATATCAGCAGCAGTTGTAGGCTTACCACTTCCTAATGCTACTAAAGCACTAAAAGGATTATCTACAAATCCAAGAACATCTGAAGGACTTATAGAAGAGCTAGATAAATTTATATTATTAACTTCTTCTAATGTAGGTTCTCTTCCTAGTTGTTCTCTTGCTATTGCTTCTCGTTGTTTAAATTCAGACTCCTTTGGCCCAAAGATAGCTTCTCTACCTGTACTTATTATATTTCCAAACTTATCAACTAAAGTATCTAATCCTAATCCTTTACTTAATCCTGAAGCTGCTGCTCCAAAAGCTGTTTGTGATTGAGGAGTTTTTCCTTTAAACTCTCCTGTATATCCTTGAGTAAAATTACCTAATCCTCCTGCTCCTGTAAACATACCACCAAATAAACCTAAACCTTGTATAGCACCTTTTAAATTATTTTCTTGTATTGCTGCATTCACATCAGCAGCATTTTTAGACATGTCTCTTGAACTACTAGGATTAAACCCAATTCTTCCTAGTGGTGCTTCTCTTCCTGTTTCTTTTGAATATCTTTCAGCAAACTGAGCCATAGTTTCTCCTGGCTTGGCTCTTTCTAGTTCCATTAAAAAATCTTTTACACCTTCTGGATCATCTACAAAACCACCAAGATTAGGATCATCTCTATTTGTAGCACTACCTTGAGAATACTGTTCTAGCCCACTACGTAAACCTTTATTAAATGTTCTAAGATCATAATCTTTCTCAAGCATATTAGCTACAGGAATACCAGCACCTACTAATTGATCAGTATCAATTAAGTCTTGTAGTTTAGCTACATCATCGTCTTGTATGTTTCTAATTTCTTTTCTAGCTATACGAGGATCTAATCTATTTATTCCAAGAAAACCACCATAGGTTTGTTTACTATCTTCAATATCCTGCGCTCTAGCCTGTGCTGCTGCTAATGCAATACTAGGGCCAAACTGATCACTTGTATAAGCTTCATCTTTACTTATAATTCCTTGATCTACAAGACTAGCTAAAGATGGTGATTGTCTAGACATAGCTTGTTCAAGTTGATCTTGATATGATCCTTGATCATCTCCAAAGTCACTAAAATTAGGATCCATTTCATCTGCTGAATCTTCTCCACTACCATAATAATAAGCAGGGATACCATCTACCCTACGACCACTACCACCTAGATCTTTAAGTAGTTTAGCTTCTTCTGAGTTTATGTAGGAGAGTTGATGTGGTTGATCATTAATTATTCTTTCTTTTGGAACTACAATGTCACCACCCTGTTCCATATTTACTGGAGAGAATGCTGAAGTTTCTATAGGATCTTGAAAGACACTGCTCATCTGTGAAGGAGTTTGACCCATACCGTACATGTTTTGTCTACGATTAGCTAGTGTTGAATATGCGTCAGACAATCCACCGCCATATTGTTTTCCAACTACAGGTTTAATCCCTATCATTTCATAAAGATTATTTTTTGCATTTCTATCATTCATTTTTAATTTATTAACCTCTCTAAAAATGTGTCCTCCACCCTTCATTCCAAAACCACCAAAGTCATCTCCGAAGTCTCCAAAGCCACCATAGTTAGCATCACTGTCATCAACTTCATTACCTTCAGATGATGTAAAAGCTTCAGGTTGCCAATATATTCCTGGTAAGTCTCCTTGTCCTAATGGAGTCATTCTATCAACTACATAGCTACCAATACCTTCTCTAGTTACTTTATCATATGGTCCTAGTTTTGAAGAAAGAAGATTCATCTGCTGCATCGGATCATTATTATAAGTAGGAACATTTATTTCTATTTCTCGTCCTTCACCTCTTCTATCACTTGGTCCAGTTGAGTGAGCTATTCCTTCTATATTAGGTTGACTTCTTGCTTTTGACGGGTCCATTATCATTTCTATCATATACGATAAACCTGATCCTAGATCTCTATTCCAATTATAAGTATCTTTAAGACTATAGTTGCCTTCTTCATCAGGAATACCAGCTTGCCATTCACCAGACATACGATCATAATGTCCATACTGTGCTTTACCAAAAGAATCATGTAGTGCAGAACCAAGAGGTTTTCCAGAAAGATAATCTCCTTGGGTAACATTTCCCATAAACTGAGCAGTATTTATTTCTCCTTCTGGCATTTTATTATCTTTATCTTTATCTCTTGCTGCTAACATTTCTGAAAGACCCTTTATTTCTTTATCAGAAAAAATCTCACTTTGATTTTCTGGTGTTATAGGATCATATGTCGCTTTTTGCTTTCCAATAAAATTAGGATTATCTATTGCATCTAATTCCTCATCTTCAGTTAATTTGTATGTTGTACCTGATGGAGTATATTGATCTCTAAATAATCCTACAAAAGATGGTAGTTTCCCTTCTTTATTATAATATTCTTGTAAATTTTTTACTTGATTTATACCAGATGCTTTTCCTAGATCTATTACATTTTGATCTGTAAGAAGATCTTTCATAGTATTTATTTTATTATCACCTGTATCTATTCCAAGATAGCTTAATCCTAGTGCTCCTGTATTAAGAGCTGTCTGTCTTAGCAAATTATCAAGAAATCCTAATTTTTCAGGGCTAGTTATTGTTATAAAATTATCACGCATTTTTTCATTTACAGCTCTTTGTAAATTCATATTAGCGTAAGGACGACCTTTAGGATCAACTTCTGGATAACCTTCTAATAAATTTATAATTTCTGCTTTATCTTGTCTAACATTAGCACGTCTTTCTTTCCACTCCTCAAGATCTATTTTTCCTGAATCCCTATCTTTATTTATTTCTTTATATAGATCTCTTTGTTTTTCATTTAATAAATCTCTTAAATAAATAATACCTTCATTAAATATATCTTTTTTTTCTGCCACTGAAGTACCCCTTAAAATTCTGTATATATTATAACACAGAAAAGTTAATATGACAAATCAAAAGGTCCAGTAGGTACTCTTAGAAGACTTAGGCTCGTCTTCATATTCAGGATCATCGGGGTGGGTTAGATGCCATGATTCTTTCATGTAGTGTACAGCCATTGTCATAGCATCTACCTGATCATCATGAGCAGCGTTTGGAAATCGTATAAGTTCTTCTATTAATTCTTCTGACCATTTCTTATTCTTAGGTATCCATAGTCTTCCTGCTTCTAGTATAGGCGAAGCTGCGTATACTCTGGCTACCTTGTCTTTATCTGGTGTGTATTCCATTACTGGTAGTCCTGACCTTCTCATATCCTGTATGAGTGATTGACCACTAGCTTTCTTCTCCACCATACATACGTCAGGTTTATTATTATTATACAGTTGTTGTGCAAGCTTACGTAGTTCTGGGTACTCAAACCTACCTCTTATGTTGCCAAGCAGGATTAGGTGGGGTGCATAGCTTTCATATCCTTGATCATCCTGATCATACATGTAGAATATACCCCATGTCTGAATTACACTGTAGTCAGCCGTAGTTCTGGTAGAAAATGCTGTGTCATATGTCTGAACTACGAAGTCACAGGTAGGTGGATCTTCTTGTTCCCACTCTTGTATCCATCTTTTCTTGATTATACCACCTTCTTCTGGTGTTGGATCTTGCATATACAGCGAGTTCCAGTATCTGCTACCATTACTAGCTTTAATTTCATTCTCATCTACTCTGAGTACGTTATCTGGCTTCCATTCAGGGAAATAACTACCACCAACAGGTAGATCCAGTAGATCTGCTGCGTTTTCATCCAGCCATGCAGGGATTTTAATAACTTCCCAAGGGATAACATCATAGTCACCCATGTTTTCCTGCTGTTTTAGTAGCCAACCACACAGATCATCGTAGTGATAACGAGTATTAATGATAACTATTGCACCATTAGGCATGATACGTGTACGTAGTCCAGCAGGATACCACTCTTTGATGTACCTTCTACCTGCTTCTGAGAAAGAATCCTCCTCAGACATGACATCATCAAGGATTGCTATGTGCGCTCCACGACCAGCAATTTGAGATCTCACTCCAGCAGCGTAATACATACCACCTTGGTTGGTCTTCCACTTACCTGCTGCCCTTACGTCACTACGTAACTGCACTCCTCTGAAGATTTTCTGGAACTCTTCTGTGTTTACCACATCTCTGACGGATCTGCCGAAGTCTGAAGACAACTGATCACTGTGGGAGACAGTTAATATCTCATGTTCTGGATGACGACCTATGTACCATGCAGGGAATAGCTTAGAACAGATGACTGACTTGGAGGAACGTGGAGGTAGAAAGACCATCAGTCTCTTAATTCTACCTTCTTCTAGATCTTGAAGTTTATCTGATATAACTTTTATATGATTACCCATCTTAAAGTCAGACACAATAGAGGGAGCCATTCTCTTAACAAAAGTTAAGAAGTTTTCATTAGATTGATTTTCTACTTTTTGTGAGAGGAGTCCCTTTAAATTAATAAAAGAGTCTATAAGAGTTTCTTCTAAATTATTCATAGTTATATTATATACTATAATTACTAATAGTACAAGTATTATTTATAAAATATATATAAAATATATTGTTAGTACTAGTAAGTACTTGAAATGACTACACTACTTATAGTACTTATAGTACTGGAAGGACCGCAGATTTCTCATATAATTATTAAATGATGATTGGTCCATGATATTTTGAAAATATATGTCACTACCCTTTTATATATATATATGCGTGTGTGTTTTTTTTCCTACCCTGCACACATGAGGCGAAATGACCTAAAATCGTGAGAAATTAGGGAAGTTATATAGAACTCTTTAGTAGAGTATCTTACGATACTAAAGAGTTCTTATATAGTATTGGAAATTTCAACCAACTTTTGGAGAATGTTATGGAATTTGTAGAAAGTATTGCAGTGATCTTGGCTTGTGTAGGTGGATTTGTAAGCCTGATGATCGTAACACGCTTGTAAAATCATCCTCTGGATGTAAAGAAATAATGTTTTAAGCTTTAGCTTAAACTTAACAAACTACCCTAAGTCATTGTAATACTTAGGTATTACTTGTCTTGCTAATGTTACAGAGTGTAACATATCGTGATGATATGTGACATGACATGACGAGGAGCTTGACAAGGCTATGATGAGAAGTATATAGTACTTATTAGTAGAGTATCTTACGATACTAATAAGTTCTTATATAGAGTTTAACTTTAAGGAGCAAAACAATGGAAAATACTGAAGAACAAAACAATCAGATTAAAGAAGCTATTGATTGTTTCATAGACCTAAAAAGAATTGAGGCTCAGAGATTAACAATAGAAGTAGAAGTAGCTAAATTAGAACTAGAAGTAGCTAAATTAGAACTAGAACTAGCGCAGGAAAATGGAGGATAACATGGAAAGCATTTTCGATATTCAAATGGATTTAGAAAGTATGAACAAAGATTATCAAGTCTTTGTAAGTGTAACAAATGGTATTGACCTTCACGATAGTGATGGTAACTGGATCGACACATTCGAGGATAGCTCAGAACTATTGTTCTGGGTTACCAATAACTAGGAGTTATGGCTATGACTACATGGGAAATAATACAAACTGACTGTTTTGGTTATGAATATGAGTTTGAAGTAAGACCTTCTATCACTGAGCGTGGTTATGATATACATGACCTAAGTGCTGGAGACATGATAGAAATGGGATCTACATTTGAAGAATGTAAAGAAACAATAGAAGCTGAACGTAGTTCAACCTATGTTTGGAGAAAGGTAGTAAAATGAAAATATTATCAACTTTGATAATGCTAATGACATGGTTTGTTTGCATTGCTTTATCATTTGCTATGAACGAAGTCTTCTCTCATGAAGTATACGATCATGCTCAGAACTTTGTTTACTTTGTAAAGTCACTGCCTATATTTGCTGCTTTAGCAAGTACTGGAATGTGGTTGACACTTTTAACCAAGTAATAGTATAACTACTTAGCTTATACTCTTGTATAAGCAGTTATACGTTATTAACACTAGCTGGAGATTGCAATGGAAAAGCAAAAATTGTTTGAGAAAAAAGTAAGTGAGTTTTTGTCCAATCAAGATGACCAATTCGTTAGACTTCTATTAAAAAGTGAGATCGCTTATATCTCTGATAAGATGTCAAAGATAATGGCCGAAGTGTTAAACGAAAGACAACGCAACTAAACTAGGACTTATATAGTACTTAGTAGGTAAGTTCTTACGAACCTACTAAGTTCTTATATAGATTAACAAAACCAAACTGGAGTAAATTATGAAAACATTTGAATTTTTAACTAAAGACAATAAGTGGCAAGCTATCGTAGATAAAGGTTATGCAGACAAGAAGAAGTCTGGTGTACCATGTAGGGTATTACATGAGAATGGTAGCTGGAAAGTTATAGCTAATGTGGAAGCTATACCAGAAGGTATGGACACAAGGTTTAAAGCAGAAGCACCTGTAACTGCTTAACAGTTGCTCCGACATCCTAGGCACGATGGAAAACTGCCTAACTTACTAAGTAAATGTAAAGATATTCTGTTGTCAAAAATGCAGAGTGATTGGATCACATCTAATACTTATTAGACAGGAATAATCTGATAGATACCAGAGTATCTTTACACTTACTTAGCATAAGTAAGAAAGCATTACCAAAAAGGTAGTGTGGATTTTTAAACTTAAAACGGAGCATCATTATTATGAGCAACATTCAAATCTTAGACCAAAACGCTAACCTAGTTTCTGTAGCTTCTGACAAAGCACCTAGTACACGTAGGAACAAAGTCAAGAACAATGGCAACTCGGTTCATGTCACTAAGAACTACGTAGTAGTTTCAGTGGCTCCTACGGATGGCGTTGGTGGATCAACTGTAATGAACTATTACAGAAAGGATACATCACTGGTTGTTATGAATAACTCCAATCAGAAGTCTAATAAAGCATCCAAGACTGTCTTGAATAGAGCTTTGAGTGCTTAACCTACAAGTGAGAGGATGCCTTATGGTGTCCTCTCATAACTTCTAGTTATAATATTTAATAGTACCTCTCGTTACTAACCCAAAAAGTTAGTGTATGTATTTACGTACTATTAAATCTTATAATTAAATATAAGGAGCAAAGACTATGAGTAATATTATAAAACTAAAAGGTAAAACAAGTAAAGGTAAGAATCGTATTAGAGAACATGGTGAACTATGGAATCAAATAACCTTGGATGAAATAGGGTTAGTTTCTTCACGTAATCCACATCTAATAGATAGATCTATACAGCCTATAAGATCTCACCTTACTGGTGAATGGAGATGGTTTGATTTCCATATTGATAAAGATTTTGAAATTATTACTAAGTAAGGAGCAAAGACTATGAGTAAATATAAACTACTTGGTGTTGGCACTAATGCCAAAACTATCAAAGGTGATGGTGATGAATACATCACTGCCATCCTATATCTTAAACCATCTCTGATGTTGTGTCCTATGTCAAAGAAAGCACACTGTCTTGATGGTTGTCTGTATAGTGCTGGCCGTGGTGCTTTCAATTCAGTACAAGAAAGCCGTACTAGAAAGACAAAGTTCTTGATACAAGACCGCTCTGGATTTATGCAGACATTACAAGATGATCTAGATAAGTTCTTAAAGTATTGTATTAAGAAAGATGTTCAACCAGTTGTAAGATTGAATGGCACTAGTGACTGGAACTTTCTAGAAATTATCAGAGATAATCCAGACATTCAGTTCTATGATTATACTAAGGTTTACAATAGGTTAGACAAGAACCTTCCACCAAACTATCATGTAACACTAAGCTATAGCGAAGCTAATGCAGACTACAAAGATAAAGTAGTAGCTAAAGCTAAAGCAAAAGGTGTGAACCTTGCTGTAGTGTTCAGAGATAAGAAGAAAATTCCTACTGAATTTTTAGGAATGAGAGTTGTTGATGGTGACCAAGATGATCTTAGATTTCTTGATCCGACAGGTGTAGTGGTAGCTCTCTATGCTAAAGGACAAGCAAAGAAAGATACTAGTGGTTTTGTTGTTGACATATAAACTAATTACTGTATTATATAGTATGTACTTACGTACTATATAATGCAGTTAATTAAAGGAGAAGTTATGGCTAAGTTATTATATAGATATTTAAGGCCAACTAAATTAGATAAACGTATACTAGCGTATGAAGTTGATAGGTCTTTTAGATTAGGTAAACGTCTTAACATACTAGCATAGGAGTAAGTAATGGCTGAAGAAGTATTAAGTTATCTTGAATGGTCTAATGACTATGAAAGAAAGTATAATGTAATGCCAGCATGGTGGTGGAATCAATATAAAAGAGAAGAAGCCTATGAAAAATATAAACGAGGGGAGGTCTTTGACTAATGGGTGATGTAAAAGAATTGCTAGAGCAATACTACGAAGAAGCATTAGACATGGGCATGACTGAGGAAGATGCAAAGGTTTGGGCATATGATAAGTTTCACAACTGGACAGGAGATGAGTAATGACAAGACTAGATGAAGTAATAAAAGCTAAAGTTGAACGTGAGATAGAGTTAGGATTGCAAAGTCCTACTCAAGGGTGGGCTATGTCTGAGATCCTTTCTAAGTTTAGTGAACAGGATCGTGAGGTAGCTAGAGCATACATACTCAAGCGTAGTGGAAAGGAGAAGTACATATGAACAGCAGAGAGTACAATAGCAAACTCTTAAAAAGAATTAATAGTTCTTTAATATTTAAGAATGATCTAGGTGCTGATGCAAGTACAGAAGTACTTGAGTTTATTAAAAAGAAAGAGCGTGAAGTAAAACAATTCCAACAAGGTTACGAAGAATTTTTAGATAGGAAGAAAGGATAAAATATGTTTGATCACAGTCAATTAGATTTTAAAGTAGAGAAGTTTAACCTGTTTCATTTTGGTGAGGAAGGTCATACACACTCACAGTACAAAGTACCAGCTAACATTGGTGTTGGTCTTAGACGTAAGGACACTAAGCAACCACTAGGCATAGTGTCTGAGAACTATGAAGTAGTTCAGTATATGGACATCGTAGATGGTGTTGAGCAAGCCATTGCTATGTCGGGGTTAGACTTAACTAATGCTGAGTTTCAAACTAATGTTCACGATGATGGAGCTAGGATAGAACTTACGGCTAAGTTTCCAGCACATGAGCAAAGCATAGGCAAACTTACTGATACTGTTATACCTGAGTTAAAGTTTAGGACGTCACAGAATAGGACATGGGCTAACAATATGATGGTTGGCTTATGGCGTTCTATGTGTTATAATACTTTGGTTAGTGGTGACAAGCTGGCTTACATCTATGGTAGACACACAAAGAACTTTAATGTCAGTGGGTTTGCTAAGAAGATACAAAATGCTGGTGAGTTTATAGTAGGTGAAGGTATGACTGAGATGCGTACTTGGTATGATACTAAGGTTACTAGACCACAAGCTATTGATTTGTTTAGTAAAACTATAGCTAGACGTACTGACAATGTGACTAGAAAGAAGGTAGCTAATAAAGTTATGCTATCTAATCTTATGAAAACATTCGATGAAGAGTCTAGACATTTACATGGTAAAGGTAACTATGATAAGTATGGTACGAGTGATACTGGTAGTCTATGGTCTGCATATAATGCAGCTACATGGTGGTCTACGCATGGTCAGACTAGGCAAGGATCATCCTTACATAATGCCAAGCCTATCAGAGAAGAAAAGGTACGTAAGATGATAGGGTCTGAAGCATGGAAGGAGTTGTTAGTAGCGTGAACTGCTGGCACTGTAAGACTGAGTTAATTTGGGGTGGTGACCATGACATAGATCATGAAGATGATACCTATGCTATGGTCACTAACCTGAGTTGTCCTAACTGTGAGAGTATCGTAGATGTTTACTATCCAAAAGAAAAAGAAAAGGGATAAATTATGGTAATAGTATATGCAACTTCAAGTATACATAGGGAAAAGTGGGCTGTGTTTGATAGTGAAGAAGTTTATTCTGCCTGTGCAGATTCTCTGGATACACTAGCCAAACAATCTAGAATGGAAATTACTACTAGTGAAGTGGAGAAAGAAGATGAAGACATATAATGTAAAGACTTATAGGTCTGTTATGTTTGAGTTAAATCATTGTGTTAAGGCTGTTGATAAGGAATCAGCAATAGATCAATGTATAAATTGGTTTGATGATGACACAGAAATAATGGAGCATGTTAAGGATTGGATTGACCCAAGAGAAGAGACAGTATCAATAGAGATTGTTTATGTAGAGGAGGAAGAAGATGCCTGAAGAATTTGAACATGAGTTAATTGGTGTACTACAAGAACACTACGGTAAAAACTTTGACTATAATTGGGACAGTGAAGAAGATGGATTTTATATTCGACTAAGAGTATGGAAGGAGGAAGAGAATGATTGAAGAAAGACTTGATGACAGTAATGAAAGAAGAAGAGAACTCTTTGAAGAGTGGCTACATACAGCACCTCATGGAGAGTTCTGGTCTATCGAAGAGACATGGGATGACGAAGCTACGCTAGGATTTCGTGTAGACTTTGCAATAGTAAGGAGGGGAGAATGATAGTATTTAATGATAGCTATAAGTCAGAAGGATTTGAGATAGGCATAGAAGAAGCTAATAAAATATTGATTGATCTTGGTTTACATTTAGAGTATAAGTTTATAGAAGATTATGTAAGTGACAATGGTGAGTATGCTTACACTCTAACAGTAGAGAAAAGAAAGGAACCTGTAGATGCCAGCCAGATGGACTTGCTGTAACTGTGGCTGTGTACATTGGGATGGGTTGGAACCTATCTCATGTATCATGTGCAACCATGATGTATTTGTAGACAATCCTGATACTTATTATAAACTTAAACAAGAGGAGAAAGATAATGCAAAAGATAAAGAAACCACAGACAATAGTTAAGTGGGGTCACGAAGATATTACTATGCTTGAGTTGTTCGAAGAGTTAGATAGATGTGTTGCTAGTCCTGTAAGAAATTTACATGAGTTAGAAGGTGACATGTATATGTCTGACTATCATAAATTATCTGAGGCTCAGTGGAGAATATCAAGTACACTACAACTACTTAAAGGAGATACTGATGATTAAAGAAGGTAAAGTATGGGGCCAGACTATCCCACTGCTACAATCACCAGCCGTAGAGATACATCGTATCAACATAGAGTTAGGTGGGTACTGTAGTAAACATGCTCATCAATCTAAGATCAATGCTTTCTATGTTATCTCTGGTCATCTAGAGATCAAGAGATGGAAAGAATATAAGTTAATAGATAGCACATGGTTAGAAGAAGGTGATCTATCTATCGTACCAGCAGGTGAGTACCATCAGTTCATGGCACATCAAGAGACTGAAGCATTAGAAATTTATTGGACAGAACTTAATCATAATGATAT
>Ga0208669_1000805_pt1 | contig 12196 bp, 13 predicted proteins | sample 21_taG_FD_184095 | JGI IMG/M metagenome (GOLD analysis project Ga0208669, IMG submission 184095) | Marine viral communities from the Subarctic Pacific Ocean - 21_ETSP_OMZ_AT15319 metaG (SPAdes) (version 2) | ecosystem: Environmental > Aquatic > Marine > Oceanic | place: Pacific Ocean | collected...
ACTGTTTGTATCTCACCTACTAAACCATCCATTAACTGTTTCATTACAAGGAATATAAAGTAAGCCATAATAAGACCACCTGCTACAGGCAAGCCTAGTTCAGCTATTAATCCAAAGATACTTTGCACTTATTACCACTTAACTTTATCAGCCCAATAAGCTGCAGACATTTTACCTTTTCTAATATTTTTACCGTGTCTAGCTTTAAAACTTTTACGTTTAGCTTTCATCCGAGCTGACTCACCTGCTTTAGGCTTACCTGCCGTCTTAGCTCCTTTCTGTCCAAAGCGTATTGTTTTAATCTTATCGCCTTCTTTAGCTACAACAATATGAGACTTTTTAGGATGACTAGGTGTACGTTTAGGTTTATTGAAACCTGACACACCTGCTCGTGCAAGTCTTGAATCTTTTTTCTTAGCCATTAGCGTTTTTTTCCTTTATGTAAACCATGCTTAGCGTGTTGCTTACCTTTCTTTGTAGCTTCACGTTTCTTTTTGTTAGCTGCTGCAAGTTTCTTTCTGCCTGCTGCAGTTGATTTAAGTTTCTTTATAGTCGCTGCAGGCGCATAGACTTCACCAGTCTTTGAAGATTTCTTACCACTAGCGGTGCGCCACTTTTGCTTTGTCCATTTCTTTAAAGACTTCTGAGACTTCTTAAGTGCCACTACTTACCTACCTTTTTCATAGCCATTTTATGTGACTGTGTAAAGGTCTTACCTGCTTTCATTAACTTACGCATCTCAGTCATATGTTTAGATGTATGATGCACAGAATGTTTCTTTAGCGTATCTTTTTGACGCTGAGTAAGTTCTTTAGTAACTTTCTTACCTTTTTTATACATAGCTCTTTTCTTAGGTCTACCTACTTTAGAACCATATGTTCCTTTTCCCATTGGCATTATCTATATCCTCCGCCTTTTGCTTTATATTGTTTAGCCAACATCTGCGCTTTACGTGCAGACCACTGACCAGCTTTACCACCTTTGCTACCTGCTTTGATTCTATTAAATAGATTCTTCCGCATAGTAGGTTTAGTATAATTACCTGCTTTGTTTACTGTTGATTTCTTTTTCTTTTTGACTGCCATAATAATCCATTTGCTCTTTTAGTTTTATTTGTTGTTTTTTAAAGTTAAATTTGGTTCTGTTTCTAGTTTCTTGTCTTCTAGCTTGATTTCTAAATCCACCTTTCCTCATAAATCTAAATCCTTCAGTGCGTTAAGTTTATCTTTGGCTTGTGCAAGCTTGTCTATCTGCTGATCTATGGCTTCTATAATATCAGGATGTTCTCCAACACCTGCGCTGTTATTAAAGTATACGTCAATGTTTGCTTCAGCTTTAGCTATCTCACCTTTGTACATAGCTTCTAAACCTTTGTATAATCTGGTGTGGCATATGTTATTCATTAGTCTTTATCCTTTGCTTGACTTGCTCCGAAATAAAAACTAATAACAGCACTTGCAAGTCCTCCAAGGTATCCTAAAACTAAGTTGATCAATGCTTCACTGTTCTGCTCTGGAGGCTGCAGGGTTACTAGGAATATGTAGCCCATAAAGCCACCGACTACTGTTACACCTATAACTCTAGATGTCCAATCTTTAGAAAACTTTCCTCTAGCATCTTGGATATCTGCTGTTTCTAACGCATATAAATCAACATCTAGCTCTTTCATCTTAACTTCAAAGTCTGCGTCAATCTTTTTAATCTCTGCTAACTGTTCTGGTGTCGCAGCTTGGACAGCCTTTTCAATCTTTTTCGGATCAGGATCACAACCAAGTACATCAGCTACCATATTAGCAGCCATAGAACCCATTGGGCCACCTAATGCTGTTCCTATTGTAGGAGCTACTGCGCCTATTAAGTTTTTTATCATTCCAAATTTCATACTACTTGCCTCTATTTAGTTCATCGGGGGTAAATCTTATATCGCTTTCTAATATTTTATCTACAGATTGCATAGCGACTTCTAAAGGTAACTCTGGCATACCTACTAAATGTGTATGTAGTAGTTCCTCGTATACTTTTCTAAAGTCATTTCTTTTAATCCATGCTAAGTCCTGCTTGGTTCTCATTTTACAATCTATTTTATACCCTCTATCTAAATCATCTTCGTGATAAAAAATTAATATGTCATCTTTAAGCACTTTTTGCTTGACTCCTTTTTTGTAATCTTTCTTTTAAACTTATACGTTTAGGTAAAACAATTTCTTCTATCTGCATAGGATCTTCTAAGTTTCCTTGAGCTAAATTTAACTCTGCTTTTCTTCTATTTACAAGACCAACGTCTGTTCTTTTTTTATTGTCTGAACCAGTTACTTTTGTAAATCCAAAGTCTCTGTCAAAACCTTCGTAGTAAAACTCAGGTATATTGCCTTCTTTAAAAGATTTTAAAGCATTAGAGTTTTGTAAGTTTGTTGCTCCAACATTAAAAAGTAAGCTAAACATAGCTCTTTGATTGTTTACAGACGTTTTATTTCTTACATCTTCAGGTATTAATCTATTATATTCTTGTTCAGTTTGTTCTAAAGCTCCTTGAAATATATTATCAACAGCGTTACCTACTGTAGTTTCTGAAACATCAGAACCTGTAACACCTGCCATTGTTTCCTTATCAGGTTTTTTATGTAGCTCTTTAAATCTTTCGCTGCCTGTATGAGCTTTAATAGTTTTTTCTAAATTACCAGCTTTATAATCGTTATACAAATTAATATCTTCAGCTTTTAAAATAAAATCTTTTAGAACTTTATCGTTAGATAAACTTATACCACCATCTGCTTTAGGTACTCTAGCTACTCTATCTTTTAAAAGACCTAACAATACCCCGCCTTCTGTAAGGTCTGCTTTCTGATACGGTAGTCCAGTAAAAGGATTGACACGCTCTGCAGGGTTCTGTTTAGTGAACGGTACAGTGTCTTCTCCTTCTATCAAGCCTCCTGTGGCTCTTGATTTTCTAGAGTTTACAACACTTTTAGATCTAGCTTCATTTAATTTTCGTACATAAAGCGCCCATTCTGCTCCTAATTTTAATCTTTGAATGTCTATATCTGCAAGTTTTTCATCAAGTTCTTTTTTACTAGCTATCTTTCCGTTTCTAAATTGAGATTTTAATTTGCCACTAGCTTGTTGTAAAGCTTTAAGATCTGCTTGATAGTCTATTTCTTTTAATTTTCTATTAGCTAAAATATTTTGTGGTCTTAATTTAATACCAAACGAATAAGCTAAAGCTTCAAGAGGCGAGTATTTAGCAGCATATTCAGAACCAGGTACGTTATAAAAAGGCTCTCCTTCTTTAATATTTTTAGCTTGTTCTATTTTTTTAGTTGCGTAAGATTTAGGCAGTTTATTTAATATAGGAATTCCATCCATACCTATTCCTGCTACGTTAGGTGTAAGGCTTTGTAATATAGCTTTACCTATTGCCTGTTTATCTTTTCCAAGACCTAAACCTTCAATATCTTGACCAGTAAAAGGATTCTTTTTTGTGCCTGCTAGTAGAGGAATATCTACAAGCAACCCACCTGGTTGAAAAGGAGCAGGTATCAAAGGAAATTGAAACCCTTCTCCTTCTCTTTGTTCAAATATATCTCCTCCTGGAACAAATCTACTAACATCTAAATATTGTGCATCTCCTGCTTCTGATTTCCATCCAAGTTTAATCATACGAGAAGGCATAAAAGGAATATTATATAACTTTTTAGAAAGCTCGTCACGCATTGTAACTCTTTCTAGTTCTTCGTTACCTCCACCAAATTCTTTTCCAATTTCATTTAAACCATAACCAATTGCAGCCCACTTAGCAAACTTATGAGGTCTTAATATAGCTGCTTCTGCAAGTAAAGGTATAACTCTATATGTATAGCTTAAAAAAGGAGTAACTGTTCTTCTTAAAGCATTAATAGCAGGAGCGTTAATATCATAATCTATAAACCATTTTTTAGCTTCCATTGCAGCTTTATTAACATCAAAACCTTTATCAAGTCTATCCATGAACACAGCCATTCTAAATATTTGATCTTCAAATTGATAAGTATCTTCAAGTTTTCCTAGCGTAGCTTGTTTAATTTTTCTTAAATTTTTAAAAATATTATTAGAATAGTTTACTGTATCTTTAATGTTATCATGATTAGCAATTTTACCAAGACCTTTCATAACTTCGCCACCAAGCTCAGTTGTTGTGCCTTTTAGTTCTCTGCTTATAACATCGACATCAAAAATTCCGTAAGTTTTTCCAAGCTCTAATAGTTTTGACCTGTCTCCTGCTTTCATTTCTTTAGCTGCTTTAACAAGCATTTCTACGCTTGTGTCAGCAAAGTCTAAAAGAATAAAGTTTGATACTGTATTATTAACATGAGTTGCAGGATTCCATGCAGTCTTTGAAAGCTTCCAAGTTCTTTGCAATGTATCGAAAGCATCTTTTGCGCCTTGTAATTCACTAGGATCTTTAAGTTTATACATTCGTGTTATATCATTGTATACATCTTTATGTACAAACTTACCTGCTAACTTACCATATCTTTTTACGTTAGTTTTTCCTGGAATTGTTTTTGTATCTACTTGAATAAAATCTTTTTTTGCTACGTCAGAAGTAAAGTTTTTATTTCGAGCAACTTGATTAAAAAACTTAGCTGTTGCTGCGTCACTAGCCATTAATCTACCTGTTTCAGCTATAGCAAAAGACAAGTCTTCTATTTCACCCATCTCTACTCTTTCTTCTTTAGTATAATCTCTTCTAACTAAAACTCTTTTTTTACCTGATCCTGTTGTAATTTTTTCTAAGACTTTATAACCTTGTTCTTCAAGATTAATTTTTTTTGATTTATATTCTGAAATACTAAGATCTTTTACATCGCCTCTAGGTTTTAAATTATCACCTATTAAACTAATTTCTCTAGCAGCATTAGCTGTTGCGTTGCCATCTTTAACATCTGCTAAACTTCTTTGATAACTTCTATGTAAATAAGTTTTTGCATTTTTAAGAAAAACATCTTTAGATAGTAAACCTTCGTCAACATATTTTTGTCCCATCTCAGTAATTAATTCCCTGCTTTCTGCAACGATTCTTAACCCTTCTTCTGAAATATCTTTTAAATCAGCAGTTGTAGGAAGATCTGTTTTGTCTCCTTTTGCTGCTATTTTATCTAAAGATTCTAAATCTCCAACCATTAAGTTATAAAATACTCTTCTTTCTTTATCGCTTAATTTTTCTTGAGCTTCTTTAGCTAACTTTAAAAATTTTAAAGCGTGACTATTATTATTAACTTGTAATTCTTTTCGTAATAGTTTGTATTCATCTGTTAATCCGTAATCATCTATAAAAAATCTACCTATTTTTTCAGATACCAGCTCATCACCAGATCTAACACGACCTGCCATATTTACAACCGCACCTGCAGAAAGCCCTGTAATAACTGCTGTAGTAAGTTTTTCAGATATAGTAGCATTAGGATCATCGTTAGAATTATAACTTCCTAATGCTGATCCAAACCCAACAAGAGAAGTTCCTGCGTTATTAAATATTAAATCTTTAGCTTCAATACCAAAATTGTCTTGATAGAACTTTAAAACACTATTAGTTTTTTGAGAACCTTCTTTTAAATTTTCTTTAACAATTTCATTAATAGCTTTGTCTTCGTCTACATCATCGCTAAAACGAGCATCATAATAATCATCTTGTGTTGCTTCTTTAGTTTTTGGTCTAGGCTGTCCAAATTGTTGCTCATAATAATCATCTTGTGTTTTTCTTTCAGCAGTTGCTATATCTTCTTTAGACTTCATACTTGGTAACGGAGCTTCGTCTATTTTACTAGGAACTTCAATATCTTTTGTAAGACCGTAAACCATAGGCTTACCTCTAGATTTAGCAATAGCATTAACTACACCTCCAGAAAGAGTACCTAAAGCTCCTCCAGCTCCTACACCTATTAAAGTATTTTCAAGTCTACTTTGTTTTTCACCTAAAAGTCCTGGAGCATCTTCGCTTACATAGCCTATGCCTGAATGAAAACCACCCGCCATTCCACCATACTTAGCAAGTTGATAAATATTTTTAGCTTTTTTAGCTGTACCAAGAATAGGTATCCAGCCTACAGGATCAGCAATTACTGCAGAAGATAAGAAAGTTCCTGTAGCTGCAGTTCCATATGTTTTATTATTAAGAATAGCTTGAAGTTTTTTGTCTTGTTCTTTTAGTCTTTCAACAGCTTCGTCAGCTCCAAAAAACTTTGCACCTATCTGTTGTAAACCTCTTAACGAATCTGACGCGCCCATTTTAGCAGCATACTTTAGTGCTTCAGATTTAGATAATTTAAAAGTAGGATCAACTTCTCGAAGCTGTTCTATTTCTTCTTTCGTATATTTTCTAGCCATTAATAAACCTTATATAGAAGCTGTTAAAGTTTGTTTTCCTGTTTCTCTTGCATCTTTTATTGCTTGTAGTAAATCTTCTCTATAATTTTTTCTAGCTTTTCTAACGTTATAAGCTAGCCTAGCTTTTGTTTTATTTTCTAAATAACCTTTATCTATTAAAGTTTGTGTAGAAATAGTTCTAACTATTTGATCTAATTTAGGTACTGATAACATGTTTGAGTTTGGCATCGAACTAAAAGGTTTTGCATTAGCAACTAACTCATTAAATTTTTCGTCACTTAGATTAAAATCGTTTGAAGATTTTACAGTAGGAGTTGGATTAGTGTTTGTCTGTACAACAGTTTTTAAAGGACTAGCACTAGGTGCAGAATAAGATATTTGTCCTGTTTTAACATTACGTTTTATTGTACCAGAGACTGCAGGAACATTAAGATTAGTAGGAAAATAAAGACTCATATTAGGAACTACTAAAGCTTGATAACCGTTACTATTCGGAGCAACATTTACAAAAGCATTTAAAGGATTATCATCATCATCTTCTGTGTTATTTAAATCTGCAGGATTAAACTTAAAGTCAGTAACGGTAAAGCCTTTAGTTTCCTCAACATCTATTCGTATGTTTTCTCCTTCAGGTGTTTTAGGATCTTTTACAATATCTACATCAGCTTCATCAAAACCTTTATCCCGCCAAGAATGCCAATCTAAACCTTGGTCTTTTAAAATAAAAACATATTCTCCTTTAGCTTGTAATTCTCCTGTTTCTACATTTTTTTCATACATAGGAGTATTTACAATATGTCCATTTTCAGCAGTTAAACCATACTCCTTCATAGTTTGCTCATCTAAAACTAAAGTAGTTAAATGATTAGCCCAAGTTTTTCGTAACTCAGCACTTGCCGCTACTTGTTCCTCTACTCCAGTTAACTTAGCATCTTCTCTTGCTCTACGAGCTACAAGACCTATGTAATCATCTATTGTTACAAAACCATTTAACTTTTCTATATCTTTTAAAAAATCTCCTCTAACAGAAGGTTGTAACGTATCTACAAATTTAGAAATCTCTTCTGGCTTAACCATTTGATTATCTATTAACTCTGAGTTTTGTATATCAAGTTTTGCTGTATCCGCTGGGCCTCCGTCTTCGTATTCTGTATAGACAGTCGTAATAAGAGGAACATAACCACCTTTAGCATTTTTATAATCTCTAGTAGAAATCATCTGAGTAGATTTTACTTTTCTTCTTTTATCTTGTTTGTCTAATGCATTTAATATAGGGGTAGCATCAAACCCAAGAGCATCATAAGTTTTATAAATTGTTTCAAATTCTGTGAACTCATTCTTTAACGGAGTCTTAAATAAAGCATCTTTTGCTTTACCTTCTTTATAGGCTAAAGTTTCTGGAGTTTCTTTTTTAAAAAAGTTAACAGCTTCTTTTGCTATAGTTCCAAAAATAGTACGAGGTGCTTGTAACTTGCTATGTTTAGCCCAGTTTGTTTTAAAGTCTTCTAAGCTTGGTATATCATTAGCTTGTAAAATAGCTTTTTGAAAAGCTTCTGCTTTTTTTGTTGCCATGTCTGCTGCCTGAGTTCTTAATAAAGTAAAATTTTGTTGTGTTAACGCAAGGCCTTGTGCAGTGGCTTCTTTTGTTGCTTGATCTGTTAAACCTGTGTAGTAACTATTTTGAAAATAATCTTTTGCAGTTCTGCCTGAACTATTTATAGCAGATTCTAATTCTCTAAGTTTTTCTGCTCTTCCAATATGTGTTTGATAAGCTGCTTTTATATGTGCTTGATTAGCTTCTAGTGCATCAGCTCTTTGATTAATAAGCTCATTAGCTCCTTTAGCTACAGTTTGTGCTAATAGTAATTTCTTAGCAAACTTTTCTTGCTTTCGGGCTTCTTCTTGTTTACGTTCACGAACTCCTGCAAACTGAGCTTCTGCAAAGGGTGTTGAAGTATCTTCATATCTAGCCATGTGTATTTATCCTTTATCTAATAAACTTTGTTGTGGTTGAGCTTCAGGTTGTTCTGTCTGTGCTAGTAAACTTTCTTGTGGAATTTCTATAGCTTCTACTTGAGCTGTAATATCTTGAGGTAACGCATTTGTAGGAATACCAGAAGTTTTTGCCATCTTAGCTTTAGCAACTTCTGATATATTTTTAGCTTTTTGTTCTAGTATGCTTTCTTCAGACTCATCTTCTTCACCGTCATCTTCACTATCTATTCTATATTCTATACCTGCTTTTTCACATAGCGTCATAAGCAAGTACATCAACGGCTCCATGAGGAGCAACATTAAGTCAGGATTCCATTTACCTTCTCTAAAGCCTACATAGCCTATTTGAGTTGCCATGTCAGTAATAGAAACACCATCACCAAGTGCAAGTACTACAGGCATATAAACTTCTTCTTGTAATAGTTCAGCAGCTACATAATCTAACGCATCTTTAAACTTAGTATACTCTGGAGGTCTTTCAAAAGGTTTAGGTTCTGCAGGATCGTTTGTTAAAGATTGTCCAGGAATAGGTTTATTTGCGTTTACAATTGCATCTACACCTTCTTGACTATATTCTTCCATTGCAAGTTGTTGCGCCATTTATACTACTCCTAATTGTCTGTTTACATTTGGTGCTAAATAATATTCTGTCATAAAGCTATTAGTAGTAGGATTATTTTGTGGATCAAAAATACTACTTACGTGTCCTGCGTTAGATAATCCATAAGGAACAGTGTTGTTGCCTTGTTGAGCAAAAGCATTTATAGCATAAGAGTTTGTAAAGTCTATGCCTGAGTCAGTTGCTACAGCTTCAGGAACAGGTGTTTTATATTGACTATAATCAGAACCTTGTACAGGATCTTCTAGTCCTAAAGTTTCTAAAGTTTTTACTTTAAGAGCTTCTGTTGCTTTATCTTTAACTGCATCTACAGGAGCTGTAATAATATTTTGTATTTCAGTTCCTATTGTGTTTTTAGCTTTAGTTAATCCTGCTTCTACTTGTTCACCAACAAAACCTGATAGTTTACTACCAAGAGTTTCGTCAGCTACGTTAGGTAATGTAGGTGTAGAAATATTAAATGTAGGAGTTGCAGCAGTTTGTACTGGATCAATAGTTGATTCTAATAAACTTTGAGTTCTACCTACTTCACCACCTCCACCTGCTATACTTTCAAGACTAGAACTAAACGGAGATTTTGTAGCAAGATCTTCAGTAGCTTGTTTTTGATAACCTTTGTACAGTTCTTCTGTAAGATTACTTTCTGGTTTTATTCTCATTAGATTGGTATCTTTTACTGATCTAAGACTAGGATCAATAGCTTGTCCTGACTCTACAGCACTTGACAAGTCTGCTAAAGCATCTGTTGGAGTACTAGCTCCTGGAGTTTTAAGTCCTGTTCTTTCAAGAAACTGTGTTCCTTTTTTCATAACAGTATCAAAGGCATTATTAATTGTACCAGTAACGCTTGTATAAGCTTTACCTGCCATTGTACCTACAGTATTAATAGCATTTAAAGTATGTCCTAAAGCAGCTCTACCTATACCAGGCTTACTTAATAACGTAGCTCCCCAACTAGACAGGGTTCCAGAAGCTCCAAAGAAACTACCTAGAGCAGCAGAAGCATATGGCATTAAAAACATCATGCCTATTTGTCCTACAATGCCTAGCTTACCTACAGCTTTACCTATTTTCTTTGCTACTTTCTTAATACCTTTACCAATTTTTTTAACTAATTTTTTAAAGGGTTTAAATAATGCTCCTAAAAAACTCATGGGTTATCCTCCTGATCCGAATATAGTATCTACAACATCTGCTGCAGCTTGATAGTTAGAAGACCAATTTTTAGCAGCATCACCTTCAGCACTTGCTGCAGCTACCATCGCATTTAATTTTCTATCGGCTGTATTGTTAGCCCATTTAAAATCATAATCTGCTTGATCTCTTAACTCTTGCCATAAGAACGATAAAGCTGCTTGAGACATTCCAAAAGCATTTTGTGCGTTCTGTTGATTAACTGCATTTTGTGCTGCAGTGTTTATTTGATTAGCACTTCTTCTCCAATTTACATTAGAGTTTACTACAGCTTGACTATTAGCTGCGTTCCATTGATTTCTATTAAAATCCATTTGTGCATTAAATTGTGCTGTTTGGTTTAACATAGCTGCATTAGCTTTATTAACATCATTAATTCTATCAGCATTTCTAGCACTTGCTGCATTAGTCATTTGAGCATTAATTTGTTTAGTTTGATTTAAAGCACTAGCATTATATTGATTTATTTGATTATTTAAACTTGCCATAAATTGATTAGTTTGATTTTCACTGGTAGCATTAAATTGTTTAGCTGCGTTTTGTGCAGATTGATCTGATAATAATACTTGTTGTTGATACTGTGCAGTAACCATAGAAGCTTGTTGTTTATTATTAAGGTTAGCCATATCCATAGTTAAAAAAGTTTTAGCATTTTGAATAGACATTTGTTGTCGCATATTTGCATCTGCTAAATTAGTCTGTGATAGTATTAAAGCATTTTGTATTGCAGCTTGTTGATCGTTAGAAGCTTCAGTTAAACTTACAGTTTGTAAAAACTTACTGTTAGATAAAGCTGTTTGTTGGTCTGCACTAAACTGTGCCATGTCCATTTGAAATACGTTGTTTGCGTTTTGTAACGCTGTTTGTTGTCTTAATTGTACATTAGCTAGTTCTTCTTTTGATTCTATATCTCTTGTCTGTGCTACACTTTGTTGTATAGCTTGTGCGTTAGATTGAGCAAGAGGAACTGCTGACTGTATTATAGCATTAAATAAATTTTCTTGTCCTACTGTCGAAGCTTCTAAACCTCGTTGAGCTAGCATTTGTTCGACTGCAGAAACTGCAGGACTAGCCCAGTTAGGTATTTCTCCGTTTTCTAAACCTTTTAAAAGACTGTCGAGTTGATTAGATACTAATGCTTCTTCTGGAAGATCACCAATAACTCCACGTTCTTCTTGTGTAAGATCCATTAAACGTGCTTCTAAAGCTTCAGGATCGTTACCTAAAGTTGTTATAGCATTTTCATTAAGTCCTGCATTTCTTAATTGACGTTTAGCTCTAGTAACTCTAGACAACGTAGTACCTGCAGCTTGAGCAGCTTGTGCCGTAGCTTCAGGACTTAAAGTACCTACAACTCTTTGAGCTAATGCACCTTCTTGAATTGTAACATTAGCAGGAGCTATAGTAGGAGTTTCTTTTACTTGTGCAGCATCAGCAATAGCTTCATCACTTATTGTACCTGTAACAGCAGATACTTGCGCACCTTGTCCTACTACAGAAGGTTCCATAGTTGACGCAGTTAGTTGTGTAGGTGCTTGTACTTGAGCTGTATCTTTTATTGTAGTTACGTCTTCTTGCCTAGTTGTATCAATTGTTTCACTTTGTACTTTTGCTGGTGCTTGTATTTGATAGGTATCGTTAATAGTAGTATATGCATTATTTAATGCTAGTTTTTCAACAGCAGGTTTAGGAATAGCTCCTCCTGGTATTTGTCCAGATGCTATTTGTTCTGCAGTTTGTCCAGTACTTATAATTCGTTTAGCACGTTCTTCTTCAAACTGTTCTTGCATAGGATCTTTTTGTTTTTCTACTTTAGCTTTACCACCGCCTAAATTTCTTTGATCTCCTTGGCCTCTACCTCTGCCACTGCCTCTGTTAATTCCTCCGCGATCAAACGAAACTCGACCACCTTCACGATAGTCCATTCTTTTAGTCTTATATCTTTTACGCGCCATATTAATTCCTAGTTAGTTTTAACTTCAAAAAGCTTATCAAGTTTTGTTTCCAGTTTACTGAGCATACGCA